>Ga0181612_107878_pt1 | contig 16921 bp, 11 predicted proteins | sample HoacroProtozoa21_FD_119630 | JGI IMG/M metagenome (GOLD analysis project Ga0181612, IMG submission 119630) | Hoatzin crop microbial communities from Cojedes, Venezuel. Combined Assembly of Gp0051906, Gp0051904, Gp0051908
CGCGCTGCTGCCTCACGGCGAGGGGAGCGGCGACGCCGAGCTGCCGCCCGGGGACGACGCGCGGTCGGGGGCGCTGGAGCTGAGCGCGGCGCTGCGCTTCTACGGGGCCGCCGTCCGCTCCCTCTACGTGAGTGGGGGGGCCGGGGGTGCGGGGTGGGGTGTTCGTCTGAGGTCGGCCCGCGGAGCTGAGTTCTTGGGTGCGGCTGTGCTCGGTCAGGTGTCAGCCCGCCTTCATTCCCCCCTCACGCTGCGGCTGCTGCCGACCCTTTGCGCCGCGGACAGCCTGTGGAGGCGATGCGACGGGCAGCGTCAGCACCGTCCCCAGTTGTGCTCCTGCTACGGAACATCCTCCTCATGGTCGACGCTTCGAGTGCTTCAGCGCGCCAAGGTCGCAAAACTGCCCAGCCGGCAGCCTGGCCCGGCCAAGACTCGCACCTCCTACCCGAGAGCGCTGCTCTGCCCCGCGACGCCGTGGGCCTGCTCAGGGGTCGCGTTGCCCGAGGGTCCCTCGGGTAGGGGGAACACCCGGCCAGAGCAATGGCGGGCAGGCCTGGGCCGTGCGTGCCGCCTCGCAGGATCTGCGTCCCCGAGCTGCGTGTGCGTGGTTGTAGCTGGCGAAGGGCGTTTGGTGCGTGAAGGTGGGAGTGAAAACAGGTCGTCTGGAGCTGAGCTGCTCGAGAGTAGCCAGAAAAAAAAAAACATTTAAAAAGGTGGCGTGTCTTCAGAATGTTACGGGAGTACTGGCTGTTTTATCATTGCCTCTTTTCCCCCGAAGCCTCGTCTAGGCTGGCAGTTGGAGATGCTACCCAGCATATTTAGAAAGGTCTTAGTAGGGAAGGGCCAGCACTTTTAGTACATTAATCTGATCAAGTTGAAACCCCCCTCCCTGACCAGGTAAACCAATGTGCTTTAAGCACCGTGGCTCTAAGATGCAGCTTTGGGGACTGATCTACATGGAGACACTTAGGAAACCAGATGTCCATGTGACTGTGGTCGTGCAAAGTTTGATGTAGTTCCCGTGTACTGGAGTCTGTTTTATGGGTATTCACTGAAGACTGAACATGCTTGCACTACGCTGAATTGTATTAGTGCTGCCGCTTAAGCTATGTTCTTTTGCATTGTCCATACTGCCCCTCCCTAGATAAATCTTGAAATTGCATCTGAAATCCAAAATTTTGAGGGATTCAGGTTATGCCTGTGTGGAAACCGGGTGTTGTTAATGGAGGCTGGCAGTAAAGATGAAGTAATTCACAAGTACAAAGTGGAGTTCAGACTTCAGTTTGACCCTTAGTCCATTGTCTTGTCTTCCATTCCCTAACTTGGGTCACTGATTAGCCAACCCAAGTAAAACACACACTTTTTGAAGCACAAACGTATTCTTGAAAGATAGCAGGCTGTGGATCCACTCACTGAGAAGCAAAGATAGCAAGTCACTTGTCAGATAAGTGACAGAAAGGGGACAGAGTTTTCAAAGAGCAGTGGATTGGTCAACAACACCAGGTTTCTTTATTTTAAGGATCTTGTTACTTGCCTGTGCCATAAAACAGGAATGGGTCTAGCTAGTTTTTCTCTGGAAGAATACCCACGTAGAGGCTATTCCAGAATCACTTTTAGGGCTCTTTCAGTATGATTCCTCAGTACTGAGGGTGGGCGGTTTTAGTATAGGCAAAGTTTGGCAATGCATAGTATTTCAGTGTCAGTCTACATAACATGCAGAGGCTTTTAACTTGTGTTTAATCTGTCACAAGTATTGCAAAATGGAAAGCACAGTACGAACTGGATGGGAGTAGGGAAAGAAGTACACTTGTTAAGGAAAGGTATTGAGCAGTCTTAAACGAGCTTTCACAATATGCAGTATTATTGTATATTGGCAGTGAATACTTAGTAAGCTCTACTATGTTATCCAGTAAGCAGAATTTACCAAAGTATTGCTAGTTGATAGTAAATATTATCAAGCTGATACAATTAACATGTAGTATTGGTAGAAATACATCATAACACTTATAGAATTTCCTGAATCAGATTTTGAGGTGTTGTGATGAAATACATCTTTCTGTATGGTCCATCAGGATAATGTGATATTCTTATTTTGAGTGCTTGATTTTTGCAAGTTTTGCCTTCAATCAGTTGAAAGTTTACATGGGTTCTCTATTTTTCCGAACAGTTGAGAAGCTGAGTTGTTTGAGTTAGGTCTACACATGAATAAAAAGGCGAGGAGTTCTGAGGAACGATTGTTTAGTATCAACTTGTAATAAAATACCCGGCCACAAAACTTTTTTTCTTTTCATAGGAGGAAGACAGAACTTTTATTCACTATAAGTGGAAACAGACTTTCACATCCTGTAATCTTCAGTATGGTGTTTTCTCATGCGAGGTTTACCACACTGAGTCCTATCACTAACCCATGCTGATCTATTGGTTTTAATAGCACACTTTAATTGAGGCTTTTTCAGTTTACACTCAGGCTCACTAATGTGGAAAAGCTAAAGGATTAGGGATTATTTCCTTTTAGGGAAGAGTTCAAGGCCTTTAAGGCAAGCTTGCATCTATTTGTTAGTGGTTACTTTTATTAACTTCCTAAATTAATACTTGGTCATGTTTATGTTAGAAAATTTTGCTCCTTTAACTCAACTGGCACTTCATTATTTGAATATATTAACTTTTTCTAAACTCTCTTACTCAGAAATATTTAAGTCCTCAAAATGCCTAGTAACTGAACAGGGAAAAAGACCTAATTTGTCTGAAACTTCGATTTTTGTTGTACATACACAGATACACTTTTTCTTTAAATAGAAGTACTTCATTACTTTGTAATTCCTTCTCCTCACTTGGTTTTTCAGGGTGGATAGATAATAGAGCGTGTGTGATTTGTTCTGCTACAAACCACGAATGTATGTTAACTATGTGTGTAATCCAGAAGTTTAACGTGCTAAAAATACATCTGTGTTAGTTTCTGTCAAGTTAAATAGTATTATACCGTAAAAGGAAAGATGTACAGTACAGCTGGTCTTTAGACAACGCCCACCTGAGACTTTTTTTTTTCCCTGTTTGCTTTTGGCAGGAATGATGCTTAAATGAAACCCAGTACTTACCTTAAATGACTTCTCTTTATTTTGGGGTTCACACTTTAACCTACCTGTGTGACCTTAAAAGGAACAGGATAAAGTTAAATCATATTCTTCACCATCTTTGTCAATATAAATATATTGTTAAATCGGAAAAAGCATTTTCAGTAATGATGAATGTTCTTTCTGTACACTAAAAATCTCTTTTCAAAGTGAGCAATTTGTGTATTTATCTTCATTTAATGTCTTACATATGTTTTCTGGGTGATAGAGTACTTGCAATCTAACATTCCCTTGACATTTAAAACTGAACAGTCTCATTTATAAACTACAAACAAATGAAAATGAGGTTGGCATTTTTGCATCTCCTTAATAAAATAACTTGTTGCATTGAAGTTTTTAGGAAGATAGGAAGTTAATAATCAGAAGCATGCCCCTAATCGGTGAGAAGAGGAAGGCCCAATCTTAGGTCACTTCTTCGGTCTCGGCTTTGTTCTACACTATTGACTAGTCCTGACTGTATTTTTTCATATTGTTATTTTAATCTCTGCCATAAATGGGGGACCATGCAGCTGCAATGTCTGCACACACCAAATCTGAAGAAGAGCAAGGAATTTGTTTAAAATACTTCAAGCACCGGTCATCTCTCACAAGAGGATTTAGAGTGGGAGTAGAGATGCTTGAGTACAGAATGTGTAAGCAAAGAGAAGGAAAGGAAAAAAACTTTTCATTTACGCTAAATTTATTACTTTAAAGGTGGAGTGTGTCTCCTTGCTATAATGTCTTAGCAAGCTGGCTGCAATGCCCACCATCTTCCCTACTGTCTTCCAGTGGTATACTATAATTGGTGGCTTTTAATTTTTAGGGTAAGTTTTATCTTTGCTTTGCAGGCATACGAGGCATTTTCTAGTGTATACTTCTTACAGTAGTTCTGGGAACGTTTCTGGACAAGGTCTGTTTCGTGCCTACCTGCAAGTGCAGAGCCTAGACTGCAGTAACCCAAGCTGTCTTTTTAGTTCCGTATTCCGAAAATTCACAGTTCATATTAGGATCTGTGGCCGCTGTTAAGTCACAAATGATTAGAGGGCAAAAGGTCACAATATTCAGCTTCTCCTCCCTCTGTCTAACATGAACTACATTCCCATCACGCTTGTGCAGATTATATATGCTTATACACCTTAGAATACAGTTCATGCATAAAGCCAACTTCCCATTTTGTACATGATCTTAACTTTTTTAGTACTTTCCACTGTAGCAGCTAATGAAATTATACATCTGCAGACAGTATAGTCAGTATATGTCAAGGCATTTTTAAAGTAAATTCTGCGATGTCGTGTGAACTATTTGCCGAGTTTAGCTAATGGTTCGTGCTAACCATTATACACCAAGCTGATTAACCGCTAGCCTGTGGCAGCAGGCGTGCTCTGACCGCGTGGGTAGCCAAAGGACAGTTCAGGGTATAGGTGTGTGCCGTATATGTATATGAATGTGCTTTGTAGCACAAGTTCCCGTACTACACTTTTTCTGATTTGCTGTATGTAGCAGCAGTAGAAGGGGTCCAGGTTTTAAAGGATGTTTCCAAGACATGTGTAGCCAACATCCCTGTCAGCCCACAATTTCTCTGTGTCTTGAAGAATATATGTAGTACTGGCCTCCTTGTTTCCAAATGTGTATGGTAGAAAAGGGGATGAAAAATTTGGAGACGGTGAGAATGATCAGAGACAGGGAATGGCTCTTACACAGGGACTGCATCAATAGACCGGGGCTCTTCATTCTGGAGGAGAAATTACGCAGGGGGAGAAACAGGGCAGGATTTGACTGTATGTCCCAATACAAATGCTAGGGTTCAAAAGAAACTGGGAGCCAGACTGAAAACAAACAAAAGTAGGAGAGACCTCAGGGTATGAGTCACAGATCTGTGGATTTCCTTTTTAAGGGATTTTGTGGATGCATAAAGTTTAGATGTAGTGAAGGGAAGACTTAACAAATACGTGAAGGAGGTCCACTGAGTTTCAATAAACAGTGAAACCACAGGGAATCCCTTGAAGTAAATGTAGTTGGAGGCTGGTTGGAAGAGTATGTGCACATCCTTCTCTTGTTCTGCTGGATCTGTAAGCTACCAGGTGTGGCTGGGGACAGGCGACTGGGCTGGAAGGCCTTGCGGTCTGAGCCATGGTGCCCATTCTGACGCTATTCCAAGCATTCATAAAGATTGCTTAATGTTGTGAACATCTTGACTATATGAAAATATCCAGCAGCTGTTAGTTCTTGGACTCGCAAAAATCCCTGTGAGCAAGACAAATCTGTGGGAGATTGCAGGTTTAGTTTTATAGCTTGTGGTGCCAGTTCTGAGACCTCTGTCCCTTTCTGAGTCATCCGCCTGTGTGGCAGCAGCGAGTGCCTGGCTGCCTGCAGGTAGTCCTGGTATCAGGTAGTCCAGTGCTTGGAAATATGTTTGTATGTGTTTGATTCATTGCCATGGAATGGCAAGAAGGGCCTGGGACAGAGAGCTGTGTATGAGCGGTTTATGCACTGCTGCGAGGCCTGACACCTGTAGTCTCACTTGCTGCTTCTGCGTGTGTGGGTCAGCTCCGATTTGCCAAGAGTTTGGATGCCACACTTGGACAGGCCCTGCCCATCTACCTGTATGTGTGTATGTATTTTATTTTTAGTCAGAGGTGGTTGGCTGCGGGTCATCATCTCACTGACCAGTTAAATCTTGCTGAGCCAGTATGTATGCATTTTCAAACCAAGAGTTTCACTTATATAAGTTCATGCCTTTTTTTTTTTTCTTCAAGTAATAGAGCCAGTTTTCCATAGGACTGTCAGAGCACTCGGCTGTAAGGGAATTTACAGGGTGGCCTGTATCTGCTGTAGAAATTCTGTCTCCTAGCCTCTGGTACAGGAGCTGTGCTCACATCTTGTCTGAAGAGCGAGCAACGGCTTGTTGCAGTCAACCTTGCACAGTAGCAGAAGAATTCCTAGGAGGATGGTTGCAGTGAAGTGAAAATTAGAGCAGTTCTGGCCAAGCAAAGGGAAATCTGTACATCTTGCCAGAAGACCTTCACCCAAGCTATTACAATATTTAAGCATGGAGCAGTTTTTTGAGTGGGCATCTATGTGTAGGTTAGTTCTTTGCTCAGAAGTTCTGTCAGCTTCTGAGGCAGTGCTCTAGTAGCAAGGAAAACTCAACTGACCCACTTGTGTCCTGCATCCATAACCAGGTTTTCATGGGACTGACATAGCCTGTTGTGTCATGACTTATGTGTGTGTAAGGCACAAGACAGAGCTGTTCAATTTCTGCTTTCCCCTTCTTTTTTTTTTTAATTGACATCAGACTTTTTTGGGAATGGACAACTTTCTAAACTGTCCACATGAAGCATACTCCTCTGCCTTCGCACTACAAGTCCAGATTCCAAAGGGGTATGCTATGACTTCGATAAAGCTTCTCTGTAGTCAACTCTGCTTTACGCCAGCTAAGAATCTAGCTCACTGGTTAATTGGAAAAGTAACTGTTGCAAATGCTTGCTTCATGCTTATCTCCAGTCATGCTGTTGTAAAACTGCCCTTCAGGAGAGGAACAGCTAAAAGCCAAGAAGAGCTTTTCGTCTGAGAAGGTCTGTGTGCAATTCTTGACAGACTCACAGAGGGCTTGCACTGGGTCTTGGTCCAAGAAAGACCTGGAAACTTGTGAAATGTGGAGGTTGTGTATATCTTTGTTAGAAGAGGCAATAAGTTTCTGAAATTCAAATAGCTAAAATCTTTATCTAGTGAAAAAAGGTTTGTCTGTCTGTAAAGTACACCTCTGGTTTTGGGGAACTGAAATCCCAGGACTCTGGACATGGGATACAAAACAAAAACTTAAAAAAATTCAGTTACTTTGCAAACACAAGGCTGTCTTTTGACTTCGTTTCTTTTGGAAATGCATTGAAAATATTGTGATCTAGAGCACAAAGGTGTGGGAGTCAGCCATATGAACAGTATCTGTCTTATAATTTCCACCTTTTTACTAGGTTACCACTAATGGGATTATTGCAGTGAATAAACCTTCAAGTGAAGAAAAGTATCTTGGTCAATTCCCAGTCAGTTTTGGGGCTATCGCTCCTTTTATGGCTGACCTGGACACAACAGATGGACGTGGAAATGTGTATTACAGAGAAGATTCATCCTCAGATGTCTTGCAGCTTGCATCAGACTATATCAAAAGAGGTTTTCCTGAGTCTACTTTTGATCCCAGCAGTGTTGTCATTGTTACCTGGAAGCTCGTGGCTCCTTACCAGGCACCCGGAAAAGATCATGCTTCGGAAGAAAAGGTGAATGTTAATCAGAGAGCTTTAAGACATGTTGGACACGTGTTCAGCTGAAGTGTAACACTGTAATCTGTTTTGTTTGAATGAATCCTGTACAGTTAACAATATATGTTGTTGTTGAAAAGGCTGTAACAGAATAGGACTTTCAGGAATTTTTCCTTGATTTGTGTTTTCCAGTATTGTATTAATTCAAAAGAAAATGCTTGAATGTACATAGCTGATTTCTTTGTATTCACTGATAACTCTTACTTTGAATGTTAGGTGTGATGTGGTAACAACTGAAATAGTAGGATATCCTGCTTGTATTTGGCTTGTATTTTTCAGCAGACTTTTAAGTCATTTTGACATCAAACTATATAAAAATCTGATAGGTATATGGACTAACAGGAAGTTCAAACTGTGAATCCACTTTGGACAGATGACATTGCATTCACAAAACCTCATGCTTTGTAGCTAGTATTGAGTGAAAAAGCAGTTGCAGGTTACTTTTTGTGTTTCTTGCAAAGCATTTTCCCTTTCTGAACCATGTTAGGTAGTATCCTCCAAAGCTATGTAACTTTATGCACTGTAATTATCCCAGCTGATGAGCCTGCTCACTGTGTATAAAGTTGAGAAAGTTACTACAACTTAACAAATCTTGTTTTGTCAAAGAATAATTTCTTGTGCCTGACGACACAACCACTGTATGCACATTAATAATTTTGCACTCTGGTAGCAACGAATAGCTGATGTCTGCGGTACTGTCTCGAATGCTCTTACAGTATGTAGGAGTGTCCTACAGGAAAAGACACTTCCAACAACATGAAACTTGAACTCTTTTTTCAATATTCTGTTTACAGAATTTTTCTATTTAGTCTAGCACATCACTTTTTTTTTTTTCTTTTTTTTTTCCTCCTTAAGCAGAGGATGTGGCATCCTACGCATGTTACAGAACTTAGAATTGTTAAGTTTTAGGCAGCCTCTCTGGCTATCTCCTTACAGATTTAACTTACTTTTGATAATGCTTTCTTTTTAATATTTACGCATGCCTTAGCAAAACACAAGCTTGCATAATATTGATTTCTTCTAGGAAGTACATGATGCATTACGTGTGATGGAAATTCGGGTTGTGACTTGTGTTTTAGATAATGTTTTTCTGTTGTCTGTCTTGACTATTTTTTCCATGAGTAAATGGATGTTAATTTTTTTCCACAGAGAAACACATTCCAGGCTGTTTTAGCTTCTTCTGACTCCAGCTCCTATGCCATTTTCCTTTATCCAGAAGATAGTTTGCAGTTCTATAGTACATACTCCAAGAATGATGATGGAAAGATTCCTGCTGTGGTTGGCTTTAGTCAAGCCTCTACAAACTACTACTTTTGGGAAAAGCCAGGATCCTACAATGTCATTGCTAATGATGAAGACAGCATTAGAAACCTGCACAAGTATGCTTTTTTGTTTGTTTAAACTCCTCAAGAAAACATCAAGGAGTTCCATGTTTTTCTTAATTGTAACATGAGTTAATGGGAAATAATAAGATCCTACTAGCCATTGCATGAGAAATCGCAAAGTCTGCCACTGATAAGTATCTGTTGTGTTGAGGAATATGAGGACTTTGGTTTGATTTGTCAAAAGTCCATAGTTCCATTATCACTGGTAGGAGCTGCTGTATATTTAGCCCTTCTAAATATAGGACCATTTAAGATTTTTAACTCTTCATAGTCTATCCTGGGTAGTCTTTTTTGAAAGAAAGAGTGAACAACAAGTAAAGGGACTGAGTTAGAAGGTTCTGGTGTTAGCAAGATCTTTCTGGCCCAAATATCTCGTTCTGTTCCCACCACTTTGGAGACAAAAAGGCTAGAAATTCTCAAGAAGATAGCTCTGGGTGTGGAGAGAAAAAATGCTATCCATGCTGTCAGAGGTGTTTTGGAGCTGAACAAACTGTACCTGTGGGTAAGTGTGTGGGTAAGGTAATTCGACAGGTTTTTTCCTCATATCTCAGTGAAGGATAACATTTTGTGTAGGCTAGAAATACCACACAACTTGTGCTTGATCATTTTGATTTGGCATATGCTTCTCTTTGATAGAAGCAGCAATGCTGGGAAACAAGGAGTCTGGGTGTTTGAGATTGGTAGCTCATCTGACAGTATTGTGCCTGCCAAAATCGGCAACGTTTTGGAGAGCCCAGAGTCCGATGAACGAGACCAGGAGATGACTTCAAAATCATTTATGTCAGACTATGGCTCCACTGAAATAAGACAGGACTATGTCACCAGTAGTACAGACAGCGCAGAAGAGGATCAGCACCGTGTTACGTATAGTGTTCCTCATCTGGCTGCAGGAGACCTTCTGACCTCATACCAAGATGTAACAGGAACACCTTCGACAGAGTCTTTTTACAGTCATCAAGATTTCCCGACAGCAAAAGCTCCACCTCGCCAGTTCCAGGCCCAGCAGTTCCCCCCACAGGCACCCCAAGTCATAGATGTGGAAGAATTTGATGAAACTGGTGTAGGTAAGGTCTTTTGTACAGCTTGGGAACTTCTAAGATGAATAGACTGCAAAAAAAACGGAGGTGTGCAAGAAACTGAACTACTAAAGGAATAAACTGTTTCTTTCTCGCTACCTTCATATATGAAAATCTGGACATGTTTAAGAAGTTTGTGTTATTCATTGAGCTAGTGTACTTGGATGTCACCTCAGATTCAGACCTTGCCGGTCTAGCAAGCTTGTGTCCCAGTCAAGCTCACAGCAGAGCACATTTACAGTGTGTCTGTGGAACCTGAGTATCTTCTAAGGAAAGCTTCCTATAGGGATAATGGTATTCCTAAAGCTGATGCATTCGTAGTGGCAACTGATTTCTCCTTCTCTTTTGCCCGGGGCGGTTGTTAATGCAGCTATTAAACTTCAGATTTTATTTTCAAGTGGCTGTTCCTGGTAAGGATTTTATGATCAGTTCTACTGAAACCTAGTTTATTTCTTTTCATTGATGTGTTATTGAATACAGGTGATTTAGCAAAGGTTGGGAATAGTAACATGTAAAAAATATTGGACAGGGTTTCATGGCCTGAAGTTTTATAAGGGTGGGATTAGTGATTCTAACTTCTGAGGAAGTGCTTGTAGAAAATTCGAAACACTGACAGACTGCCCAGATGTTAATTGTTTCTTGAAGCAGATATGAGGATTGCTACCTCATGAAATAATAAAGTAAACCAGTTAGTATTACATGGTGCATTGGTTGGTGCACAGTCCTGGGTACCATATTGACATGTGTTATTCTGAGGTTGGACAGGCTGCTTTTTGCTTTGGTTTGGAAACAAGGACAGGTTCAAATTGTTGTGTATTTACTTTCACTAAGACAGTTTAACTGATCTGTACTAATATAGATCTACTGAGGTCAATAGAATTAAACGGTTTTCTAATGTCTGAAGCCCTGATGTTTTCTGCAAAATAGTAGACTGTTACTTGCATGTTGCAAGGTTAGCAAAAGTCCATTGCAATTGCTTATTTTCCTTAAACAGAAAATGGCAAAAACTAATCATGTTCGTCCAGAGGTACTTTTAAACTAAACCAAGGATATGTGAATACTACAATAATTACATGAAGAATAAGTGTCCTGTTTTATTTTCTACAGTGTTTCGCTACCACACAGATGTCCAACAGACCTGTGCTAACAACCGCCACCAGTGCTCTGTTCATGCTGTTTGCAAAGACTATCCCAATGGGTTTTGTTGCAGTTGTATTGCTGGGTACAAAGGAAATGGCAGACAATGTGTAGCAGAAGGTAACTTTTTTGAAATTAGGTAGATACTCAGCAATTGCACATGGCGTTCTTGAATGAGGTGACCTGTTTTTAATACTAAACAAGATGTGGTTAAATACTTCCTGAAAGACTTATCACTGAGATGTATTCAAAGGTATTTTAAGAAGCGAGCTGAGCTTTCTAAAATGGTGTGGTTTTTATGAATGAAGGTAGTAAATTATATGCATTATGCATTTTAGCCTAACTTTCTAGAAAAAGAAACTCTTACATAAGTGATGTAATTTAATAGAGAACATAATATCCAGTGTTTATTGCTAGAAATATTCATGAAGTTTCAATGTGTTATAATCTGATTTGGTCCCCACTCTAGAAATGGGCCATTCAAAAGAGATGAACAAATTAACTCTGATCATCAAAGTAAAGAGCATGGCTCCTCTTTGTCTGACTCAAGCTTCTTTACTGAAGATCTAATCTGCCAGATTTTGCTTAAACTTTGTTCCTGTGTAAAATCCATAAAGGAATTTCTTGTGTATACACTTGCAATCCTCATAGTGACTTGACTCGGAGTATAGATGCATTTCAACAACTAAAATAGCTGACTGGAGACTTTGTGTTTTATGAGGCTTAGCTTTCAGTTCATAAAATTGAACTTTCCAGAGAAAGAAAAGCAGGATCTGATGGTAATGGAAATTGAATTTGCATGTAGAAAATTATAGACAGAAGACAACTAATAATCCAAAGTAGCTACTTCTGTAAAACATGGGCAGTCTTAAAAACAGTCAATAGTTTTGAGTTAAGATATAGAAAAGGTTAGAATAATAGATCAATTATTCTAACACCTAGTGATGTTAGCCTTTGAATAGGGAATGAACAAATTTACATTCAGTAGGTATTGATATGAAGTGTGATCTTCAAAAGAAGTTTCTGTATGCCGCTTACTGTCAGAGAGACTGTAACAGCTTAGTCTGTTTATGGAGTTATCCTGGCAGAAAAAATTGTTAATTAGGATAAAGGACATCTCTTCAGGCAGTTTTGGCCACTTAGTCATCTGTATAATGACAACATACACAGATGTACATATGTACGTAAGCAAATTAACACACTGTTTGTAGGTAGTTTCCTGTCTGTTGAATGCTGTGAACATTTGTTTCTCATTTATTCCAAAACTGACACATTAGAACACAGTGAACGCTCTGAACACATTCCTTGGAGGGTATGTGAGAACTGCCGTTTTGTTCTGATGCGTTGTATTGATTTGCCAGGTTCTCCTCAAAGAGTCAATGGGAAGGTCAAAGGAAGAATCTTTGTAGGAAATAACCCCGTTCCGGTGATATTCGAGAACACTGATCTCCACTCCTACGTTGTGATGAACCAAGGGCGTGCCTACACTGCTATCAGCACAATCCCAGAGACTTTGGGGTATTCTTTACTGCCTCTTGCCTCTATTGGAGGTGTCATAGGATGGATGTTTGCTGTGGAACAGGAAGGATATAAAAATGGATTCAGTGTTACTGGTAACTTTGAAATTAAAATAATGTTCAAAAACTGTGCAATGCTTTCCTCTGTCTTGAGAAAAGAAACATGTATTTAGAAGCAATATAGGATGAAAACATGTTTCTTTGAGCTGCAAATGGATTGCTTTGTAATCAAACTTCTCACCATTTTTCTTGTTTACAATGTATAGATATTGAGCTTTTTAATTTATCCTCAGTGTACAAGCACGTAAGTCTGTTAGAAAGAAGAATGGCTTTCCCAGTTCCTGTGCAAGAAAGAGATTATTAAGGAGGATCTGATTCTTGGCACTGCAGCGTACAGAGCTACTGAAAAAAGCTGCATTTACATCTACGAGAAGTCCAACATATTAATTCCCTGATGGTTCCAACGAAGCAAAAGCGAAATTGAAATCTGACCTCATGAAGGTCTGAAATTCTTAAGAGAAGCAATTCCTGCACAAGATGCAAACGATTCTGTTAACTTATCTGAGGAAAACCCCAGTTCACGGTTACAGATATTCCTAAGTGTGAGCTGAAGTCTGGTTGTTTGTGCACATGAATTCAAGCTGTAGATCCAATCTGTTCTAGGAGAACATGTGTTTCTTTCTAAAATTTTATCCTTTACAGCCCTGTACTATGAATTTAGTTGAAGATAACTTTTGTGTTTGGGGTTTTCTTGGATTTGCTGTGTTTGAAGTTTTTTCTGGAATTTACAGCATACATTTCACTTGGTTTTGATTTGGAAACAGATGTACTGGATTTTTTTTTAACTCACTGTATTCCTGATGGAGGCTTTCTCTAAAATGTAAAATTCCTTTGTCATTTTAGCTGGTAGGATAAGGCCTACTATTATTAGCTTCGTTGGAACTTTTTTTAAATTTAAAAAACCCCTACTTCTTTAGGCTTACTTGCAATTTAGTGTGTTCAGTGCATGAGAAGATAGTTTCCTTGCATTATCCAAGGGTATTATCAATATAGCACTGAAAGTTATTTCTGTAGAAACCCAAAACATTAGCAATTATGCTGCATCAAAGCTTGCAGAAAATGGGAATTTATATTTTATCTACTAGAAGCAATGCTTTGAATAGAAGGATTCAGAAACCTCTGTTAAGTGGTTTAACTAATGCTGTTTCTTTAGGTGGTGAGTTTACACGGCAAACTGAAGTAACTTTTCTTGGCAACAATGAGAAGCTGGTTATAAAGCAGAAATTCAGTGGAATTGATGAGCATGGTCACCTTACTATCAGCACAGAAATGGAGGGCAGAATACCTGAGATCCCATCTGGTGCATCAGTCCATATAGAACCATACACCGAACTCTATCACACTTCTAGTTCTGGTAAGGGTCCCTAAGAATGAAATGATAAGATAGTGCATGTTTCTCAGAGCACAGAGTAGGACAGTCTGAAAAACATTATTTTATTCCCTTCTTAGTGAGTGTACTGAGGACCCTTTGATTTATAAAAAGTTGGTTTTTGCCTCTTAGGAGCAGGTCCCAAAACAAGGAGGATTTTGAGTGGGACAATGCAAATATTTCTAATCTCTGTTGGAAAAAAATGTGAGTTTAACTTTCTCTGAACTGATGCTTGCAAAACACTCTCGATTTCCCTTTTCATTGGCCTTATTGTTACACTGCTGATGGCTGTCATACAAGTTGCAAAGATTTTTGTAGGGTCCACAGTTCTCCAGTAGGAGCTGTGCTGGTGTATACCTTTTTGTGGTAATGTCATTAAGTGGGCTTTGGTCTTGTTCAATGAGACTGTGCAAACCAGTTATTTACCAGTATGTGTAATGTGAACTGCATTGCAATGACCACTGTGCATTGTGTTAGTAACAAACATTTGTCAGTATTATGTGTGAGCTGAATTTGAACAACTGACCAAAAAATTAGGAGGCTCTCTTCCTTTACTGGTTTCCTCCATTGTCTCTTCAGTATTTATCTTTCTCTCTCTCCCTTCCTTATCTCAGATTGAGATGTGGTGAGACACACATTCTTCACTTCGCTATTTACCAGGGACTCTCCCTTCTTTTGCTTTCCTCTTTCTGGATAGATTCATGGGTGTTTCAACACAGCAAAAACAAAGTGAGGTTGGAGTGCTGCTGCTGGCCAGTCAGCCCAGCTGTCGAAGAGCAATACAGAGGAAGCAGCCTGTGGTGCACCCAGGTGCACATGAATACTGGAGAGAGTACACTTTGCTCCAAGGGCGCACTTTGATTGCTAGAGATAGCTGAAAACGGTGTAGTTGTGTCATCACTGCCTTATATCCGCTAGTGTCTGGTTTTGGTAGCCAGTGATGAACCCCTCTTGGTGCTTTGCCTGTTGTTATGGGCTGTGAGGAGGAGGAGTTGGAGGCAGCAGGAAGCTTTTACTTTGTGCTGCACAACTTCAGAGTTTTGGAGGAGTTGTTTGGGCAGCGTGTGCTCTGTAGAACACCTGCCTTCTTGGCAGGAATGCAGTCCCCATGGAGGAAGAGTCAGGGGCTGGAAGGAGGCATCCTTCAGCCTGGATTTGATTTACCAGTACTCAAATTGTTATTCTTCGGCTGCCCTATGTCATATCTGATAGAGCATTACTTAGCGGAAATCCAGCTTTTGCTAACAGTTGCAAGTGGACTGATCTAGGTGTGTTCTGGTGTCTATATGAAGAATAGTGGAGTTCTGAAGAGCTTTCTGTTGGTGGGAGGATCTGCAAGCCCAGCTCTGCTTTGAAGAGTTTTGGTCATAGTTTTTCACAATATAGAAAACTGAGGTGAAGCATACAAGGGCCACGACAAACATCTTCAGGACTCTGTCGAAATTCAAGGCCGACAGACCACAATGAACTAAAAATGAGTTTATTTTGGTGCTGGTGAGGTGGCTGTTGTCCTTCTTAGCTTATAGATCCACTGCGTGAATTAATCTAAAGAAACCTCTGAGTTTCCTGAGTTGAATTTTCCTTTCTTTACCTGGTAACCCATGAAGTAAAGTTAAATTTTTAAAATGTCACGATAAATTAGTATGACTCATTCCTCAAAGCTGTGATATCTAAGAACAGAGTAAGCCTAGTCAAGTGCCTATTTCATTGCGTGGAAATACATCCACTTTCATAGCTTCTTGGCTTTGAAATTTCAGTTTGGTTTACTCAGCCTGTATCCCAAGCCTACAGATAGCGTTGGGCTGAGTGTTTTTGCCCTCTGTTCTGATGAGCGTGTTTGTGGCCACGTTGCAGTGATCACTTCGTCGTCCACCAGGGAGTACACAGCGACAGAGCCAGAAAGAGACGGGGTTGCTTCCACGTACACGGGCGCCTATCAGTGGCGACAGACCATCTCGTTTGATGAATGCATTCATGATGACTCTCACTATGCTGCTTCTGCTACTCAGCAGCTCTCAGTGGACAGTATATTTGTCCTGTATAACCGAGATGAGCAGATTCTGCGATATGCTATGAGTAACTCCATCGGCCCAATCAGTGGTATGTATGAATTGGAAATCTTTTCTCTTTTGTCAGTAATTAAGAGCAGGCTTCTATATTTCTTTTTGGCCTGCCTTACCTGGGTTAAATTAGTGAGTTCTATTAATTTGTTGCATTAGTCGGTAGAAGTCCAGGTCCAGAATGTAAGAAGATAAATGGGACTGTTGAAAGTTTGTGTTTTAACCTGGGGGAAGGCTATTGAAGTGATTATCTCCTCTTGAAATTCAGTGGAGTTTGTGTGTCTAATTCCTTGAAATACTCTCAACATACCACCTTGAATCTATTGCTGCTGAGATGTATGGAGTGTATTGTTTATCTTTACCTGATTTATAGTTCCTCTATTAATGAATTTTTTTTTGTATTGTCAGAGCAAAGAGCAAAAGAGGGGAATACTATTTGCCATTGAAACAGCTAATTTCTGTAATTTATCTTGAAACACGGCATTTTATCTTTGGAAGGTAGGCAGCCCGTGAAGTGTATTCTTTTTAGATGAGCTGCCCAAGTTTGTTTGCACTTAAATCAGTAAAAAAGCAAAGGAGCAATTTGAAAATGCATACCAGAGGAGTACAAGAAAGGACTGTGCTCCTTTTTGTTACAAAGATGAAGTTCTAATTAAAATGAACAAACCAAGCTGTTAAGATTAGCATTTTGGGTCTAGCGTCAGTGGCTGGAAGTTGCATTATCTTTGTCAGTCTTGCTCTTTAGAGAGGCTTTTGTGGCTTCTCTATTTTTTTAACCTAGCAGTCCTTTGCACAAGTGAAAAGGAATACAGGTGCTATTGCCGTGTCTGAGATTCGTGTCCTGCATATCACAGAATCACACAGAATCACAGAATGGTAGGGTTTGGAAGGGACCTC
>Ga0181612_171190_pt1 | contig 16921 bp, 14 predicted proteins | sample HoacroProtozoa21_FD_119630 | JGI IMG/M metagenome (GOLD analysis project Ga0181612, IMG submission 119630) | Hoatzin crop microbial communities from Cojedes, Venezuel. Combined Assembly of Gp0051906, Gp0051904, Gp0051908
GCAAACTGAAGCAGAGGAAGATCCAGCTGAATGTGAGGAAGAACTTCTTCCCTCTGAGGGTGACAGAGCACTGGAACAGGCTGCCTAGGGAGGCTGTGGATTCTCCTTCTCTGGAGACATTCAAGACCCGCCTGGACGAGGTCCTGTGCAGCCTGCTGTAGGTGACCCTGCTTCGGCAGGGGGGTTGGACTGGATGACCCACAGAGGTCCCTGCCAACCCTGAACATTCTGTGATGCTATGCTTCTGTGAGTCTGTGGGTACACAGGGGAAAAAGACGTGGAAACAAGCTCAGTAGAAGGCCTCATCTTGGTACTATTTTTTTCTTAGCAAAACTAATGCTGGAAGCTATGGGACACATCAGCTCTCAGCCACTTGTGACTTTATGCAGTTCACACCAACTCATCTGCTCTTTTGGTCTTTGGCTGCAGCTGTGCTCCCAGCAGCCATTGCACCCCCTGGTATTCACCACAACGTGCACCCACCAGGTAAGAAACCCAAGTAATCGTTGGATCATATGAAAATCTTTGAGGTATTTCATTTTTGTGGGAAACATTGAGAAGTACACTTGCCCCATCCTTTCATCTTTCACAATGGCCTGTGTTAAGCTGCTGTCTGTCTGTCTGAAGGAGCAGGGCAGGACAGGACTCCAGAGAGACAGTTTCTGTTGCTCCTTGCTCAGCCAGAGGCACTGGCATTGAGCAACCTGGGGCACACCTTCCCCCCGAACCCAAACACACTGCCTGCGCACGTGTTGGCACCTGGCCACGGCACAGCCCTGCCACCAGCCCCACAGTGCCACCAGCCCCGCGGTGCCACCAGCCCCACGGTGCCATGGACCCTGTGGTGCCACCAGCCCCGTGGTTCCACCAGCCTCGTCATGCCATGGGCCTCATGGTGCCACCAGCCCCATGGTGCTACCAGCCCGGCGGCCCCCATGAGGCAGCTCCCCGCAGAAGCGGGATCAGCGGCGCTGGGCTCCTGCCTGGCTTGCAGAGCTGGGGATGTAAATGCAGCAGCTGCTCCAGTACACAGTCAGTCAAACCCTTAGCACTAGGGCTGGATCCAATGCCAAGCGCCTGCCAGAGTGGTGCTAGGCAAGGCGTTAGCTGAATGTGGGAGCTCCCTTTGGAGAGAAATGTGTGTATTGATGTGTGTCTGTGTGTGCACTTGCGTGCCCAAGACATCAAATGGATTCATTTATATTTGGATTACCACCTATTTTCACGCATTTAAACATTGCCAGCTGTGTTAATGGCGGCTGCAGCACATCAACTGCGTCTGTTCTCTCCCAGACTTGTTATTTTTCCTACTGGTTGTTCTGTCTGTTTCACGCGAGCGCTACAGTGCAGTTTCTGTCACACAAACATTCTCAGGTAGGAAATTGTAATGTAGCCTCTATATTTTAAGCATTACTTAATTCAGACTGGCAGGATCCTGGGTCTGTTAGAGCAGAGAGAGACCTCATAGCTGGGATCAGCTAGCTACAGAGGCTGAGGCAGACTGAAGAAAAAGAATACGTTATCATCTTTGGGAGATTTGAAAAACGTATTCCTCCCCTCCAGTACTCCAGACTATTGAGCTTTATCAGTTTTACTGCAAACTACAAATGCTTTTTGTGTAATGACAGCTCTTTAATTAGAATTTGGATGCAATAGCATCTGCTGATTATAGCATGGTCCAGCATGTTCATATTCCTCAGTTTTATTTCCAGCTCTGCAACTAAATTGTTGCATGCCTCAAGGCAAATGATTTCACCTCTCAGTGTCTTTAATTCCACAGATGGGATTAAAACCTCCACTGGTGATCCCTGGACAGAATCCATTCAAATGGCACAGTCTTGGGTTACTTTTCCACCCTGTGCCTGCTTGGGACCCCATGTATCAGTCCGGTGGATGAGGGTATGAGATTTGCCTTGTCCAGGCATACCCGGTGAGATTCTCCAGGTTTGAACAATGGAAATTTTATAGGCTTCAATTAACTGGCTGGGCAAGAAACAACAGCTTCGCAGTAATAAGTCCTCACTTGCATGGAATGCCATTTAGTGTCTGATCTCTCCTTGCCAAAGACAGAGATATTAAAATCCGTCGATCCAGAGTGCATTTCTAGAATGATGAAAAAGGGGAAAAACCCTCTCAGTTTGAAGTGATCCTCAGTTCTGTTAGTAAAAGGGTTTGTTTCCCAAGAGGGATATTATATACGAGTGATTGCGGAAAAAAATGAAGCAACGACTTCAGAGAGAGACAGCATGGCTAATTCTGCTGTCTGCAATCTTCCCCCCCCACACCTCGGCGGGGATACTGGTGTAGATGAAGGAAAATGACAGCAGTTGCTGTGATGCCTCCCTTTAAACCCTTCATTTTGGTATTGCCAGTTTGAACAACAGGAATAGAATATTCATCCTTACAGCCAAAGGTAGCAGAGTTCTGTGCAGTCCTGTACCAAGTCACCGCAGTCCCTTGCATTAGGGATTTCAAATGCAGGCAGTGGAATGCTGTTCTAACGTAGCCCCAGTCACTACATCAAACTGGGACAAGGTCAGAAGGGAAGTACACAAGGAAACGGAGGTCAAATCAGTACTGAGAAGTGGCAGAAAGGACAGTAAATTACTGTCGTGTAAGCTTATGGGCAAGCAGTGGTGTAAATCACGACAAGCAAGTTGCAATTTTTTTCCTAGTCTTACTTAAAAATGTTCCCAAAATCGGTGAGTACAGCATCACAGAGCGCCTGATATTTTGTAATGCCGCAAGCCCTGACCTTAAAAGACACCAGAAATCTCATTGGGAGCTTTATCCATTTGCACTGGAAACATGAGGTCTTTAATAGTAAGAACGTTTCAATAACTTTCCGGGATTTTTTCCACTTTGGCACAGCTGTTGCCTGACAGATTGCAAAAGAGAGGAATTCAGTAGTAACAGCTTGATCCTGCAGGATGCTCTAGCCTTTCTGCCCAGGGTCGCGTGCCCTCAGCCCCCACCCGGAGCAGCTCCTCGTCTCGCAGGATTACTCAGCTTTTTGCAGTGTGGAGCCTTTCTTACCCACTTGGCCTTGCCACCGAGTTTTCTATTTCTATTTCTGTGGAAATGAGCCAAAACCGGTGCCATTCTCTGAAGGGGCTCATCAGCTTTTCTGTCCAGGAAAGGGCTCGGTGTTGTCGTAGGAAAGCTGCGGAGCGATGATACGACTTGAAAATTTATGCCTGAATTTTTTTCTCTTAGAAAGACAGTATCTCAGCACTAGATTTAGTAACAACACCAGCATAACTGAATGGTTTATTACGTTGTATTAAGGTTATGTAGAGGAAACGTCAAGGGAAATGGCTTCCTCCCCCCTTTTCTAAAACTAAGTATAGACTCCACATGGCTGTTTATTCTGACAGAGTTCAACAATTTGGGAAGGGGTGGTTTTTTTAGTTCATTAAACAGAAAAAATTACAGTATCTTTGCCATGGCTGGCATGATCGATGTTAATTAAACCCCTCGTTCAGACATAAAATACCCACTATTGCATAAACACTCCCTGGGCTTTACCCATACAGCAATAATAGGGTCAATGGTAAAGTTCTTGCCAGATTCAGCAGGGCAAAGGGGTTTCACGCTGTTCTGGCCCTTCCTGGTATTTGTCTCCTCACAGATCAGTGTATTGCAGAATCCTCTGTTGTTCAAAAGAAGGCAGAAATCATGTTTTCCCTTTTTTCGCCCTGGCCTTTCTTTCTCAGAACAAGGGGCAAAAGCAAGAGGCTGAAGCAAAACAAACATGAGAAGGGCAGGGTGATCTTTGGTTACTTTGGGGGCAACTTAGCTGGAGTGAACTGCTTACTTGTTTTAATACAGCTGTGCATTCTCTGTGTAAGACAAAGACATCCCCACTTCCCACCGAGCACCCCCAGGCTGCTGCAGCTCTGCACTAGGAAGGTGATGCTCCCCCCAGAAACAGACCCAAACTGCTGCTTTGTGTTGTAGCTGGCAATGGCGATGTGCTCTTTAGCTGGTCCAGCACCCAGAGGTCCTACCTCCTTGCAGCACAGCGCGTCGATCGTTGCTTTGGCACTGATGCCAAACTCACTGCCGCCAGAACACGGCCAAGGGGAGAGCAGAAAGCCAATCTCCTCCCTGTCTGGCTTTAGAAGTCCCGTACCTCGTGCTATAACTGCTGTGCCGCAGGCAGAGAGGGTGGCCAGAGCATCCCCGGTCAGCCAGCTGTGGTGGTAGGGAAGTGCTGACCCCCTCGGCAGGGCCACATGAACTGGTGTGGTTTGCGTTCCCAGCGCGTGATCAGACAGGACACCTCCAGTCACGCGCTGCAGGGAGTTTAAATTGAGCAGGGTAGTACTTTTTTTTTTAATTGCTCCAACCTGATTGCGTGCAATCATCTGCCGTTCAAGGAGAAAATGCAAGGAAGGATGTTTTAACACTAAGGTCAACCTCTTCTAATTACTCCTCTAGGCCTACTTTGGAGACTTCCTGTTTGACCAGTGTTGAAACTCAGATGAGCCTTTATCTGAATGGAGGCTGCTTTTGCTGTCCTTCACTAACCTCTCGGTCATTAACCATCGAAATCAATGCAGGGTTTCAGCTCATACACATACAAAAAACAGATCTAGAAGACAATGTTGGATTACAGTCCACTGAAGTGTGTGTGTAATGAAGAGGGTCATATCCTACAGTACTATCGTTCCTGCAATGATTTTTGAAACAGAAAGCCATGTGTAAGTAACTTCAAATATAAGTCTTGCTTTGTTTTTTGTTTTTGTTTTTTTTATTTTCTTAATAAAAAGCTTTTCAGAAATGAACTGCAAAGCCTGGCTTTGCAGCTGTTGGTGTGGCAGGACATGGCATTGCTCCGATCCAGCAAGCGTGGGGCTGGGAGCAGCCGGCCCTGGCTCGGGTGCTCCCGGGGACCTGCGTCCTCGCTGCGGGGCTTCCTGCTCCCCCAGCATTCATTTCCCGCCTCCAAGAAGCAGGGCTTGTCCTTTCCCTCAGCCACACAGCAGTGTGACCTTGCGTGTTTATTTTGAAAAGCTGTCTGAAAAACTCTTTAGGGTTGTTCTCTATTGTAAGAGGAAAAATCATAATTAAGTGAACAGTGACCTCTTCAAAAAACACCCAAAGCAAGTGATTTTACTTTGTGTAGCAGGATGCAGTGGCGTCTGCATCCGCAAAGGATAATGGTTACAGATTTTTCCAGCACAAAGTGCCTCACAGCTTGAATTTGTCCCACAAGTCCATAAGGCCAGGCCTACGTTAGAAGCTCATGATAATAAGGAAATGCTGGTTAAAGAAAAGATTTCTTTTATGCCATTTCTGTATCATTAAAATCCCATTGTAGGTGAATAATTAAATCAACATGATTTTTTTCCTGTTTAGGTTATTTTACTTATTGAACTGGGAGATGCTCTGCCAGTAAAAGTACCCTTACTAGGAAAGTTTGTCATTCTTACTGCATTGAGAAAACCTGGTGTTAAAGACAGGGATGTTTTTTCAAGGCTTTTTTTAGTCTAGACTGTGTCTTCAGACCAGAGATTTAAGAGTATTTTGGATAGCAAGTAGTTGCCAAACTGCCTGCCTTTAGCAGCCTGACTCCTGGGGACCAAAGCCTGCTGACTGTCAGTGTCACTTCTGACATGGTGACCGCCTGTTTGTCCCACCCAGCAGCATCAGTCTTGCCAACAAAAACCGAGTTTGGTTAGAGATGGGATATGCAGTCTTTCCTACAGAAATATCAGCATCAAAAGCGTGGAAAAGAAAAAAGACATGTTTCACTTACAGGTACTGCTTAAGCTAAGAGCATAACTGAGGTATCAAAGCAACTTTTGAGTGGAGAGTCCGAGTACTCTTTTGACTCTGATTCAGCAAACTGCTTAAGCATACGCTTATCTCTGCTATAGATCTGCCTGGTTAAAAACTAAAAGAGAGAACTGAAGTGTAGTAGCCAAATCTCCAGTGCTGATTTAAGGCTTTTGTTCCCTCTGTGGTTTTCTTCTGTCTGTGGTTTTAGGGGAGAAAAAAAACAAAACAGAGGGCAGCTTCTGGCTGTTCTGGCAGCCCTGAGCAGGCGCTGAAAGGCACAGAACGACCTTTTATCTGGGGAGGAGAGCAGCAGATCCAACACACAGGAGGGAAGAGTTGTTCCCACTTTCCCCAAGGCTCGCAGTGGTGTTTGTCGAGCAAGGTTTGTCAAGCTGCAGCCCTGCTGAGGGTGCCAGGGGAGCTATTCCTGACATTGGGCATCTCATCCAAGTGCTATTGTGTCCTACGTTTTTCGCATTGCTGAGTTTATAACAGATAAGGAGAACAGGCTGCTAAAAAGAGTAAGTGAAGTAGGCTCCCAGCTTGGATTGCAACAGAGAGGGAAGGCACAAGGTCACAGCTGGAGCACGGGCAGACTGCAGGGTGCTCAGCCCACAGAGTGGCCACAAAGTGGGAGGAGCAGAAAGCTCGTCAAGTGCCCGTGCAAGCGTCAGAAAGGTTTATGGCCCTTCTCCCCAGTGGGCAGCAAACAGATGTGGCAACTAATGAAAAGAACCTCGTCATCATGTACAGGGATTTGCGTTCAGAAATGCTGACAGATCAGGAACAAGTTCGATGGTTCAAGCAATAGATATGCAGAGCTGCTGGGCTGCACCAAGTATGGTCTGCTGCTCGGACAAGCAGGGCTGGGCTCCTGACTTGCCCGCTCTTTCCCTGCCTGAGTCCTTCCCCCTGGAGCCCCCAGCTGCTGTTATCCTCACCAGCCTGAAACCCTGTGCCCTGCCCACAGGAGAGATTTGACTTTTGAGCAAACCTGTGCTAAGGTAGTTATTTTGGGTGGAGATCCTGTAAAAGCCTGCAGTTTCAGCAGTTTTGCTTTGAGTTTTGGGTGGAAACTTGCAGATTCATGTGCTGCAAAAGAACCAGGCAGACGCATTCGCACAAACTTCTGAAAGTTAAAGTTTCAGATTTCTTCAGCCCCAGAACTACCTTCTTTTCAGTTCCCACGGTGCTGGAGTGTAAAGGTGTCTCTTGGCAAGAGCAGAGGCAGCGTGCAGCCTTCTGCTTCTCGCCCTTCTCCCTCTCCAGCCTTATCTCCAGCAGGTTTTATCTGAGGAGCTTCTGGCTGGCGTCTGGCTGGATCATTCCACCAGCAAGGACACCCTTATCTCATCCTCTCTGCATGGCAGTGAGACCCCGCAGAGCATGCTGCCTGGCAATGCATTAACCATCAGGTCTTGCAGGATGGCCCTGGCTGAGGAGATGGGGGTGACATGACCTGCTGTTCAGCCTCTGGAGGGGTGCAGGAGGAGAGAGGCAGGGCAGAGCAGAGGTGATCCTGTGGCGGGGGTTCAGATCTGAGGGCCTGCTGAAGACTGGGGGAATTGCATGGCTGGGTGCTTTAATGGCAAAAAGGGTGGGAGCCTGGGATTTCAGTCCCAAACTTCCCTCTGACTGTGGGAGCTGTGAACAGTAAAGGTGGACATCTGAGAAACATGGGAACGGTCAACCCTTTTTAGTGGGGATGACGATATGGAGTGGTAGCACAGCCTGCGGCAGTCCTGCTGCTTATCTCTATGGTCCTGCAGACTTTTTGGCCCTTTTGGTTGCGTGGTTGAACCATAGAGACTCTTGACCTGCTTCTCTTTGGCTGTGGTCCTGTAGCTTGTTCCCAGGTAGTTACTGGTCCTGCTGCATGGGTAGCACCTGGGCTCCTATTAAGCCTCAGTTTTGAGAGGGCTGTATATCATTAAGCTCAATTTTTACTTAAATGCTAATCCACTGGCAGGTCACAGATGTAGTAGTCCTGGTTAGATGCCTTGGCTGCGTGCTGGAGGATTTCTCTGTGTCCTGTGAAAGACGAGGTTGTGACTATACCTTTTATTCTATGACAAGTTCAATATCAATTGGAAGTGCTTGAGCTGAAGCTCGTGAGTAAGGAAAGAAGGGACCCAAGTGCAGGTGGTGGGCTCCCAGCCCTCCCTCCCTTCCCTGCCTTCCTAGCCCCGAGGGAGGAGCAGTACCAGCCTCAGGACTTGGTGCACTGTCTGAAGTCATGTAGTGGCTCTGTTCTGTAACGGGTTAAATGAAGCGCCAGCTATTAATACTACAAAATGTTGGGGAGCCTGTCTGATTTGAGATCCAAATGTGTGGCATGTTCTAATTGTCGTTGTGTGTGTCCATCCCTAAAGCCACTCCCCTCCTCCAAATACACAAATGGAGCATCTAGAAGAAAGGAGCTCTGTGACTTCTCAAGCTGAGGACAGACAGTGCTCCATTTGTCCTCCTCCAGCACGCTCTCCATGCTGGAGCTGGAAGTCATTAACTGGCTTGTTTTCACCTACTTTGGATGCTGATCTAAGCTGCTTAGGGCAGAGTTTCCTCTGTGGATCTGTGCAGTGCTGCTTTTGCTGCTGCTCTGATGAAAGAATAGCTGTTTCGTGGCTTAAACATTACCTCTTTGCTTCCAATATGCCCTTGTGACCTGCTCAGAAGATACGGGCTTAATGAGGCCGGATCGTAGGTGCTTAGGGTCCCACCTGCACAGTGGGAAGGAAGTGTGTGCCTGTTTCAATGGGGAGCTGCCTGGAATACAGGAAATCTCCTCCGGAACAGGCAGCACTGGAAGGCCCTGGCAGTATATACAAGCCGTATGTAACGAGAAGCACTATTAAGTATGTTTCTTGTCCTATGGGACAAAAATGAGGAAATGAGCCCCATTCATCTTTGCAATCAGCGAGATTTTGTCTGCGCAAGTGAGGTAGGACTCAAGATGTTGACTAACCTTCTGGCAAAAGCAAGGATTAAAATAAAAAAGTGTAATGCTGCACCGGCTCTGCCTGTAGTGAACTCAGTAGACAGGGAAAAAAGGTTTTAAAAGTAGGATATCAACACCAAATCTGTCACTAGATGGTCCTGGAGAGATTTAATTGAGGTCTATCCAAACTGTTTATCCTTTCCCAGGGGTAAGGAGAGTCATGAATAAGCCAGTGTGTGCTCTGATTGACAGTTAATGGCTGCATTCAGTTCTGTCCCTTATCTCACCATGAGAAATGGCCATTAAGCAAAGCCCTATCCAACCTGGGTGTATAAACATATTAAACAGTTTCCATTTGAACTTGATATGCTGATCTAAAGTATTCTGCAAGTATACAGGTACATACCACTAGTGATAGCATCTGGTTCAAAAAGGAAAAAATACCATATCATTCTGGCTAGTGTAATAATCACTGAGGGTAGCCACGGTTTCTGAGAATAGCTGCTATTTCATTTTACTGCAAGAACATTTGTATAAAGGATTTTATGGCAGCTTCCTCCCAGCTGTGACCTTAAGGCTAAATGTTTTACCATCCAAATTGCTGAAATGACTACAGCTGAGCCAAGGAAGGGCTGTAAGGGAGGCTGAGCAGGTAAAGCAGGTAGAGCAGAGAGCTGGGTTTCTCAAGCAATATCTCAGCCTGCTTTGGCATCTCTGTTGAAAGTGTGAGAGCTGCTGGTTCTGAAGGCAAAATAACGAGAGTTCAGCCACAAGCTGTGGAGGGAGATGCCAGCCGAGAGACTATCCCATAGATAGCTCCCCCGACAGCTCCTTCCTGCTGAGCTGGCAAAAGGCTGAGGCCTGGCGGGCTGGCCAGCACCCAGCAGGCAGAGCAGTCCACGCAGGCAGCACTGCAGGGGCCCAGGTCCCAAATCTGCAGCACTGGTAGCCTTGGTGATAGGTGCTGCAGGCTCAGGTACTCGGCCTGGCAGCAGCAGCTCTCCTAGGTAGAGGTGCCAATTGGACATGAAGACAGCTGAGGGCCGTATGGCTTTTCCTTTGGATTTCGTCTGCTGAGCCTTGCAGACTGGTGCCGGACACCTCTTAATGAGCATGCAGCTGGGCAGCCCAAACCCTGAGTCTCACATCCAGAGCACGAGGCATCTTAGGGCCCTCTGTTACCTTGTGCCCGGCAGAGCTCGGCCAGGACACAGCATGTGCTCTGTTCCTGGTGTCCCTCGGGAGCTGCCCGTGGCCCCTGGGAGCACAATCTCCAACAAGAAGCCGGGGCACAGGGGCAGAGGGGGACCTGCCCATGCGAGACTTGGCCAGCCCTGGTGAAAGCTGGGAGCCCTCCAGGGAGCTGTGGGCTCCAAGCTGTGTGAGCTTGTTCCCGTAAATTGACCTAAGCTCTCCTTGGCTGTCCTGGCTGTGCTGTGACTAGTGTGTACAGGTTACAGGCAGAGGGCTGACTTCTGAGTAAGAGTGGCGTTTTTGTTTGTTTGGGTTTTTGTTTTGGCTTTTTTCTTTCTCCTAGTGCAGCACTGTCAAGTCTGGGCCAGCTAGTAGAGCTGTAACTGCCTTGCTGCAGGACGCTGCGCGGTCCACTTGCACTGAAGGAAAAGTAGGGTTTGTTTTGGTTTGGTCTTTAATGAAAAGAAAAATCTTTTCCTTATTTTCCTGGATCAGTGCTCTTTGTGAGAACATTAAACTGGCTTATTTTTCCTTACCCAACCCTTTCCACAAAACACCCTTCTATACTTGTCTTTTTTAACTTCTCTTGCTGGAGTAAAGCATCCTAATTACAAAATAGCTCTGGGCTGCTGGTGCAGGCTTGGCAAAGCCATGCAACCCTCCTGAGATGGATACCTGCGCAGGGCAGTGCCACCAGGCGTGAAGTTCCTCTGGAGACAAGGCAGATCTGGCACTCTGCTTGGTTTGTACTCCGAGAGTAGAGGCCTGAGCAAGGCTTCCTTTTCTGGGCTTGCTAGCAAGAGTGAATAGTGTGGCGTGGGCTTGTCAGCACAGCCAGGCTGCATATTGTGACAGGTGGAGGAGAGAGAATTGTGGGTGCAGAGAAGTGTGGGTGTAGAGAAACTACTCAGTGGAGGAGTGAGGTTGGACTGAGCGGACAGGGAAGAGCCAGAGGCAAAGGTGTCAATCAGGATACTGGCTCCTGCTCATGTGCTTCTCTGGCACCATGCATGACCTTCTTCTGTGCAAAGCCTCTCTGGAGGGGTTGTTACGTGAGGAGCAGTCTCCCAGAGCACCTCTCCCTCTGAAACCCTTAGGAATTTATCACAAGGTCCTGGAGCTCTGTGGAACAACAGCTCTGGTGTCTCCAGTGTCACGGGTCCTGCCCAGCAGCAATGGGTACAAATCTGTGCCCTGTCTCGCTGCAGGCACAAACGAACATGTAATGGCATTCAAGTATGTGCCACCCATGTCACTCAGCCTCAGAGATCTCTGAGGTGGCAGTGGTGCTACTGGACTTGCTGGTGGTGCCCAACTGTGCTACTGACTGCTGGGCATGGCTATGTCCTGGGAGCTCTGTCAGGGACACGTGTTGTTTTACAGCAGGTGGCCCCTGTGGTCCTGTAGCCATCTGGTTCTGCAGTGGGCATGTGCCCTCGCTCTCCTTGGCAGCATATTTCTCCTCTTCCTCCTCGACCCATGGAGCCACAGCTCTTCTGAGTGTGCTGGAGCAGCAAGATCACTAGGCAATGGCAGGCAGAGCCCCTTACACCAGGCAGCACGGCTGCCAGGCTGTGGGCTGGGGGTGTGTGTCGGGGAAACCGAGCATCCTTGGGTGAGGAACAGGGGGTCCTGGCATTATCTGCCCCCACTCGCTGTATATAATGCCCAGCAGAGACAAGGAAGAAATGAAAGACGCTTTTTCCCATCTGCTTCTTTAAATGTAGGTGCTGAACAACTCAATCCCGAATCTCAAGGAGGTGTGCTGAAAATACAGGAGTCCACAGCGAGGTCACTCACGGGTCATAAAGCAGCAAAACACGGTCTCTGCCACCACAGGGCAGGGAAGGAGGTTAATGTTTCACGGTGTATCTAGCTGAGCAGAGGAGCTTGGTCAGTGTTTCACTTGGCAGAAATTATTTATTGACAAGGAGAGTTTCCAGACTGTCCCAGGGAAGATTCTTTGGGAAACTGTTGGGATTTCTTCCAAGTTAAGAGGAGCTATTTGGATCATGAGTTGAAAACTAACCTGGGGATGCACACTCCCATCGATCAGTTACATTTATGAAAGGAAAGATTAAAAAACTCTCAGGCAGAGCCAGGCACTTAAAAGCCAGAAGTCTTTGCATTGATTCCAGTAGTAAGATGTCAAGCCTTGTGATTTTCTGGACCAAGTTCAGAGAAATAAAAAATATGAATGGGCCAAATACTGAGATCCTCATTACAGAAAAGGGCCACTTGAGAGTACCTAAGATGTGGCCTCTGATCAGGGAGACACAATAGTTGAGGAAGCTCCCATTGCAGTCCTCAGCCATAGCCTTGTGCTCAGCATCCTCAGCAGCCTTTTTTTTTCCTCATCTGCCAGCTTTCTTTTTGTTTCTATTACAATTAAAAAAAAAAGGGGAGATGAAACTACCTGCTCTATTTTAATCCTATTTGTCTGCAGATAAACTGCATGTTAGATGATTCATAGATCTTTATCACTTCATAAAGTTTAGACTATAAAAAGCCTAGCCCTCTCTTTTGACTGATAAACAACTATGTAAGCCTTGATGCTGTTACTCGAAATCTAAGTTAGACACAGCACTTCTGAGAACAGTTGTTAGCTCCTCAAGAGGGGCATGTGGCTTTTGCCGAGCCAGAGAGGAATTTGTCCACTCGTGTGGCCTTCAGGGAGCACAACTGCCCAGTTTCATCTACAAGGACAAAACCATGGAGCCGATCTCATCAAGGAAAAGTTGAGCATGGGTGCAGGCTGTGTTTGACCATGCCAGGGGCTGGGCCCAGCAGTCTGCATCTGGTGGTCGTACTTTTAAACCCTAGTGCTACTAATTGAATCAGAATTTGCATGTGATGAGGGTTTGGCGTTTTGGTGCCAGCATGGCTGTTCCCACTGACCCCTCTGTTCCCAGGCAAGTGCAGCGGCCAGCCTTGCAGTGAACTCTCTTATGTCCATGAGTTGCTCTGTGACTGTGGTGAGGGACTGATGCTTGGTTATAAAAGGAATGAATGAATGGTGTGATGCCTCCTGAGTTAGGTTACTTCTCTTGGAATGAGACTCACCAATGGAGCTAACTGCCACTGACCAATCCTTGAATATTGTACTCAGTCCTTCTCTAACTGGTTCACGTCTTCTCCGAGGTGAATGGAGACTACCCCCAAATGCAGAGAAGAGGAATTTCAGGACAAAAGTACAGCCAAGGGCACTTGAGAAATTAGTGGTACCCTCCTTGGGCAAGATTTCATTGTTAATATTTTATTTTAGAAACAGAAGAATTGGGTGATTTGTTTGTTCGTTTGTTTGGTTTTTTTAACTAAGATCATAGGCTGGAATGCCGTGGCATTTGGGCAGACATTGGACAAAGCCTGAAACAGCCTTGACCTCAAAGGTACTGGACAACAGAGGCTGGAGCCTCTTCTGAACCAAGATCATGGATTTGGATTAAAGTAGCAAATTCTTCTGTCACTGGAAGAAAAGCAAATCTGAGCCTGGGCTTCTGGGCCTCCTCAAACTTTGTACATCGATCCAGTTGCCACCAAGCCCAGCTGGAAATTGATGGTTGCCCATAAAGACAGTATAAAAGCTGTTGCAACGTGGTATTTTATGGAAGCTATTAAATCTGTCAGCTGATGCAGTCTGTACCTGAAAATGTTTATCTTCTATCACACATTCACCTTCAATTAACAATTCAGTGGTTGCAAAGACTTTTTAACCTTTGTCCACTGTTTTTCATCTGATTTAAAATGACACATTAGCCTTCTCTCCTTGTTAATGTGTATTACTAGGCCTCATGCAGTTGCCTTTTAAAATGCAGACTAAAAGGAAGGAGGGAATAGTAGTGAGACTTCATTGCCTTGCTAACCTTTTCAGGCTACTGAAGATCAATGGGAAAACTGGAGACTGTTCTTCAGATTATTTTAGCAATTGTACATGAATGCTTTGAAATCTGGACAATTGCTTGCACAGGAGGATTTTGGTTCTGAAATAGTTCGTATGTATGTATGTAGTGTGGAGGAGGATGTACAAAGAGGAAGGGAGCGAGTTTGACAATCTTAAATTGTGTTTTGTACTACTAGTAGAGAGAGCAGCAAATATTTTGCATTCCAGTGGACCAGATCTTCAATGTAGAACAAGAAGTTTGTTACTTTAGGGACTCTTCTGCTTCTTCTAGCATTTCTCCTCAACTCTTCTGTGGCCAGTGACACAACTCAGCCTCCAAGCTGGTTGAAGACTGAGCCCTCCGATTGCTGAGATACTAGTGAGGGTGCCGCTTTGGAAGTGCAAACAGTCTTCAACCTCACAGTAGTCAGACTGGGGCTGGAGCTGTCACCAGAGGCTGACACAGAGGCTTGAGGAATTGGAGAACGGCCTCTGCCTCCCCATATGATTGGGAACATGTGAGTTCCAGCTGGGAGTGCTGACGGGGTAGGTGGCTAATTCCAGCCTCCTGTATCTGTTGTACCCATGAGGCAGCAGTGGTGGTGGAGCTGGAGGCAGGGCTCTGCTGGGGATTAAAACCAGTGTGGCAGGTCTGTTCTTCCAGCACTCCCAAAATCCAAGAAGGAGGAGCCCAACCTCTCCTGCGTTAGTGTACTTACTAATACAGAGAGGAGGTCATCCTCCTGCAGACCCCTGTCGTATACTCTTGTGAGCAGTCTAGATCAACATCCCCCATTTCATCAGTGTGTCCAGGGATCTGATTCTGCTTTATGCACAAATCTTTGTGTCAGGTTGTGAAGATCACTTTTAAAATGTCACTCTGCTGGGACACTGACAGCAAATATGGAGGTCTGATGAGTGGTGTTTTCTGCAATGTGTTAATAACAAATCCTGTTGTACAGGATTCAGCAAATAAAACTTCATATCAGTCAGCTAAAAATAATATCAATATTAACTCAGGCTGTTTGCAAACTTGATCTTAAAGGATTAGGCCTATTAAATGAAGGTGGGGGGTGAATGTGTCTGCCTGCAGAGGAGAAAATAGAAAAATATTCTGATGAAGAATTTACCTTGGTGTGCTAAGAACTGATGCTAGTGCGTGAGTTTGGCATCTCTTAATGGTTCTACTTTGTGTACCTTGTATTTTCATGCTGAGCGCTAAGCTGAATTCTTCTCTGCAGATTTGTGCTGTTACAAACTATTTGTTATTTAAAGAATTAAAAAGAAAAACCCAACGCTCAAAAACTAGCATGTGAGAGGTATGTTTGCATCGAATTGTTGGATAAAGTTGTGTAACCCTATATGCAACCAAGTGTGGTCAGGCTGCCTCTCCTGCCAGGGATGCCACCCACATCTGTCTGGGTTATGCCTGCATCAGCTGTTTGCTCCAGCCCTCCACCTTGCGCGGAGCCTGCTGTTGCTGGGTGTTGCTGCTCTGCCTCCTGAAGCTCCCCAGGCTCCCCAGGGCTGAGGCTCTGCTCCTTGCAACACCCCCTCCCCAGGCAGCCCCTCCTGCCCCTCCCCAGGTGCTGCAGGTCCCCGGACCCTGCCCATGCCAGAGACCCCGATGGGCCAAGGTGGTGGAACAAGCCTGGAGGTAAGTAAGCCCTGATTAAAGAAGTGTTTTTTATCAACATGTCTGTAGATAAATAGCAAAGTACCGCAGCGATTCAGCAATTCCCTGCAAGGAACTGCCAGGTGAGGCTCCTGCAGGCAGCTCTTTGCGGGAAGTGTAGAAACTTGCTGGAAATATACTGAAATCCAAGAAACACCATGTACAGACCTAGAGCACTGGTTGCCAGATCAATTTATTCATTAGGTAATGGCTTCTTCTGAGAGTAGGAACAGAATTTAACTTTCAGGAGTAAAACCAGGATAATTTCTAGACTTCTTTGGGGACCAGTTTGCCCACTTTTATTCATGAGGTAATGAAAACAAGCCTTCCCACTCTACAGCTCCTAATGCTCTTTCTGTATTGGTGGCCTATTTTTCTGCTCAAGGACAGGGAGGGACTGTTGAGTCACACACAATCTTGTGCCCTCCTCCTCCTCTCATTTAAATATTAATATGATGAATTATTACTAGAGTAACAGCTGTGCACTACTCATATCACAGCAATATAACCTTCCCCTCCTCGTCCGAGCAACAGCTATTCCTGACTTGCATTTTCTGGTCGACCTTCTCGCTTCTTCTGGATGACTTTTTAAAAATTACTTTGTTCGTTCTGGTGTGGTAACATTAGGATAATTGTTTGTTCTGTTCTTTCTGCTTAAATATTAATGATACTGAGGAAGTCAAAAGATAGCTTCAGTAATGGTAAGTTAAATGTCTGTGTGTATTCTCCTATGAGATCTGTTTGTTTAGAGAGAAAGAAATATAAAGGATTAAGATCAGTCTTTCTAACTAACACTGAAAAACATCTCTCTTTGAGAATTATCAAAATAATATATTGTCTTTTGTATAAATAAAATCGTTGTATATTAGTCAGCTAGTGTCTCTAGATAATTCAGAGGAATACCTAACATTGTACCTAGAAGTACTAATGCATTGCATTCTCTGTAGATAAAATATTATAAGAGAGACTGCGAATAAAATCATGAGACAATTCTGTACAGACTGCTGAAAGGAAATATTTGGCATCAAACAAAGAAAAATGAAGGAAAGGTAAAACACCATAAGTTAGCTCAATTTGGTTGGAAATATCGAGGTAAAGCATTCCCAGGCAGATGTGGAAATGTTACTAGATGTTAAGTTTTGTGGGTAAAGGTCCTCCTCTGCTGAGCACCTTTTGCATGGTTCTTGTGTGTTTGTATGTGTGTGTGTGTGTGGTTTACAAAGCCCACACTGCTTTTCTCCTTGAAAATGTCACTCCTTGGAGTAGTTTCGTGCTGCAAAAGGGGTGGCTGGGTTTGTTCGTTTCTGGACCACTGTTGTGGAGAACTTAATGCCAGCAGGAGTGTGTAGAAATCAGGTTTACTGGATTTGCTCAACTGCTCTTATTTAGCATTGTATGAAACTTTTTAACTCACTGCTCTTGTTACGTAGAGGGGAAAAAAATCTGA
>Ga0181612_172307_pt1 | contig 16920 bp, 8 predicted proteins | sample HoacroProtozoa21_FD_119630 | JGI IMG/M metagenome (GOLD analysis project Ga0181612, IMG submission 119630) | Hoatzin crop microbial communities from Cojedes, Venezuel. Combined Assembly of Gp0051906, Gp0051904, Gp0051908
GAAGAACTTCTTCCCTCTGAGGGTGACGGAGCCCTGGAACAGGCTGCCCAGGGAGGTTGTGGAGTCTCCCTCTCTGGAGATATTCAAGACCCACCTGGACAAGGACCTGTGCAGCCTGCTGTAGGTGACCGTGCTTCAGCAGGGGGGTTGGACTAGATGACCCACAGAGGTCCCTTCCAAGCCCGACCATTCTGTGATTTTGTGATTCTGTGAAAATAGCCCTGATGTCTTCACGTGAAAAGTACAGAAATTTCAAAACACACATAACTCTTGGGGGTGTATTAGAATGTTGGTCCCTCAGAATCAAAAGCAAAGGCTTAAGCCCTGCTTCTCAGAGCCTGGGTGCATCCTACCTTTGGGTCCATTCTCTAAACTACATGCAGGAAAGATATCACTCTTCTGACCATGGAGACATTTATACAACCGTTCCCAGTTACACAAGCCACTCTGCACAGTACGGAAAGCCACACAATGGCACACCAGGCGTGTAGGACATTTGATCCTGTTGCCAAGAAACAGTCACTCCTACAGAATGGTTTGATTTTCCTGACTGGAGTATGCAAGTCTTTTGTACACATGGTAAATGCCACCTTGTTAAAAAAAAAAAGCTAAAAGTGTTATTCAAAAGCATGAATGCACCCACCAAATGAGAGGCAAAAGTGGCCTCTGATTTTCTGTACAGTTGTAGAGGTTTCATTTGCTGCAATGCTTAAAACACCCACATATCTTGCTGTAAATACACCATTAGCATAGTACTTATAAAAAACTTTTAGAGTCACACTCTGTATTTCTAGTTGTGTATCCTTACAGAGATTAGGCTAGGTCAGAAGAGACAAGGAAAAGTTAAAAGTTGCCCAGGCATCAAACAGAACCTGAAACAGACACAACAGATAATGAGTTAAACATCACATGCACATTACTCTAACAGCAGAAATCGATTCCAGCTAAAGGAGCAAACATAACCTTTTAGTTTCCTATTGTAAATGATTTCACCTGGATTATCTCCGGGGGGTGGAAATGGTAGCTGAAGTGCATATGACAAAGCAAAATTTACTATGCTATCAGTAGAAACAATATTCATGAATGTAAAAAAACCATCTTTGGTATTCATTTTCAGTCTTGCTGAAGCACTGCTCAGCTCACGTAAAGGCTTTGCTGAAGTACTGAGCAATGTGGGCCTGAAAGGAACTATTTACCACACAAAATCCATCAATGTTAATAAGGTTAAATGTAAAAGGAGAATAGTGGAATATGCAGAGCGCAGTGCAAGAGTAAGAGAGACAAGGTTATTAAGCAGATGATGGTCAGATGTTGTATGAATATAACATGAGCATACAAACAAGATGGATATTGGTTACAATTATCGGTGTGAGGATGGAAGGCAGTATCAAATCTATTCGTTTGTTGTTTGTTTTGATCAATGTATGAAAGAAAACTAGAAACTCCACAGCTATTTATTGGATCACAGGGTGTAGTTTGGTGTTAATACCCTGTCACAACAAATGTTAGCTGATGCCTTTCCAGGATGAGCTCCTTGCTGACAATAAACATAGTCTCAGTCTTTGCTTCCTAATTGAGCCTGTGGTCTTTATCTGTGGACCAAAGTCCACCTTGTAGTCTCAATAGAGCTGGCTTATCTACAGAAGGAGCGTTGAGGCCACAGGGATGTTATGGCATTCTTCAGCATGAATTATCTGAAGTGCTGCTGTGCCTTCCACCACACTGTGCACTCCTGTAGCTGCACTGTATTTCAGTCATCACCCCTACCGCTTCCTTCAGGAGAAAGGAGGTGGAAAGAAGGCCTTTGGTTATTGCCCTTCCCAAGGCCAAAGAGCTGTTGTCCTAACTCTTAGGAGGGCACTGTGTTTATAGTGAACAGAAAGGAGGGAGGGGAATAATAAAAAGTTTTCTTCATCTTCATTTCCCACCTCCCCAGTGAGTTATGAGAGGAAAGAGATATTACTCATAAACCATGCATTCAAGCAGACAACTTACTTGGAAAAGAGAAGCATGCATCTCCTTCTCAAGAGGAATGAACAGATCCTGTCATCGCTAGACCAGGACAAGTGGGTAGGTCTAAACTTATATGAAAGTTGGTGGTCACTGCTACCACAATACTGTTGCTGTCATGCAGGATGAAGAGCTGTGGGTCGTCTGAGGCTGGGAGGTGCAAGAAGATACAAAGCACTGTGGGAACAGGGGATGCTGGAGAGGTGAGCCTTGAGTACTAGTATATCTCAGTACAGATTTGCCCATCACCTATCCAAAGAAGCACAACATGACAAATATTCTTCAGTTGAAAGCTGAATGGCATTTAGGGAGAAAGTTATCTCCTCGTGTTAGGAAGACAACTGAGCTGCTGCAGGGACAGCAAAACTAACATGCAGTACTGTTCAGTGTGGTGAAATACACACTGGCAGAGGATATTCTACAAGGAAGGACTGGAAAGCAGTGCTCTTCCACTGTTCTTCCTCCGTAGGTGTATGGATGCATATGTAATATCCTGGACACCAACTCTTCTACCTGAGGACTAAAGGAGCATACAGCTCATTTCTCCTATATTCTGAACTTGCTTACCTGACTTCTTACTCTATCCTTGATTGTCTTTGCCATCTGTAGTTCTGTGACTATCTCAACAGTTGCTCTTGATCTGCTGTAGATTCCTACCAAACCTCAGTATATTTTTACACAATCCTTGATTTATTTGTTCCAATGTATCTTTTCAATGTATAGTGACATCTTTTGGATCCATTAGGGATTTGATACCATATCTATTTTATCTGCATATTAATTTAATGCTTTTGAGCACCACTAGAATATTAAAGAAGAAAATACATAGAGGTGGAATTATTTTGTGCCAGAAAGCAGCTGCTGCAGGTACTAGTGAAGACTTTCTTGAGCAAAGACTGTTTTATGGTTTTAGGCACAGAATATTCTATATCTCTATGTTAAAAAGAAGTGTTGCAATTAAAAATGATTACTTGCATTAACATCACACTATCACGTTTTAAAGTATTTATTTTCAACAGAACGGAGGCAATCACCACTGCCAACAAAGAGGATTCACTGAGTAATTGAGATTCCTGCCCTAATCCCTGTTAACCTCAGAGATCCTTTCAACAAGACACATAAATATATTTCCTATTCATTATAAGGACTGCTGTGGATTACGTGAAATACTTTCATTCCATCCAGGGGAAGGAGCGCTTGTGATTTAAAGTATTTGCTCTTTACATGACCATTCTGCAGCTCTGGCAGGACTGACAGCTGCCCTAAGCGAAGGTGCATGACACCTTGACACCCATTTTATACCTCCAGATTATTAGAAGACAGAACAGTGCCATTTCTAGATATACATGCACCCCACAGTTTGGTGAGTGAAGGTAATTTAAAGGCTCTTGAGTGTTGTGAATATTAGCCACATTCATTACAAAAGGATCTTCTTTGTAATAGCAAGTAAAATGTACAGCATATGGGCTGGCTAGCTACTCTTGAAAATTGCTTCTGTAATGGTTGTTTATAGTTTATCCTTGCTGCATGAAGATAAGTGGTTTAAACAACATCCATGGTAGAAGCACACATGATATGGTACCAGGGAAAAAAAAATTGACTGAGGATATTCTGTTCCTTACTTCTGTTTCTCTAAGTGTCTATATTATGTGAATCTCAGTTCATCTACAGAGCTTCAAGTGGGGAAGAAATGAGATGTGTTACCGAGCCACGGCTGTTTTCTTATTTTTAATAAATGAAACAAACTATCCTCAACTTGAATTTCCCTGGTTACAATACTCATCACTGGTCCAAGAATCTGACACAATGAACACAGAAAAGCTTTTTGAAATATCACTTCAGTCTTGCTCATATCTGGTACAACTGCAGAGTTAAAAACATTTAACTAAAGCAGGTTTCATCCCATTTCCCTCACTCCCTTATCACAACTAAGTGTACTGCTCCTCCCATGCGAATAACTGAGTGACTTGAAATCTGCCCCATTAGGCCGCATTGAATAACAGCAGTTTTAAATCCACCACAGTCTCTGTATCTAACATTTCCAACTAGCTGGCTCTACGTGGCTTTCTGCTGTAAGCAGCAACCTAATCAAGATGCCAGAGTCACACTTCAGAGGCTTTCAGATGCTCCTAGCACTCTTCCTTAGCTGGGTACAGGGACAGAGGGAAAAGGAGGATTTTCTGCCCTTCCAGCCCTGCCTCTCGCAACTTCTCTCTGTAGTAGATTCCCCTCAGCTACAGTTCCTCTGCAACACAGAAGTCCCCAGTTTTGGCAAATGTTGGTTAAGCAGATTGTATTTCATTCCTTGGTTGAATGTATAATTTCACCTGCCAATTTCATGATTGCCTCCACCTGGATCCAGACATACGCTCTATTATACTCCAGACTAGGCTTTCTGTAACACACAGGCCAGCTTTTTAAGCTTAGATGTCTGAATTTTGTCCCAGATCTATACTCAGGATCTCATAAAGGTCCTACTAGTTTCAGATGAAATAGGTTCACTCCTAAACAGCAAAATTAGCTGAAGTCACCTTTTAGTTCCTATTTTGTTCTTGTATCAAAAGTATGAAATTTATCTTTATCAAAACCGTCAATACCAATTCACATTAAGACAGTAATTTACAGTGCTTGATTCAATCTCTTTCCTGCTTCAGCTGGCTTGGTTTGCACTGCTTGGTTTTTGAGCCTTGGACCTTACGTACTTGCTGCTTGCCTACCTGTATTTGTTACTATAGATGCAGTCCCTTTCTCCGTACAGGTAACCAGTGAAAGAGTACCTTACTCTGCTGCAGATCTTCACTTAATCCTGTGAGGATCTTCTTGCAAATTACTCCTTAAGAGCATTTTGTAACAAAACCGTCACAGGAGGTAGTGTTTGCTGCAGCCCAGAAAATGGAAATCGTACTGAATATTGTGTCTGCTTTTCAAATGTCAGCGTGTTGAAGAGAGTTTATTGTCTCTGACAGTACTCTGTGACTCCACACATAGTTTTGATGCTAAAAGTTGTTTTCTTAGAAAAATCTCTACTTTTATGTATTTAGTCTAGCTTACATCAAACCATACTCTCTATAGATGATCAAAACTTTGAAGACAAGTAAGTCACCTCAAACATTTGCCAAGAGCAGTTGCATTTCTAATGACTCATTAAGGCATGGTAGAAAAAAATCTTTCTAGGGGAAACTACTGTGGCTACCTAAGCCACATTTTTTTATTCTTTGGCTTAAAGGTATTTATACTTTTTCCTTTAAAAAACCCACACAGCTTAGTTCAGAAGAACATACCAGGGATTTCCTCAAAAAAGACTGTTCTCCACTCTATAGGAAAATGCTCTTTACCCATCAGAGACAGGCCAATTCTTTCCGCTTACAAAGATGTCATCTACTTATTATTTCTCCATAAAATTATGTTTTGACTTCAGCTCCAAAAGAATGAAAAGGATTTGCATCTACCATTTATAAGACAAAACCACTGAAGCATCAAATCATATCAAACTCTTAAAAGCAGAAGAAATTTGTAAAGTCAAAAGCTATGGAAATGCTGCTTTGCAGCTCAGGTATCAGGAAGACCACAGGAGTACAGTCTTGAAACTATAATAAAAAATAGTTAAGTGTATGTACTATTTTCCATTCTTATTACAAGCATGCATATTCATTAAATGATTATTCTTTTTTTTTCAGCTCTCTACAGAAGTGGTATAAGAAATCTGAACTATTTTGACTAACAAGATTTGTTAAAGATAGTTATGAAGACGCTGCACTGACTTAACCTTTACAATATTGTATAATTTTGACTAGCTGGCATCCTTCCCCTACCTCTCAGCCCACAAGCAGAAGCCATAAGTGTTAAGATATCAATTGAGCTATGGAAGAACTCAGAAGTGGTCACTACTGTACATCTACTGCCTTTCATAGCTTGCATGGGGGCTCGAAACCACCCTCCTGTGCCAAAGACAGCAAGCACACATCCAGAAGAATGGGTATGCCTACACTGTGGCTAGGAGGAAGACAAAAACTTATGCTGCCCAAACTCCAAGGTGGTTTGATAGGAGCCAGCTATGAGCTGGAAGTTGTACAGATGCATTTGCGTAGCACTATGGCCCTGTATTTGAACTAACATGTTCCTCTGAGGCACATATGCAACACGTGGGAGTGGAACATTTCACTGTGTTCTCCATCTAGCTGAAATGTAAGTCTCAGGCAGTGCAACCTTAGGAAATGTCATCCCCACAAAATGTCTTGAGAAGGAGAGTGTGGAAGTATAATCAGAAGCTTTTCTGTCACCCTCCTCTCCTTCACAGAAAGATTTTCAGATACTTAATAACACAGACTCTTTCGCAATGCACCAGGTAACTGCAGCCAACAGTGGACCAGTTCACAGAACATCAAAACTTCTGTTTGATTTTGTATCTCGGCACAGGAGACTATTTCAAAGCAGGGACTATACATTTGAACTCTGGCTTCATGTAATAAGCACTTATGAGGAACAGAGAGAAAGAGAGCCCGGAAGGAAAAGCTTTGCAACATTTCCAGAAAATAATGATATCAGTTAGGGTATTTGCAAGGATAATATTGCCATTTTCTGAACATTAATATCAGAAAGCACATTCAAGTGCTGTCTGCTTACCGTATGCCAGATTTCAGTTCTTTTTCACAGATTTAACCAAAGCAAAGTACGATCACTGACTTCCGAGCTTTATATTTACATCAGAGCAGAGAGGAATTCTCTAGTCTTGTACACAGGCTGGTTAGAAGACAAGCCACATGAGAGAATCATAAACCCATAGATGGAATTTTAAACAGAAGATTGCATCTTATTGTCTTTCAACTTTAATATCAAGCCTCTCCATCTCAAAGAACCTGGCACTCCTTGAGTCAACTGTAGCACTAAGCAGCTTCGTGCCAAGCAGCAACTTTTGAGATTGGCCTTTTCATCCTCCTCTGTCAGATTCTCTTTGCCTCTGACTCTTCTCGTCTTCTTCCTGCAGGGAGAAATGCAGTGCACATGAAGGTAGCTGGAGCAGAGGCTGTAAGATCTCATCTCCATCCAAGCTAACAGAATCAGCAGTTATTTCAAAGGTTTCATTTTCACCTGTGGGAGCTGTTCCCTTTGAACTTATCACTTGCTCTGGACAAGTTTAAACAAAAAAGCAAACTCTAGTTTAGGTGTGAAGATTTTAAACTTTTATTTATGCTTTTTTTTAACTAACTTTGGCATACTGGCAGAGCAAGTAGATAAATCCACTAAATACCTTAATTTGAAAGGAAGAAAAGTCCTACTGAATTCCAAATTCTAGTGATAATGTAGGATTAAATAGCATCATCAGAAATTCTTGGAAATGCAGTTGAAATACACTTTGGGGACAGGGAGGGTAGAACACATGCAGAGATTTCTTACGGCATAGATTGATTTCATTCATACACAATCAGTTCTCCCTCTTTCCTGCCTTATACCTCACCCAAAGGCAGCAGATAGAGCCGGTAAAATCTCTTGTTTATCACTGTGACCAGAAGCAGGATCGCTATCGGTCGCTATCAGATGATCTGAGGAAGCAGAGAGAGGAGGAAATAGCCTAAGCACCACAGCCTGCCACTCCACTTAGGATTCTGTGCGTCCACAGTCCTCAAATAGTCTCAGCAATTTTTTCCTGTTTACTGAGACAAGGGCTATGTTGTCCTACGGTTTGTTACGGTGGTAGCAGCTTCTGGAGGCAAAAGAGTGCCAGCAAATCCCATGCAAGTGCATTCAGCAGCGTTACAAAGTCCTGAACAAAACCTTCCAATTTGCCAAGCTGTCTAAAAGCACAGGAGAGAAATTATATTGTATCACACATCACACTAGTGATGGCGATTAGCTGAAATCAGTTCTGTAACACATTTAAGCCAAACTAATAGAGAGACAAGTGGGTTGGACTCGGATATGCTATCATCGCCAAGTCTGAGACACAGCAAGGTTTTCATGTTGCACTGGACAAACCAGGAGTGTGGAAGCTGAGGAGGACAAAGAGATACTTTCAACTCTTCGGCAAAGACAGCAACATAACATCATAGCAAAAAGCTGAAAGAAGACAGGCAGCAACATAACTTCTACTCAGTCAATATGATTTCTCCTCTGAAATCTAGGGTAAGCTCAGGTCCAGTACCCCTGGCTAAAACTTTCTGTAATGCTGATAGTGATGAAAGGCATCTTGACATAAACTCAATATTGGTTTGCCTTATAGCATAAAGTGAAATAACATCACAAAGCAAACAGGCGTGGAGTACTGGTGTACTCGCCACAAGACCTCACCCTCAACAGAGGTGAGCTGATGAAATTTGACTTTTTTTTAAGTGGCTCAAGCACATCATCACTTTTATTTCAGAAATCTTGTGTGGCCTGTTGGTTCTTCTGTTTCTGGAACCCTCCTTCTTAATGGCAACAGGTACTTTGAGCTTCCAGATTCTGTGCACCCTAAGATATAAATTCATGGCAAAGTACCAGGCACCTCTTCTACTACTCTACTTTTTTCTTTGCTTTTTATCTTCTGTAGTTTCCAACAATGTGGGAAAAGGCACTGAGGAATACAGTGCTCCATACAGCAAAAAAAATTTTGCAAAAGATGAGTATGACATGAAAATTCTCCTATGTGCTGTACTGCACGTTATCTGCACACTTGAGCAAGGAAGTCCATCAAGATGCTTATTAGGATAGGAGAAGTTCTGTACTTAAAAAGACTCCTCATTTTCATCCTGCTCTCTGCTGTCACTGTTTAATTTCACATAATTTATCTAATCATTACTTCTTGGAATGGGAAATGAACTAACCTCTTTTTACACATGTGGTGGGGATAGAGATTTTTTTTGTTTTCTTTTCATAAGACTTTTCACAAGACTTTTCACAGAGTCAAGAACTCCTGAACATTCATAATTAAATATTATTTTACTTTTAAATTGATATTAATGCTGTATATGATTCATGCTTTGCAAACTGCATATTCCAGGGGCAGGGACTTTGTTAAAAGGCACAATGAAGTGAATATCTGGATAGAAGAAGAGCTGTCTAATAGATGGAACAAGAAACACATAGACAGCCTGAGGAGCCTTTCACATATAGACGAAAGTCACAAGTGTGTATGTGAATTAAAAAGAACAGATCCATTTATCTCTGTCTTTCTACACCTGGGCTGAATGTTAAGAACCATCTGTCAAAACCACTTGTGAGGAAATAAAGAGTGTTTTGTTTATCTGTGAATAAATTAAGAGCCTCAGAAGGATTTCAGCAGGTGAAGTTGATTATTTCACAATCCACTTTGCCAGTTGTCCTTTCTGAGGAGCCCCAAGAGAGCTTCTGATGGATTTTCTTGGAGGTGGAAGGGACAAATATCCAAGAAATTTCACAATCAACTCTTTCTTTTCAGTATTGTCTTTTTGATTGTCACTGTTCTCCTTTCAGAGCAGACAGATGTTATGTTTCTGAAACAGGAACAAACTAACTGGAGCTGCTAGAAACTTTTCAGGACTGTCCTGCTAAGGTGTGAGTGATTCTGGGAAGCAAAGAAACTGCCAGATTTGAAGCATCTGATCATCACAGTGCCCATCATGGATGGAAAAAGTGTTTCTACATATGAAGCTTAGGGATCTATCACTGGTAAGACCCAAATATGTTCACATGAGTGGGAATCCTTCAATAGACCATTAGGCAGCCAAAGGGAATAATTTGAATACTATTACTGATGGTTAGAAACACAGGAACTGTAAATTAGTTGTCACCTGTGCTGTAGATGATGCATGAATTTGGGTAAGTTATTTAACTTTCATCATCCTCTGTTGGAGAAGTAGGAAAAATAGCTTCTTTGTTGTCTAGATATAATCCATTAGTCTACTATATATATCTAATATATTCCCCTGTCTGTATGCTAAGGATCTCTTCAGAGTGACACAGAATGGCAATGAACTTTAAAATAATACTGAAATCTATCAACAGGCATTTCATGTGTATGAAAAAACTTTCCAAACCTACAGAATGGACCTAGACCAAATAAAAGATCAATGAAGCTTGTGATAGGAGAGTTGGGTGGGAAGAGAGCGGGAAATTACCCAGAAATTACATGAGAGGAAGAAATGCCTAATAAAATGTTTGGTGTTCACCCTCATGGAAGCATGACCTTATAATTACAGTACTCTGAGAAGGTCGCAAATGAGCCAAGTTCAGTTCGCACCTCTTCCACAGACTTCTGGTACAACCTTGGCTGATTAACCAAATTCTTTTGTACAATAGAATAGACAGGCATAATAGTAGCCCTCCCCACTGCCTAGTCATGTCTAGCTAGACTGTTAAAATGAACTGTTTCTTACAAGGCATGAGTTGTTCCCCTTTATGCTTTTGTGCAGGGCACTTAGCACAGTTGGAGTAAAGGCTTTAAGTCCTACAAGTGAAAGAAACAAGGTGGGGAAGGAATTTCTTACTTCTCATTATTATTCTAATCTCTTGCTGGAATGAGTGTAGGAGCTTTTCTTCTAAGGGCAGATTTTGCAGAATGACAGCAATTTCTCAGAATGACCGACCTTGCCATCTCAGCAATGAAAATGAAAAGCTCGAGACTTGCACATGAAGTGGTAGGAGCAGTGTACTGCTGGACCCTCCACGGAGAAGTGGCAAGGACTGAGACTATTCTGACACCCTTGATCCATTATCTGCTCTGTGATTTTGAGTATTTTTAGCAGTCCTCTTGTGGGGAGGCAGAAGATAAATTGCTGTCTAACAGATTGTGGTAGGGGTTTCAGCACAGGCCATTAACGTAAGCTAAGAAGCATGGATATAGGGCACAGAGTGGGAGAGTATAAGGTTCCCTGACTCATAATGCTCAGTGGTGAAATTTCCCCAAAGTGACCTGTAAGCACAATAAAACTAACCCTGCTAACACTACCTTAAACTCTTTTTCAGACTGACTTCATTAGGCTGACCCTGCCTGGGGTCTTCACACTACCCCACAAATTACTAGTATCTTCTGTTTGTGTGACCCACACACAAATTTATTAGGGTAGTACAAGCTGTCATTCTGCTTTTCCTGTTTACAAAATATGCGCCTTTTGTAGCCTTTGGGTACATGTAATGGCTTCTCTTCTCTTCTCTACTCCCCAGAAAAAAAAAAAGAACAAAAGCATAAAACTGTGTGTATGTACCTATTTGTGAGTCTCGTCAGTATTAACTCCTGCAACGTGGAAGAACACCGTGTACTAGAGAAAGTACTAGGTAGTACTCTGTTGTCTGTAGACAATCAATACAAATCCTGATACCGGTAGTCTACAACACGCATATTTTGCTGTGCTCCTGTATATGTTGTAACCACAGATAAAGAGCCAATTTGTTATTTATCTCTTTACTGATCACATCATTTGCCTTCTTATCACAGGATTCAGCTCCTTGGAATTCGCTGTAATATTCCAGGACTGAGCGACTTCACCTGAGGAGCCTTAAAAAGACTAATCTGCAAAATTGAACTGCAGATTTAACCCTATTGATTCCCCTCTATGCTGAGTGCTTGCCATGGATTACATGGAATTATGACAGCCTGGGGATCGGGGCAGAAAAATTCTCTTCTGGAGTAGGCAGCTGCCCTGTTTGAGACTTGTTCAGATTTCAGATGTCATTCTGGCCGCAGTGGTTGTTATAAGGAGGCTGAAGCAGGGCTTTTGTGTGTGGGCAAGATGTCTCCAAGATTTCACTAGAGGTAAGCCATTATATACTCAATAGAGGTAAGTAAATGCCTTGTTCCAAAGGGGTTTTGAAGAAATCAGACTGTTTCAAAGGAGATCCCAGCCCTTATTGATAAGATTCAGTAGGTGACAGATTGTAAAAGAGAGGATAAATTGTCCAAGCTGTCTCTTTTTAAACTTTCCAAATATTTCTAAAGGGGCTTTTTCAACATGAGGCAAATAGATGAGCAGTATACGTGTCAGGGTAATGTTTCTTTGGTGTGACGTCATTCATGGCTGTTTAACTGCAAGTAATGTGCTGCCAAAGTATTCACAGCAGTTGGTGGTCTCTTCCCTGTTCTGTATGTTTTCACACCTGCCTGGCTAAAGAACAATGCTGATATTCATAAACATTCCAAGTCTTTCTCGTCTGAGGTAAATAATCCATTCAGGGACCAAATACTATAGGAGATGAAATATTCACACAGATATATGTAGTCCAGAGGGCATATGAATAAAGAAAAAAACACTTTGAATTTCAGAATAAATATATTTTTAAGGTGTGTATCTAACATTAGATTTGTTTACTCTGAAGTTACTTTCTTTGGTTGTAGATCTATTTAAGGATAGCCGCTAGAACAGATTCATTCTGACATAGATCTGGTAGTCCAAACATCCCTTCTACTCCTAAATTGTACATCAAATTTTTCATTTAAAAATCTCAGATTCCATCAATTCTGATCCTTTCAGACAATAAACACTTCTTAAAGAATTGTTTCAAGTAATTAAAGTAATTAAAAGGTTTTCCTCAAGTGGCGTTGCAAGCTTAGTCTGTTGATGAGTTTGCAATGTAGCTAATGTAGGCAGCTAGATCTTGAATCAGCTGTGGCTTTCCTCCCTTTGCTGTACCCATTACAGTGTCTCAATTCAGCTGCCTTTTGGCTTTTCTCCTTTATTAGATGATCTTGTTGACTTAATTAAGAATTAAAAATCTTACTCATGCTTCTATAAAATATTTCAGAAATGTGATAGTAGGTTTTTTCATTTTTGAGAAATGTTTTATTTTCTTAATTTCCTTAGAACTCCACCGGTATAATCTCAGTTATGCTTTACAAGACTTAGTCATAAACATGCCCTTGTCAGAATGCTCACTTGTTTATCCCCTTTAGTCAGGCTGATGCAGATTCCAGTTAGACTGACAGATGTGTAGGAGACAAAGAGTTGGGAGGACCAGAAGAGACTATGGAGATAAATCTAGAATTCAAAAGCAAACAGTTTTTCCAAGTAGATTCTTCCAGCCCTTCAAAAATTTACACATTACTATTTCAAAAAAAGGAAGCGATAATTTTGCTTGTAGAGAATCTACTAAAATATTCATTTTGGTAGATAAAAAATAGGCTAAAATTCATTTAAACATTATTTTCTACTTGTTTTTTAGTGCAGCTGAAAACGTGGGTTTTTTTTATTTTCTGTGTTGGACACATGCCACTGTCATCTAGTGTTCCAAGAGAGATTGTTTAAGACAGTAATGAATGCGTATTTCATTTCAGATTTTGCTGGTATTTTAGCAGGGCGAGATATCATTCACACCACTGAAGTTTCAACATGCACAACATGAGCATACAACTATTACGACTGACAGGCAGCTTCCGTTGTCAGCCCCCTTCCCACACTCAGCTCTCCTTCCTCGCTTGCACAGCTGTTTAATTCTGTGCAACGAAGAACACTTGGATCCAAAACATCTGCGGGTTACCAAGAGCAGCTAAAAGTCACAAACTTTCTGATAACTCCAACATATGGTTGCAGCAGTGTGAGGACGAGTAAGGAGGTTAAGCTGGTTCGTTGATAAACTTAATAGAAAGGTTTGCAAGCCCAGCTTAGCGCATTTCAACAAGTTACTTTATACCAAAGGAGGAATGTAAACAGGAGGTATACTTTGAACACATAATCCACCTGGCTGTTGATATTCCAAGACAAAGATGTTCTTGCAAATATCCATTTGAATATAAAAAGCTGATTTATCCACCAGTCCTTTTTAGTTTGTATTAATGGGGTTTTGTTTCTATTACTGTTCCCCCAGTCCCTTTTCATATGCAGAAACAAGCATGTTTGCATATGCAACAGAGGATTCTGCATGCACTTTATTTTTTTTCCATTATTGAGAAGTCACTGTTTTTAAAAGATACTTCCACACAGGAAAGAGATAGAAGTAGTATCAGCGAGGTGATCAACCACATCACACGCAATTTGTAAATAATCCATGATGTAAAATGGGTTGGCTGTTTGGCAAATGCTTGCAAGTAATGATTGTTTCCATAAAATTCTAGATCTACTTATGAAAACAAAAAAAAAAAGAGCTACACTTTGTCAGATAATTCACAGAAGTACTTTGTCAGAGATAATAGAAAGTGTCATTACCCTTGAAAGAAACTACAATAGATGCAGTACTTTCTTGATGATTTAAACTGTTCTTGCATTGTTCACAGACTCCAGGACCATTACAATTTTAACAGATCAAAAAGTTAAACAAATCTATCATAAATATCTTCTGTGCCCAGAGGTAGGTCAGAAGTACATAGAAAAGCAAATCAAGCCAATCCAATTTTACACGATTAACTGATCTCCAGTATTGACAGAAAAAATACAAAAATAAATTGCAAAAATCCACCAAATCTTAACTGGTAAGGCCCCAAGACCCTTTTTTTCTGCAGTTAAAAAAAAAAAAAAGCTAAATAAAATTTTGGAGTAGTGTTTCCCTCAGTAAATTTTTAATTTTCATTTCTCTGCCTTTTTTTTTTTGTCTTGGTTAAAAGCAGAGAGCTTAGACAAGACATTCAAAACTAGTTTTTGATTCTCATGTATTTCTTTAAAACAATTAAAATTGACTATTCTCTTGTTATTAATATCTTATATCTTATTATATCTAATTCTGTTCACACACTGTTCTTCAAAGATACATGTGCAAATAAACATGTGCTGTGATCACAAACAAAGGAAATTTTCTGGGATAAGTATTGCTACCACAAACAGCAAAAAAAATAGTCCAAGATCTTCTCTATTCAGCAGAATAAAAAAAAGTAGGCATTAAATTTTAAGTGAAGAGTATGAGAGAATGTAATTTTCCCCCATAACAGCATATATTAAAGTCTCTGTTCATTTTATATGTAGTTTTTCCATTGTTCTAAATAAGATATTTTACCACTTATTCATGCAAGTAGCAATTAATAAGATGTATTAGATAAAGAATAAACCAACACTGATAAGCTTTTTTAAATAAGACTCAAAATGACGCCGTCAAGGAGAACCATCTAATTATTGATCTTCTTACCTGCAACAATTTTTCATGCACGAGAAATCTGCATAGTTTGGATGGACCAGTTCTTCTGTCTTAGAAAAATTTTACTTTTGCAATTCACTTTCCAGTTAAATAGAGCTAACTTTCAACAGGTTTAAATAAAGAACTAAATCTATACATATCAATGCAGTCATTTGTAACACAATTTTTTTTTCAATTTCTTGTTTTTTTTCTTTCTTTTCATTATTTTCTCAGAGCATTACTACTTCTCCCTCTGAGACGTATAAAGCCCCTGTTACAAGCCTCAGTATGCTCAGGACACATTCCTCAATGAGCCTCAAAGAGTAATGAATTAATTTTCATATACTGTTTGATCATAAGATTTTTCACATACTGCTTGAACATAAGTTGAAACCCCTACCTATCAATAAGCTGAACATAGGTAACAACTTCCTGCTTCACTGAGATAGTTCAAAACCTTATTTGACCCAAATATCCAGATAATGTGTCAGAGAACTTCAGTGACCTAAGTTTTCAGCTTTACACACTCAATGAAATAAAAAAAAAAAAGTTCTTTGGTAAGGAGATACGAGTGAGATGAACAACCCTAATCCAAGAGCAAAATTAAATTTGGTATTCAGGTTACAAATGGAACCACTCTAATTTAGTGAATGCTTGTTGAAAAAAAATCCAGCTTGCCAAAATATTCATTAATATCATGGACTTTTCTTTCACCTTCTTGATGAGTGGCTCAGTATATGTAAATTACTTCATTATATTCTATTGCTTTAGAAAATTTTCAGTAAGTAACAGTTTTTTAAGCAACCATACATGCTCACAGTATCTTATAAGAGGATAAAAGCTCAGAGAAAATGATGTGGCTCATCTTTCCTTATGCTCACAAATCCAAAAATTCATCTCTGTAGAGTATGAGCTGAAAAAAGAAAATCCTCTTGCCCTCAGCCTCTCTGACTGTGACTGCCTGCGTACTCCAACTCTAAAGAATGAAGGCTTCTGAGAAAAAAACCAGTACACGATCAACAAGGAAATAAGGGGCATTAATTTTATTCTGGTTTTGTTTATTTCAGAATTTATTTTCATTGTGAGGTGGAACCAGGAGATTGTTTTAAGACATCTGCCTGTTGTGACTGTCTCAGAAATATTAGCTTTATAACACAGATAAAAATGTTTTTTAATAATATTTTTGATGTGATTGAAATGTTGCTTGTTGTTATGGGAGGATATCTGCAAAGCGGCAGGGCTTTCGGCGTATTCACCATTCGGAACAGTGGAATCATAGTGATACCTGGCAAACAGTTGTTCATTTTCCCTTGGGTTTGGTCCCCCAGGTGAATGTCGCTGACGATACTATGCGGCTTTGGGGAGGTCTTGTTCTTCCATCCCTAGAGTTCAACATCAGAATCACGGAACCAAATTTAATCTGGGAGTAGAGACAACAAAGCATGCTGAAAGCAGGTGTGAGGGACACTTCTTATCTTGACATACTTGGAAGAACCACACTGCACTGCAGTGTACAGTCCTTCATTTCAGTGATCCCTCTGGTTACCCTTGACTGCCTGACTGACATCTGCCACTCGCGAGAGCAGTCAACCTCCTAGCACTACACAAAGAGAGAAGTCTAGTCCTGGCAGCAAGAAGTGTCACCTCAGAAAGTCGAGCAGTGTTTCCAGGGACACACTTGATATCTGTGATGGTGCTTAGTGCAGACCTGACCCGGTGTGACTTTGCAGCACAAGCAGATAGCTGTAATCTGCTGCTCTCCCCAAGGGGCTTTCTCGGTGAATGCCAGCAGTTGGTTGAGGCAGAGGCAAGGAGTGTGAGGTGGAGCTGCAGGCAGACCAGAGGCAATGCAGGGACATTGGGTGCCTAATGGGACTTTCAGGTCCATGATTATTCTGATGGAAGGAAGGAAGGAGGGAGGGA
>Ga0181612_118559_pt1 | contig 16918 bp, 10 predicted proteins | sample HoacroProtozoa21_FD_119630 | JGI IMG/M metagenome (GOLD analysis project Ga0181612, IMG submission 119630) | Hoatzin crop microbial communities from Cojedes, Venezuel. Combined Assembly of Gp0051906, Gp0051904, Gp0051908
AAAGAGTCCTATAAAAAGCTCCTTGCGGCCACCGATGAAATGGTGAAATCGCAATTTATGGAGCAGTTTGATAAGCTCAAAAAAACTTCGCTTAAAGAATTGGCTGAAATTACAATGGGACAATCACCGTCATCCGATTCTTATAACTTTGATGGCAAAGGGGTTCCTTTTCATCAGGGAAGCGGCGAGTTTACTGATAAGTATATCGGAGAAGGGATGTATTGTACATCACCAACTAGAATGGCAAAAGCTAACGATATCCTTATATCTGTTAGAGCGCCAGTTGGAACTGTTAACGTCACTTTGCAGGAGTGCTGTATTGGACGCGGACTTGCGGCAATTAGAAGTAAAATTTCAAGTGAGTATAATGAATATTTCTTGTATGCCTTTAGAGCAATGTCTGATGTTTTAAATAACATGGGGCACGGAAGCACAATTGCATCAATAAACAAGAATGAACTATGTAGTTTACAAATGCCAGATGCATCTTTAAATGAGCAAATGAAATTTGTGAGGTTCTCAAGGCAGGCCGATAAATCAAAATTTGAACTCAAAAAATCCATAGAAGCGATAGACCTGGTAATAAAAAGTTTAATCAACAACCCCGAAGTATAAGGTTACACAACACATTAATAAAGCAATCATAAACACTAACAAATATGATAGAGCTTTTAATTAATGAAATTCAACAGGCAATGCTCGAAACACTTAATAACGAGCAACTTAGCCAACTGCGAAAGGTACTCGAATACACCTTCCGCAATGTGTGTGTAACCGAAAAAGTAATAGAAAATATTGGCGACTCACAGAGGTCGCTAGTCACAACATTCTTGGCAGCAAAGGCAGTCGAAGGCTGTTCCGAGAAATCACTCGCCTATTATCGCAGTACCCTGAATAATGTTCTCAACTCCATCGGAAAACAGATATCTCATATAACTACCGATGACCTTCGCAACTACCTAAATGAGTACCAGCAACGAAGTCGAGCTAGTAAAGTTACTGTTGACAATATCAGGCGAATACTATCAAGCTTCTTTTCCTGGCTTGAGGACGAGAACTACATTGTCAAAAGTCCTGTCCGCAGGATTCACAAAGTAAAAACAGGCAAGACTGTTAAAGAAACATACTCGGACGAGGCTCTTGAGTTAATGCGCGATAATAGTGGTTGCGCAAGAGACCTGGCCTTAATTGATTTGCTAGCCTCAACAGGAATGAGAGTTGGAGAACTTGTAAAACTCAACCGCAATGACATCGATTTCCAAAACAGAGAATGTATTGTCACGGGAAAAGGGAACAAACAACGAAAGGTCTATTTTGACGCCCGCACAAAAATTCATTTAGCCAATTATCTGGGTAGTAGAACGGATAGCAACGAAGCCCTATTTGTCTCTATGTTAGCTCCTTATGAGCGATTGCAAATAAGCGGAGTAGAAATCCGTTTGAGGCGTTTAGGACGTAAATTAAACATACCAAAAGTTCATCCACATAAATTCCGTCGTACCCTGGCCACTATGGCTATCGACAAAGGAATGCCCATTGAGCAGGTCCAGCATTTACTTGGACATCAAAGCCTTGACACCACGCTGCAATACGCTATGGTGAACCAGAATAATGTCAAATTGTCTCACCATAAATTCATAGGCTAAATGAAAATTATGTCGCAATTTATAGAGCGGTTTGTTGGCAAAGACTTCCCTATTGAACAATTGAAAGATGTAGCCAATATAACTACTGGGAGCACCCCTTCACGAGCAATAGAAAAATATTGGGGAGGAGCCAATTATTGGGTATCAGCTCAAGACATGAAGGGAAAGTATGTCAATGATACTGAAGAACACCTAACAGATTTAGGTTATAGTAAGTGTACGCATGTGCCAGCTAAATCTATCTTGTATGTTTGCCGTGGCAGCATTGGAGTAATATCCATAAACAACATAGAGTGTGCTACAAACCAATCAATATGCACAGCTACTCCAAAGGCAAACAAATGCGATATTGAATATCTCTATTATGCGCTTTATTATGATAATGAGAGGATAAAGTCATTAGGCGAAGGAACATCCTTCAAATCGCTCAGTCAGTCGACCTTCTCAAATCTTAAGGTATGTGTTCCACCTATTGATGAACAAAAGGCCTTTGTTTCAATTGTTGTGCAGGCCGATAAATCAAAATTTGGTGGGTTCAAATCGCAATTTATAGAGATGTTTGTGGATAAATACCCACCCACCACTCTAGCCCAGTGCATTTCAGAGACATTCTCCGGTGAATGGGGCCAAGAGGACGAATCTGGTCATGGCATTAAGGTAATCAGAACTACGAATTTTACAAATAGCGGGCATCTTGATTTGTCGGATGTTGTAAGCCGTCAAATTGATGCGACTAAAATTCAAAAGAAGAGTTTAAAACAAGGTGATATATTACTTGAGCGTTCTGGCGGAACAAAAGATAATCCTGTTGGCAGAGTGGTTCTCTTTGAAGAAAATGAGCCTTACCTGTTTAACAATTTTACTCAGCTATTGCGTCCTCGTCTAGAAGTAAATAGTATTTATCTATTTTATAGCTTGTACTATTTTTACAATGCCAATAAAGCCACTATGCGCAGCATGGGGAGCCAGACTACAGGAATACAAAATCTGGATTTTGAGAAATATCTCAATGTCCAAGTATATAATGCCGATAGAAGCATGCAAGATAAGTTTGAGTATGTGTACCGGCAGGCCGATAAATCAAAATATTTGAATTAAAAACACTAAAAATATGTCACAATTTAACGAAGATAACACTGTTGAGCAAATGCTCATTAAAGCTGCAGAGGAATGTGGCTGGCAATACCTTGATTCTGAGCACCTTAATAGAAACTGTGACTCTGTCTTTGCCGAAGAAATTCTATTCAATTATCTTCGACTTTTGAATCCTATTACTCCTGAACAGGCAACATCAATTATTCAAAAGTTGCGTGCAGCCACTACCTTGTACGGCTCCCATGAAGGTCTGATAGAAGCTAACGACAGGTTCCGTAAACTCCTATTCGAAGAGAACTCATATCCGTTTGGAGAAGACGGGGAAAATATAAATATCCGCTTCTTTAGTAATAACCCTGCCGAGAACAGTTATATTGTAACTAATCAGTGGGAATACCCTGTCCCAAGCTCAAGAGGTGGTAAGCGTTTGGACTTGGTTTACCTGATTAATGGTATACCTATGGTGATTGGCGAGGTTAAAACTCCTGTAAACCCTCAAATTACTTGGGGCAATGGGGCGAGTGACATCCTTAGCTACCAAAAGAGCGTGCCTGAAATGTTCGTTCCTAATGTGCTGGTGTTCGCAAGTGAAGGAAAAGAGTTTCAGTATGCCAGCATTGGATGTCCTATAGACAAATGGGGCCCTTGGTTCGACAAGGAGGATAGGCAGCATGGCGATATGGCATCGGTCAAGGTTAATTATCAGTCCTTAATGCGACCAGAGCGCATACTTGACATTTACAGGTACTACACGGTATTCACTAGCGATAGCAATGACCGCAAAATAAAGATTGTATGCCGCTATCAGCAGTATTCAGGAGGCGAAGCAATTGTTCAGCGAGTCCTCAACACAACGCGCAATCAGAGTGGTCCAAGGAAAGGTTTGATATGGCATTTTCAGGGTTCGGGAAAGTCTTGGCTAATGGTTTTTGCTGCACAGAAACTGCGCCGTCAGCCAGAGCTAAAGGCCCCCACTGTGATTATCGTCGACGACCGAATCGACCTTGAGGACCAAATCACCGGCGACTTCACAAGGGCAGAAATTCCCAATGTTGACAATATCACTTCGAAAGAGGAACTCGAGAAGAAGATTCACCAACAGAAAATCTTGATTACAACCATATTCAAGTTTGGAGATTTAACTCCTGGCGAGATCTTGGATGAGCGCGAGAACATCATTCTCCTTATGGATGAAGCTCATCGAACTCAGGAAGGCAATCTGGGACAAAAGATGCGTACAGCCCTCCCCAACGCCTTTTTCTTCGGTCTCACGGGTACTCCAATCAACAAGAACGACAAAAACACCTTCGCCACATTTGGTGCTTTTGAAGACGAGAATGGATACATCTCCAAGTATACATTCCAGGATTCTGTTGCCGATGGCGCAACCCTTGAGTTGAATTTCCAGACAGTTCCTGTAAATCTACACTTGGACGAAAAGCGACTTCAGGAAGAATTTGATGCTCTGACAGACCAAATTTCAGAGGATGAAAAGGCTGAACTTGTAAAGCGAACAAATGTGGAGGCCTTTTTCACCGCCGAAGACAGAATCAATGAAGTCTGCAAATATATTGTAAATCACTTCAGAGAAAACATTGAGCCAACCGGACTCAAAGCACAGGTAGTCGTTTATAATAGGGCTTGCTGCGTTAAGTATAAAAAAGCTATTGATGCTTTACTTGGAAACGAGGAATCTACGGCAATTGTTATGCATACAGCCGGGGATAAGGCCGACGAATACAAAGAATATAAGTTGAGTCGAGATGAGGAAAAGAAGCTACTAAAGAAGTTCAAGGACCCGCTCTCCCCTCTCAAGTTCGTGATTGTAACCAGCAAGCTACTAACCGGCTTCGATGCTCCTATTCTCCAGTGCATGTACCTTGACAAACCGATGAAGAACCATACGCTTCTCCAGGCCATCTGCCGAACCAACAGAACTTACAATGAAAGCAAAAAATGCGGACTGATAGTTGATTTTGTAGGTGTGTTTGACGATGTTGCCAAGTCCCTTGCTTTTGACGAGACCTCTGTTCGCAATGTAATAAAGAACATCGAAGAAATCAAAGGTCAGATACCTATGTTGATGCAGGTATGTCTTGACTTTTTCCCGGGAGTGGATAGAACTCTGGGCGGGTTTGAAGGTCTGCTTGCAGCACAAGAAAAACTTAAGGATGATGGAGTGAAGACCAATTTCGCCAATAGTTTTTCAAAGCTCGCAAAAGCCTGGGAAATAGTTAGTCCTGACAATTCTCTATCTAAATATCAGAGCGATTACACATGGCTGGCTCAAGTATACCAGAGTGTAAAACCCGTGAGCGCAGGAGGTAACAACCTGATTTGGTTAGCCCTGGGGGCAAAAACAATAGAAATCATCCATAACAATATTGATACTATCGACATAGGCAAGCCGCTGGAAGTCTTGGTCGCAGATGCGGATGTTATAGATTCTATTCTCCAAGATGAGGCCAGCAGAAAGAAAAAGATTGTAGAGATTGAGACTATGCTTCGCATTAGACTTGATGGTCACAAGAAAGACCCGCGCTATAAGGAATTCGTTCAAAAGCTGGATGAATTAAGGCAGAAAATGCAAGACAGCCTAATCACGAGCATCGAATTCTTAAAGCAATTGTTGCAATTAGCCAAGGATGTTCTGGAGGAAGAAAAGCGCGTAGAAACACCTGAAGACAAACGAAAACAAGCTCGTGCTGCTCTTACCGAACTTTTTGAATCTGTAAAATCCGAGGATACTCCGATAATCGTCGAGCAGGTGGTTAATGATATTGATAATGAGGTAGTTAACATCGTTAGGAAGTTCAACGATGCCTTCAAGAGTGTGACTGCAAAGAGGGAAATCAAGAAGAAACTTCGCTCCATTCTATGGATTAAATACCAGATTAAGGATAACGAAGTCTTTGAGAAAGCATACCAGTATATAGAGCAATATTACTAGTTTTTGCTTGATGCCCACTAATAATTAACCCCTCGTAATTGAGGGGTTTAATGCTATAAAAATGATTTTTTATATTAGGTCAATTAAAGTTCATCAGATAATTCCAAGGTTGCTTTTTCTGAATTAGCCTTGTCTCTATATTGCACAATAGCGCATCCTTGGGAAACGCCCTGGTCTTTGATGTACAGATATATTTTACCAGCAGGACTGTCGAAATCTGACTGCCAAGTAACATAGCCATCCTTCATATGCATGAATTCATAGCCGTCTTCTTTGTAGTACTTATCAAATTGCTCCACACACTCTGGCTCGCCATATTTTAAAGTGAGAGCTTTTTTGAGAGAATTATAATCTGCTTTTGCCATGCCCCAATCAGACCTATTCTGAAATAAAGCATACACAGCATAGACGGTGTGTGAAACTGGGGAGGACTGAACTAGAACGGTACATTGCTGGCCAACAAACTTACCGACTAACCATACGCCATCATTATCAGTACCTACTTGCTGAAATCCGTCGGCCTTTAATTTAGCCAAGAATTGAGTGGTGGTTCCATCAATTGGAATCTTCTTAAAAGTGAGATGCCCCTGCGCAAAAGTCAGAGTAGATATCAGCAGGAAAGTAGCAATTAAGATTATTCTTTTCATTTTTCTGGTTGATTTTTCTGGTTGATTAGTTTCTACAAATATAATTAGTTTATGCGATAAGCGCAACTTTTTAGGTCTTTTTGGGAAATGACCGAAATTATACACGAAGGATGGGTACACATTGTACTCTCCCTATATGTGGAACCATCTGGTGGCAGACTAGGTTGGTTTGGTTTATTTTAACTACAGATTTGCAAATAAAAATATTACAGATTTCAGGGTATTTTAAACACAAAAAAAACGAAGACTAGCTAAAAAATTTGACAGTTCACCCCATTTCCAGTATGGAATTGACATGGGGCACTCAAGATTGGCACCTTCCACCGATGCTATATCCGTGGAATCTCGTATGGCATTGGCTTTTCTTTGTGGGACAGCATAAATCCTATGAGATAAATAGGTAGATAAAGAATTTTTCCTTCACGATGTGTATTATCATTGCATAGCACAATGGCGTGACCAAGAGAATAGTTTGGTATCTCCATTATGTTCGCTAGGGCACGGTGACGCTCATAGTCCTTGCCCGACTTGACTTCTATCGGTAAAACTGAAGATTTATATTCTATTAGAAAATCAACTTCTCCATTCTTTTTACTGTTGAAGTAATATGGTTTGAATCCGTGCGCTACCAACTCTTGAGCCACCGCATTTTCGTAGATGGCACCGAAATTTACACCATCTTCGCCGGCCAACACTTTGAGTCTAATATCGTTTGTGCTGGCATACTGCGCGGCCAAGAGTCCAACATCATTTTGAAATAGCTTGAAAAGATTTCGGCTCTGCGACAACAATAAAGGAACCTTAGGCTCATCAACATTGAATACTGATATCGCTACACCCGCATTTTTTAACCATAGTAACGCATCCGAATACCTGTTAAATTTGGCATTTTCATTTAGATTCTTGAGGATAAATCGTTTATTCTTGCTATTGAGTTCTGCGGGAATAAGGTCAAAGACATCTTTAATTTTAAGCTTTTCCTCTGGGTCATATTTCGTAATATCTCGCTTGTACAAACGTAGAATGGCTTCCTGTTCCAACTTGACATTCAATAAATCGCGCGTGGTTACATACTTATTGACCGCAGAAGGCATTCCTCCAACTATGAGATATAGACGGAAATATTCCATAATTCTGTTATGAATAAACCCATCAACAGGCTCTTCGTTCTCTGCAGATTTCCTAAGATGATTTATGGCACTTTCGCTTATATTTACCGCCATTAGAAATTCCTCAAAATCAAGAGGATACATTTCAACAACATCCATATATCCCACAGGCTCTGACCTCAAATCTTGAAGTTCTACCCCAAGAAGAGAACCGCTCAAAATATATCTGTAACTCCCCTCTTCTACAAGAAATTTTATCATGGTTACCGCCTCTGGACACTCTTGAACCTCATCAAAAAATATAATTGTTTTGTCCTTAACCAGTGGCACATCCGATATAACAGAAATTCTCGTTAATATTTCTTCGGCAGACCCTACTCCAGCAAATATCTGTTTTGCGCCTGGGTTCTCAATAAAGTCTATCTCCACGGTGTTTGTAAAACTAGACTTACAGAATTCCCCAATCGAATATGTTTTGCCAACTTGCCTAGCACCGGTTACGAGCAGGGCCTTCGTACTATTGACAAAAAAATCCTTTAAGAAGTTATCTATTTTTCGAGTAAGCATAGCGGGTTTCCATTTTTCCAAGGCAAAATTAGCGATTTTTTCCATTTTTCCAAGGTAAAACGGGGTGTTTTCTTCCACTTTTTCAAAAAAACCTGCTCTCAGTCAGATTTTACAATTGCTCCTGCGTGGGATTAGTTTCAAGTTAAGATTAGTTCTTGGCGGCGGATTGGCCGGCGAGGCGGCCGGTGGCGAAGGCGAGGTGGAGGTTGTAACCGCCGGTATCTGCGTCTATATCAAGGACTTCGCCGCAGAGGTAGAGGCCGCTGACCTTGCGGGATTCGAGTGTTTTGGGCACCACTTCGTCGGTGCTGACGCCACCTGCGGTGACCACTGCCCTTTCATATCCGACATATCCTGCTATGTCGAAGCGCCATTCCTTTAGCGCTGCGGCAATAGCTGAGAGGTTTACCCATTGCTTTGACTTTTCTTTTGTGACGATGCCTGGGTGGGTTGCGAGGAACGCCGGAATGAGTTCCCAGGGCATGACTTTACCGAGGAGGATGCGGCATTTTTCGCGTTCACCCAGCTTGCGGCTGCGAGGGTCTTTGTCAATCTCTGACCATAGAGTTTTCACCCTATTTAGCACTTCCTGATTTTCGACTCCCGGTTTTAGGTCCAGCAGCAGCGCTACCTTGGACCCATTGACCATTGCCTTTATAGCCTTTCTACTTAATTGAAAGCCAATTGGCCCTTCAATTCCTCCGTCTGTAAAATCGATATCACCGAATTCGCTATCCGCTACATTGTTCTCAATCAGCAGTTGTACTCCAACATTTTTCAGTTGAATACCGCATAACTTTTCTCCCAACTCAGTAAGAGGGGTAGAGCGGTCTATATGGTTCGAATCTTGCGGTTCAGGGGCAACCTCAGAAAATCGTCTCGCTTCGCTCGACCCCACCATTCCGGTCGCTTCGCTCCCTGCATGGTCCCCCCTCTTAGAGTGCCGAGGGTGGCATCGATTTTCTTGAGGTTCCCCTGAACCGCTGTTAGAAATTTTATATCCAACAGGCACCAACGCCGTAAGCGAGGGGAACATTGGAGTGAGGGAAAGGCCGAGGGATTCGGCGAAAAGGTAGCCGTCTCCGGTGGAGCCAGTAGTGGGGTACGACAGGCCGCCGGTCGCCAGTATCAACTTGGAACACAGCCACTTATCCCCATTTACAAGTTGCACCTCAAACCCCTTCTCGCTATGGGAAACGGCAGCTACTTCGGCACCGGTTTCAATGCGGACGCCCTTAGATTTGCAGGCAGCAACGAGGGTGTCGACGACATCGCGGGAGTGGAGGGAGGCGGGGAAAGCTCGATCGCCGCGTTCAACCACCGTGGGCATGCCGTGGGATTCGAAGAAGGCGAGTGAGTCTTGGGGCGTGAAGTTGTAAAAGGCGGGTTTGACGATGTTGGTTTTGGTGCGGATGTGGGCGCTGAAGGCGTTCCAGTCCTTGACATTGGCAAAGTTGCAGCGCCCCTTGCCGGTAATCATTATCTTTCGCCCCGGTCTCGGCATCTTTTCAAGTACGGTAACAGTTCGGGGAGAGGACGCTCCGCGAACTTCCGCAGCACTATACGCCGCCATTAAACCGGCAGCGCCTCCACCAATTACTATTATGTCACTTAACATACTATAACACAATACATTACGTAAAGTAAGGGTATCGAGCTCGGCACCCTTGGTTTCTATAAAACGCTGAGTATCAAGCGCTTAGGTGCCGAAAAGCAAGCCGGCAGGCAAGCCGACCAAACCTCCTAAAACTCCGACACCCTGGAAACCGGGGCAATATCCAGCGGGCAACGCTCGCCGGCGAGGTAATGGTAGTAACCGGCGATGGCAATCATCGCGGCATTGTCGGTGGTGAACTTGCGCTCGGGCAGATAGACATTCCAACCGCGCTTGGCCCCCTCATCCAACATCCGCTGACGCAATTCGCTATTCGCTGCCACGCCGCCACCTATCGTAACTTCCTTAATACCAGTCTGTTTCATCGCCTTCACCAGCTTATCCAGCAAGATATCAATCAGCGCACGCTGGAACGATGCGCAGATGTCCTCCTTGTTCTTCTCGATAAAATCGGGGTCCTTGGCAACCTCGTCGCGAACAAAATAAAGCAGCGAGGTCTTGATGCCGCTGAAGCTATAGTCCAGCCCCGGGATATGGGGCTTAGCAAACTTAAATCGGGCAGGGTCGCCCTGAGCGGCAAGCTTGTCAATAATCGGCCCTCCAGGATAGCCCAGGCCCATCATCTTGGAACATTTATCGAAGGCCTCCCCCACTGCATCGTCAATCGTCTGCCCCAAAATCTCAAAGTCCAAGGGAGAATTCACCTTCACAATCTGGGAGTTACCGCCGGATACCAGCAGGCAGATATAAGGAAACGAGGGGGTTGCATGCGGCTTATCGGGTTCTTGCACAAAACCAGCAAGGATATGCCCCTGAAGATGATTCACCATCACCAGCGGGCAGTCCAGCGCTAGCCCCAGCGCCTTGGCAAACGAGGTACCCACCAACAGCGAACCCAGCAGGCCCGGACCACGGGTAAAAGCAATTGCGCTCAAGTCTTCAGCCTTCACTCCAGCACGCGTAAGTGCCTCACTTACAACGGGTACGATATTTTGTTCATGCGCTCTGGAAGCCAATTCCGGCACCACTCCGCCGTATGCTCGGTGGACATCCTGACTTGCAATTACATTCGACAGAAGCACTCCGTCGGCAAGCACAGCGGCCGATGTATCGTCGCACGAAGATTCGATTCCAAGGATAATATCTGCCATATCACGGTTTTTAATCGTGCAAATTTAACAAAAATATACTATTTTTGTAAATTGCATGCGTAGGAACAACGACATAGCCGCTAGAATCTTTGGATTTATCCTTGTGCTGCTAGGCACACTTTGGGTCGCTATACAGATGCCCAAGGTGCAAACCGGCCTTGCAGAGCGCGTCGTTGATTCCCTCGAAAAAAAACTTGACGGGCAGATTTCCTTCTCCAACATCAGCATCAAACCCTTCAATGCCATCAGCCTCAGCGATGTGGTAATCGTGGACAACGACCCCTACACCGAGGACATCAACAACACCGGCTATGCCCCTGCAGACACCTTCTTCAGGGCAGAAAAGGTCACCGCTTCCATCTCGCTCAAGAGCCTGCTGAAACGCAACGGTGTCTACATCAACAGGGCCTATGTCAAGAACGCCATGATGCACTTGGTGAACGAGCCGCGCGAGGGCTACGGCACCAATATGCAGCGCATCTTCCAGATGAAGAAAAAGGACAAGCCCAAGACTCGCGGGTCTGCCAACATCTTCGAAATCAACAAGTTGCAAGCGGACAACCTGAATTTCCGCATGACCAACTTCAAGAGCACCAAGCCATATAAGGGCAGCGGCATCAACTGGAAGGACATGGATGTCAGCGCCAATATCAGCGGGCGAAAAATAAAGTACACAGGCGGGCGCATGTCGGGTATCGCCGACCATATCGACCTTCGCGAAAAGAGCGGCTACACCTGCGAAGACCTCTCCGGCAAGGCCATAGTGGGGATGGGCAAAACCACCCTGCAAAAAGTCCATCTGAAGGACCCCTGGTCGGATGTAGACATCTCCAACTTCGAAATGAACTACGAAAACACCGGTTCATTCAAGCACTTTATGGAGGATGTGCGCATGAAGCTCAAAGGCACCAACGGCACCCTCTCCACCAAAACAATCGAAGCTATTTGCGGAGCACTTGAGGGCAAAGACCTCAGCCTCGATATCAAGGATGCAGATGCTAGCGGCTATGTCAACGACCTGGAAATCAAGAAGTTGGACTTCACCGAACCTAATTCGGCAGTATCCGGCAAAATCTCCGGCAGAGTCACCGGCCTCCCCAAGACAGGCAATCTGCTGCTGGACACCGAAGTAGAAAACCTAGATTTCACCACCGCCGGCCTAAGCAAGCTGGTTAAGCAGGTAGCCCCCGGCGCAAAGGTCAATCTGGGCAAGTATCTCCCCGGGCAGAAACTGAAATTCAACGGCACCGCCAAGGGCCATATCAACAACCTCGACGCCAACGGCACCCTCAGGACCAGCGACGGCAAGCTCAACGCCAATGTGAATGTGAAGAACCTTGCCAACAAGGCCCGTCCTACCGAAATCAGCGGCAAGTTCGGCAGCAACAACTTCGACCTCAGCGGCATCAGCGGAGCAGAATCCCTGGGCGATTGCGCCGTAGATACCCGCTTCAAGGCCGTTCTGGATGGGAAAAACACCTCTGTTACAATCGATTCCGTGCTGATTGACAAGTTCAATTTCAATGGCTACGAATACAAGAACATCAAGTGCCAGGGCGAATACGCCGACAACGCCTTCGACGGCCATATCGAGTGCAATGACCCCAACCTCAAGCTGAGTTTCGATGGCCTCGCCACCCTGCCCTCGAAGAAGAAAGGCATCAGCACCGGAGTCTACGACTTTGCAGCCGACATCGACTATGCCGACCTCAAGGCCCTGAACATCGACCCCAGAGACGGCAGCTCCAAGGTTTCAATGTCGCTCAATTCCAACTTCAGCGTCACCGGCAAGGACGATATCAGCGGCACTGTAGATGTCTACAACCTAGTTTTGGCCAACGACAAGGGCACCCACGAAATCGGCGACCTAAAACTCCGCTCCACCACCAACGAGGGCCAGCAGACCATCATCTTCAACTCTGAATTTGCCGACGCATCCTTCCAGGGCAGCAGGAAATTCACCGACCTTATCAAGGATATCCAGAGCGTAACCACCCGCAGAGAGCTGCCTGCGCTATATTCCAAGGACAATCCCGACACCGGCAACAAGGACAGCTACTACTCCCTCACCCTGAACACCCACGACACCAGGGATGTGCTTGCCTACGCAATGCCCGGCCTATACATCGCCGATTCCTCAAGGGTAGTGCTCAAGATGGAACGCGACGGTTCGCTCGCTGCCTCCCTCAATTCTTCCCGCCTCGCCTGGAAGACCGATTACATCAAAGATGCTGACATAACCCTTGATAATCAGGACAATAGCCTCAACGCCATCATCACCAGCAGCGAAATGAGCCTGAAGAACATCGGCTTCAAGAACAGCGCATTCACCGCCTTTGCCCAAAACAACAACTACTTCGGCGGCTTCCACTACGATGGCATCGAGGGCATCGACAACTTCGGCGAAATCTACCTCTCCGGTCAGATAGAAAGGGACCAGACCGACACGCTCGTGGTGACCGCCAATCCCCTATCCTCCTACCTCGATTTCAGCGGCAGCCGCTGGGATATCGACGAGAGCCAAATCGTCTACAGGGCCGGCAATGCCAAGTTCAACGGGGTGAACATGCACAACGAGGAGCAGCAAATCACCATCAACGGCGGCATCTCTGCCAACCAGGTAGACACCCTCAGGCTGGATGTTAACGATGTGGATATCAGCGTAATAAACTACTTCACCGCCAAGGACTACGACTTCAAGGGTCGCACCAGCGGCATAGCCCTGCTCTCCTCGCCTATGAAGGGCAACAAGATGAGGGCGCTGCTGAACCTGGAGTGCGATTCCCTGCATGTGAGCAGCCAGGATGCGGGAAGCCTCAAACTCGCCGGCGTTTGGGATAAGGCCAGCGACAAGATTTACATGTTCGTCAGCAACATTATCGACGGGCGCGACGCCATCAACGCCAAGGGTAGCTTCAACACTGCATCCAAGTACATAGACCTCAACGCCAGCCTCGACGAGATGAATCCTGTGCTGGCTACTCCGTTCATTTCCAGCATCTTAAGCGATATGAGCGGTGGTATCAGCGGCGAAATTATAGCCAAGGGTACCCCCGACAGTCTGGCAGTTTCCAGTGACGGAACTAGGTTCAACAATGCCAAATTCAAGATAAACTACACCAATGTAGCCTACACCCTCGAAGGTCCATTCCATGTAGATAACAGCGGTCTCTGGTTCGATTCTGTGAACATCTACGATAAGGAAGGCGGCAGAGGTGTAATCGGTGGTGGCGTTGCCCTCAAGGAAGGCGGCAAGATTGAGCTGGCTACAAAGATGCGCCTGAGCGACCTGATGGTCATCGACACCGGCTACGGCAACAACTTCTACGGCACCCTTTACGCCAGCGGAAATGCCTACGCTAGCGGTCCTACCGATGCCATCCTGGTAGAAGCTGATGTCCTCACCAGCAAGGACGGCACCCTGCACATCCCGCTCGGCGGTGCTTCCTCTGCCAAGACCAGCGACCTGCTGACCTTCACCGACCACAGCGAGGCCTACTACGACCCCTACGAGGATATGCTCAGCAGCCTCTACAGCCAAGGCAATACCAACAAGAAGAAGGCCAAGGGCGGCATTATAGCCCATGCAAAGGTGAACACCACCCCCGAAATGACCGCCTATGTCGAGCTGGACAGCAGCGGCGATAATGTGCTGTCAGCCAATGGGTCCGGCACCATCTCCATCGATGTAGAGACCGCCAAATCCCTATTTGAAATCGGCGGCGATTACAATATCAGCAGCGGAAAATACCATTTCGCCATCCCCGGCATCGTCAGCAAGGACTTCAGCATCGACGATGGCAGCAGCATCAGCTTCAACGGCGATATAATGGAGAGCCTGCTGAACATCAACGCAACCTACAGCCTCCGCACCGGCATCAACGCCCTGATTGCGGACACCTCATCTGTATCTACCCGAAGGATGGTGAACTGCGGCATCCACATCAGCGACAAGCTATCCTCGCCTACAGTGCACTTCAGCATCGATATTCCCGACCTCGACCCTGTCACCAAGGCAGAGGTTGAGAGCGCCCTGAACACCGAGGACAAGGTGCAGAAGCAGTTCCTGTCGCTGCTGATTACCGGGTCCTTCATTACCAGCGAAACCAGCGGTGTGGTCAACAACAACAGCCTGCTCTACTCCAACATGAGCGAGGTAATGTCCAGACAGCTGAGTAATATTCTTGGCAAGTTGGATATCCCCGTTGACCTGGGTGTGGGCTACCAGCAGAGCTCGTCCGGCACCAACCTATTCGATGTGGAAGTCAGCACCGAACTCTTCGATAACAGAGTGATAGTCAACGGTTCACTGGGCAACAGGCAGTACACCAACACCGGCAATCCCAACGGAGATGTGGTGGGCGACCTCGACATCGATATCAAGCTGGACAAGCGCGGCGAAGTGCGTCTGAACCTCTTCTCGCACTCGGCAGACGAGTACACCAGCTACCTCGATTATTCCCAGAGGAACGGCGCCGGCGTCAGCTACCAGAAGGAATTCAGCACCTGGAAGCGGCTCTGGAAGAGTATCACCCGCAAGAAGCACAAGGACAAGATGCCTCCCGAAAGGAGCGAATTCGAGATGCCCGACGACCTTAACGAAATCATTAAACTCGAAGGCAATGAATAAACTATACCTGATTCCCTCCCCGCTAGGGGATGTTTCCCCCGATTTGGTTCTGCCCTCCTCCACCCTGGGCAAAATCAAGGAGATAAGGCTGTTTGTGGTGGAAGAACTGCGCACAGCCCGCCGTTTCCTTTCAGCAGCAGGCCTCAAAGGGCAGATTGATTCGCTGGAATTCAGGGTGCTGAACGAGCATACCTCCCCCGGCGAAGTCAGGGATATGCTGCCCCTGTTCTCCGAAGGCGATGTAGGGCTTATCAGCGAGGCTGGACTCCCCGCTGTAGCAGACCCCGGCGCGGCACTGGTAGAACTCTGCCACAAGGAAGGCATCCAGGTTGTGCCGCTCATCGGCCCATCCTCCCTGATGCTAGCGCTGATGGCATCGGGCCTGAACGGGCAGAGCTTTGCCTTCAGAGGCTATCTCCCCGCCAAAACCGACGAGCGCAAGGCCGCCATCCATCGGGTAGAAAAGGACTCCAGGGCGCTGAGCCAGACCCAAATCTTCATTGAAACGCCCTACCGCAACGATTCGCTCCTCAAGGACCTGCTGGACAATCTCGCCGACAACACCCTGCTCTGCACCGCTGCAAACATCACCCTCGAAGACGAAGAAATCAAGACCGCCACTGTTGCAAGCTGGCGAAAAATGAACCATACAATAGGAAAAAGACCATGCGTATTTCTGATATTGGCACAATAGAACTGCTTGGTATGCAGTTCGTTGCATTCCACGGCGTACTTCCCGAAGAGAAGGAAAACGGCAACCTCTTCCTGGTTGACTTCCGCTGCCACTACCCCATTGGCAAAGCAGCCGACAGCGACAATCTCGAGGATACCCTCGATTATGGCAGCATCCACCATATTGTTGCCGAGCAGATGTCCATTCCTTCGAACCTGCTAGAAAATGTTGCAGGCAGGATTGCCGACAGCATCGTCGCCCATTATCCCGACCTAGAGTGGTTCGAGGTGGCCGTTTCGAAGCAGGCCCCGCCCGTAGATGGCCGTGCCGAATGGTCCAGAGTTATTGTTCACGGAGGCACCAACGCATGAGGATAGCCTTCATTACGCTTGGCTGCAAGCTTAACTACGCCGAGACTTCAACCTACGAGCGCGGCTTTATCGCCGCCGGCCTCGAGGTTGTTCCTTGGCGCGAGAAGGCCGACATTTACCTCATCAACACCTGTTCCGTTACCGAAACCGCCAACAGCAAATCCCGCAGCGAAATCCGCAAGGTGCACCGCATCAACCCCGCCGCTTCTATCGTTGTAGTCGGCTGCTACGCTGCCCTAAAACCCGCTGAAATCGCCACCCTAGACGGCGTAGTCCGCGTTTTTGGCAATACCGAAAAATCCCTCGTAGTTCCCGAAACTTTAGAACTTATTGGTTTACAAGGGCCCTCAGCTTCGCAGGGGTTGGATGGCGGCATCAGCCGCCGTGGCGAGGGAGTGAGCGATGCGAACGACCGGAGCCACCCCGAAGACTCGGAGAGTCTGAAGGGAGATCGCCCCCTGAAA
>Ga0181612_127868_pt1 | contig 16918 bp, 11 predicted proteins | sample HoacroProtozoa21_FD_119630 | JGI IMG/M metagenome (GOLD analysis project Ga0181612, IMG submission 119630) | Hoatzin crop microbial communities from Cojedes, Venezuel. Combined Assembly of Gp0051906, Gp0051904, Gp0051908
ACATCTCACCCGTTCCGCTGAGCCTCCTCCAGCAGGCTCAAGTCCGCGCCCTTCGGCAAATACGCACTCACGTCCTCGCCATAGTGCAACAACTCGCGCACAATGCTACTACTGATGTGACTGTCCTCCGGCAGCGTGTACAGCAGCACCGTCTCAATCCCCGACAGGTCACGGTTCACCTCCGCCAGATGCTTCTCATTCTCAAAGTCCTGAATCAGCCGCACCCCGCGCACAATGAACTCCGCGCCCACGTCACGCGCCGCATCCACCGTCATGCCGCTATACCCGATCACGCGCACCTTCGGCTCGTCCCCGAACACGCCCTCTATCCACTTCACACGCTGCTCCACCGTCATGAACGACTTCTTACTCCCGTTCACCCCGATCGCAACCACGATCTCGTCAAACAGCGGCAACGCACGCCTCACGATCGACTCATGACCGCGCGTGAACGGATCAAACGACCCCGGGAACAGCGCCACTCTTCGCGCCTGCTCCTTGCTCTTCTCAGTGCACTGTGATGTCTTCATCATCCTCTATCACCAGATTATCAATAATAAACGTCTGACGCTCCATCGTATTCTTACCCATAAAGAACGCCAACATCTGCTTCACCGAATCCTCCTTACGCAGCGACACACGGTCCAACCGCATCTCCGGCCCGATAAAGTCCTTAAACTCGTCAGGCGAAATCTCGCCCAAGCCCTTAAATCGCGTGATCTCCGCATTATCCTCGCCCACAGCGTTAATCGCCGCCACACGCTCCGCGTCACTGTAGCAGTAGTAGGCCTCCACCGTCTGCTCCTTCGCCTCACGTTTGTTCGAGCGGCTCTTACGCTTCGCCGCCTTCTTATTCAGCACCCTGAACAGCGGCGTCTGCAAGATATACAGATGCCCCGTCTTGATCAACTCCGGATAAAACTGCAGGAAGTACGTCAGCATCAGCAGCCTGATGTGCATACCGTCCACATCCGCATCCGTCGCAATGATCACCTTATTATAACGCAGCCCGTCAATCCCGTCATCAATGTTCAACGCCGCCTGCAGCAGCGCAAACTCCTTATTCGTGTACACCTTCTTCGGATCCAGGTCATACGTGTTCAGCGGCTTACCCCTCAGCGAGAACACCGCCTGCGTCTCCACGTCCCTGATCTTCGTGATCGAACCGCTCGCCGACAATCCCTCCGTGATAAACAGGCTACTGTCACCCCTCCGGTCATTATCCTTCGGCGCACGCGCGTCATTAAAGTGCACCCGGCAGTCACGCAGCTTGTCATTATGCAGCGCCGCCTTCTTCGCGTGCTCCCTCACCTGCTTCGTCACGCCCGCAATCGCCTTACGCTCACGCTCATTATCCTGAATCTTCTTCAGCAACACTTCAGCCGTCTCAGGCGCCTTGTGCAGATAGTCGTCCAGCTCCTTCTTGATAAAGTCATTAATGTACTTATAGATCGTCGGACCATCCTTCCACATAATGCTGCTGCCCAGCTTAATCTTCGTCTGCGACTCAAACACCGGCTCCTCCACCTTGATGCTGATCGCCGCCACAATGCCGTTACGGATATCGCTATACTCAAAGTTCTTCCCATAGAACTCCTTAATCGTCCGCGATAGCGCCTCCCTGAACGCACTCTGATGCGTACCGCCCTGCGTCGTGTGCTGACCATTCACAAACGAATAAAACTCCTCCCCAAGCTGAGCCGCGTGCGTAATCACCACCTCAATGTCATTCCCCGTGAAGTGCATCAGCGGATACAGCGGATCATTCGTCATATTCTCCTTCACCAGGTCACTCAACCCATTCCGCGAGTGATACCGCTTCCCGTTATACATCAGCGTCAACCCCGTGTTCAAGAACGAATAATTCTTCACCATCGTCTCCACGATGTCGTCGCTATACTGATAACCCTTAAAGATCGTCCCGTCCGGCGTAAACCGCACCAGCGTACCATTCTCCTCCCCGGCCTCACTCGGCACAATACCGCTCTCAGCCACCACCAGGCCCTCCTGATACGTCACCGACGAACTCTGCCCGTCACGCACACTACGGATATAAAACTCCTTCGACAGCGCATTCACCGCCTTAATGCCCACGCCATTCAGACCCACCGAACGCTTATACGTCTGCGTATCATACTTCGCGCCCGTATTCATCTTCGACGACGCAGCCTTCACCTGATCCAGCGGAATCCCCCGGCCATAGTCACGGATCGACACCGTCCCGTCCACCACATCAATCTCAATCAGCGGCTTCGCGTAACCCGTATTAAACTCATCAATACTATTATCGATCACCTCCTTAATCAGCACATAGATCCCATCGTCACTCTGCGACCCATCGCCCAGCTTACCGATATACATCCCCGGCCGCTGCCGAATATGCTCCCGCGGAGTCAACGTCACCAACCGATCATACCCCCCAAAATCCGACCCAACAGCCCCAGCCGCCGCATCAGCAGCACCCGCGCCCGCAGCCAGCCCAGCAGCATCTTCGATCATCATATCCTTATCCTTCGACATATTAATCATTAAATTCCAAACCGCAAATTTACAAAAAATCCATACTTATCCACGCTCAATCCGTGTTAATCTGTGTAAATCTGTGTTGAAGGCCCATGAAAACCCGAGTTGTTTTTCTGTGAACTTTTCTGTGAACCAAACCCCATTTTCTGTGACCCCCTCTCAAAAAATAAATTTGTGCCAATTTGCGCTAAATTTGTGTTAAAAAATCGCAACTCCGTGTAAATCCGTGCCTTATCCGTGAAAATCCGTGTAAAAAAAGAAATTAGCGCCAATTTGCGCCAAATTTGTGTAAATTTGTGTTAAAACAAAACCTAAATCCGTGTTAATCTGTGCTTTATCCGTGTAAATCCGTGTAAAAGAAAAAAATTTGTGTAAATTTGTGTTAAAACAAATCATAAATCCGTGCAAATCTGTGCTTTATCCGTGCAAATCTGTGTTGAAAGCCACATTCAAATCCGTGTTGAAAAAAAAGAAAAAAACCTCCGGGGCGCTTCACAGCGAGCTGGAGGAAAAAATAAACAAATTAACTATGGAAAATATACAATTATTCTGTCAAGTCAGACTGCCTCGCAGCAACCGAGGCAAAAGAGTATTCAGTTTCAATCCGTGAGTCAAGGCTGCTCCACACGAGCATGATCCTCAACCGGTGCAGCGTCATCCATATAGCCCGACAGAGCCATCTCATTCTTGTCGCCAACCACCAGAGTCTCATACTCTCGCAAGCCAGTGCCCGCCGGAATCAGGTGACCGCAAATCACGTTCTCCTTCATGCCCTCCAGCGTATCCACCTTGCCATTGATCGCAGCCTCATTCAGCACCTTCGTCGTCTCCTGGAACGACGCCGCCGACATAAAGCTACTCGTCTGCAGCGCGGCACGCGTGATACCCTGCAAGATCTGCTCACTCGTCGCGGGCACAGCGTCACGCACCTTGATCACCTTCATATCCTTACGCTTCAGCGCCGAGTTAATGTCGCGCAACTTCCTCGCCGTCAAGATCTGACCATTCTGGATATCCTCAGCGTCACCATGGTTAGTCACAATCTTCTTGCCCCAGATGCGGTCATTCTCGTCCATAAACGCACGCTTATCCACGATCTGCTCCTCCAGGAACCTCGTGTCGCCCGGATCGATAATGCGAACCTTACGCATCATCTGGCGCACAATCACCTCAAAGTGCTTATCGTTAATCTTCACACCCTGCGTACGATACACGTCCTGAACCTCATTCACGATATAATCCTGAACGGCCGTCGGACCCTTGATACGCAAAATGTCAGCAGGCGTAATCGCACCGTCGCTCAACGGAGTACCAGCGCGCACATAGTCGTTCTCCTGAACCAGGATCTGCTTCGCCAGCGGCACCAGATACTTCTTCTCCTCGCCGATGCGGCTCGTCACCGTGATCTCACGGTTACCACGCTTCACGCGGCCAAACGACACCTCACCGTCAATCTCGCTAACCACAGCCGGATTCGACGGGTTACGCGCCTCAAACAGCTCAGTCACACGAGGCAGACCGCCAGTGATATCACCAGCGCCACCCGACATCGAGCGCGAAATCTTCACGAACACCTCGCCCGGAGTGATCTCCTCACCATCCTTCTTCATCAGGTGAGCACGCACGGGCAGCGAATACGTCTTCAGCAGATTACCCTCAGCGTCATAGATCTGAGCCTCCGGAATCTTATTGTGGTCACGAGTCTCAATGATGAACACCTCAGCCTTGCCCGAGATCTCATCAATCTCCTCACGGCACGTCACACCCTCAATCAGGTTGCTATACTTCAGCGTACCACCAATCTCACTCACGATCACAGCGTTAAATGCATCCCATTCGCAGATCTTGTCACCACTCTTCACCAGGTCGCCCTGCTTGAAGAACAGCTTCGAACCATACTCAATGTTAGCACGCATCAGCGCCATATTCGTGTTCGGATCCACAATCTGCATCTCCGTCATACGGCCAACAACAACGTCAACGCCGTCCTTGTCCTTCACCGTACGCAGCTCCTCAAACTCAATCCGGCCCTCATACTTCGTCGTGATGTTCGACACCGCCGACGCATTGCTCGCCACACCACCGGCGTGGAACGTACGCAACGTCAGCTGCGTACCAGGCTCGCCGATCGACTGTGCCGCAATCACGCCCACAGCCTCGCCCTTCTGCACCATACGGTGCGACGCCAGGTTGCGGCCATAGCACTTCGCGCACACGCCATGCTTCGCCTCGCAAGTCAAGACCGAACGGATCTCAACCGACTCAATCGGCGACGCATTGATCCGCGCAGCCGCAGCGTCATTGATCTCCTGACCCGACTCCACGATCACCTCGCCAGTCGTCGGATCCACCACATCATGCACCGACACGCGGCCCAGGATGCGCTCGCCCAGCGTGGCCACCACATTGTCGCCATTCTTCACCTCGCGGCAGATCAGGCCACGCAGCGTGCCGCAGTCCTCCTCAGTGATCACCACGTCATGCGCCACGTCCACCAGTCGACGCGTCAGATATCCTGCATCCGCAGTCTTCAACGCCGTATCGGCAAGACCCTTACGCGCACCGTGAGTCGAAATGAAGTACTCCAGCACCGACAGACCCTCCTTAAAGTTCGCAAGGATCGGGTTCTCAATGATCTGATGACCTCCCTCGACGCCCGACTTCTGAGGCTTCGCCATCAGGCCACGCATGCCCGACAGCTGGCGGATCTGGTCCTTCGATCCACGAGCGCCCGAGTCCAGCATCATGAACACCGAGTTAAAGCCCTGCTGATCCGTACTGATCTGCTTCATCAGCTCATTCGTCAGCTCCGTGTTCACGTTCGTCCAGATGTCAATCACCTGGTTATAGCGCTCGTTATCCGTGATGGCACCCATGTCATAATCCATCTTCACCTGCTCAGCGCGCTCGTCGCCCTGAGCGATGATCTCAGCCTTACGATCCGGAATCAGCACGTCGTCCAAATTAAACGACAGGCCGCCCCTGAATGCCATATAATATCCCATATTCTTCACATCATCCAGGAACTGAGCCGAACGCGGCACACCGCAGCTCTTAATCACCCGCGTGATGATGTTACGCAACGACTTCTTCGAGATCAGCTCATTCACATAACCGATCTCATACGGCACGCAGTTGTTAAAGATGATGCGGCCCACCGACGTGTCATTCACCAGCTTCTGCTCGTGCTCACCCTTCTCGTTCACCACATCAGCCATCACGCTAATAATCGCGTGCATGCCCACTTTGCCCTCGTTATACGCCACCAGCGCCTCTTCCGCGCCATAGAACTTCAGGCCCTCGCCCTTGTCGCCGGCACGCAGCTTCGTGATATAGTACAAACCCAGCACCATGTCCTGCGACGGCACCGTGATCGGGTCACCGTTCGCCGGATTCAAGATGTTATGCGGCTCCAGCATCAGCATCTGCGCCTCAACCACCGCCTCATTACCCAGCGGCAGGTGCACAGCCATCTGGTCACCGTCAAAGTCCGCGTTAAACGCCGTACAGGCCAGCGGGTGCAGCTGAATGGCCTTACCCTCAATCAGCTTCGGCTGGAACGCCTGAATACCCAGACGGTGCAGCGTCGGGGCACGGTTCAGCAGCACCGGATGTCCCTTCATCACATTCTCCAGAATGTCCCACACCACCGGCTCCTTACGGTCCACAATCTTCTTCGCGCTCTTCACCGTCTTCACGATACCGCGCTCAATCAGCTTACGGATCACAAACGGCTTATACAGCTCCGCAGCCATATCCTTCGGAATACCGCACTCGCCCATCTTCAGCTCCGGACCGACCACGATCACCGAACGTGCCGAGTAGTCCACGCGCTTACCCAACAGGTTCTGGCGGAAACGGCCCTGCTTACCCTTCAGGCTGTCGCTCAACGACTTCAGCGGACGGTTCGCATCGCTCTTCACCGCGCTCGACTTGCGCGAATTATCCAGCAGCGAGTCCACAGCCTCCTGCAGCATGCGCTTCTCATTACGCATGATCACCTCCGGCGCCTTAATCTCAATCAGCCTCTTCAGACGATTGTTGCGGATAATCACGCGCCTGTACAGGTCATTGATATCACTCGTCGCAAACCGGCCGCCATCCAGCGGAATCAGCGGACGCAACTCCGGCGGAATCACCGGCAGCACCTTCAATATCATCCACTCCGGACGGTTCACGTTCTTGCTCGCGCGGAACGACTCCACCACCTGCAGCCGCTTCAGCGCCTCAGTCTTGCGCTGCTGCGAACTCTCGTTATACGCCTTGTCGCGCAGCGAGTTAGCCAGACTGTCCAGATCCAGGTCGCACAGCAGGTCATAAATGCCCTCAGCGCCCATCTTCGCGATAAACTTCGCCGGATTATCATTATCCAGCTGCTGGTTATCCTTCGGCAGACGCTCCATGATCGCCATATACTCGTCCTCCGTCAGCAGGTCGCACTTCTGCAACTCCGTGCCGTCCTCCAGCTTCACGCCGCCCGGATTCACCACCACATAGCGCTCATAATAGATCACCATGTCCAGCTTCTTCGTCGGTATGCCCAGCAGATAACCGATCTTATTCGGCAGCGAACGGAAGTACCAGATGTGCGCCACCGGCACCACCAGGTTAATGTGGCCGCTACGCTCGCGGCGCACCTTCTTCTCCGTCACCTCCACACCGCAGTGGTCACACACGATGCCCTTATAGCGGATACGCTTATACTTACCGCAATGGCACTCATAGTCCTTCACCGGACCGAAAATGCGCTCGCAGAACAAGCCGTCTCGCTCAGGCTTATACGTGCGATAATTGATCGTCTCCGGCTTCAGCACCTCGCCGTGGCTGTTGTCCAGGATGTCGTCAGGCGATGCCAGACTGATCGTAATCTTCGAAAAATTGCTCTTGATTTTATTATCTTTCTTAAAAGCCATGATCTCACCGCGTTTTTAGTCAAGTTTCACATTCAGGCACAGGCCACTCAACTCGTGCAGCAGCACGTTCAGCGACTCAGGTATGCCAGGCGTCGGCATCACGTCGCCCTTCACTATCGCCTCATAGGCCTTACTGCGGCCCACCACATCGTCACTCTTCACCGTCAGGATCTCCTGCAGCACGTGACTCGCTCCGAACGCCTCAAGCGCCCAAACCTCCATCTCTCCGAAGCGCTGACCGCCAAACTGAGCCTTACCGCCCAACGGCTGCTGCGTGATCAGCGAGTACGGGCCGATCGAGCGAGCGTGCATCTTGTCCTCAACCATGTGGCCCAGTTTCAAGAAGTACGTCACGCCCACAGTCGCCTTCTGGTCAAACGGCTCGCCAGTCGCGCCGTCATACAGCTGCGTACAGCCACCGCGCGGCAGACCCGCCTTGTCAGTCCACTCATTCAGGTCATCCAGACTCGCACCGTCAAAGATCGGCGTCGCAAACTTCACGCCCAGCTCCCTGCCGGCCCAACCGAGCACAGCCTCAAAGATCTGGCCCAGATTCATACGCGACGGCACACCCAGCGGGTTCAGCACCAGGTCCACAGGAGTTCCGTCAGCCAAGAACGGCATGTCCTCCTGCCTTACCACGCGCGACACGATGCCCTTGTTACCGTGGCGACCGGCCATCTTATCACCCACGCTGATCTTACGCTTCTTCGCGATATACACCTTCGCCAGCTGCATGATGCCCGACGGCAGCTCATCGCCGACGCTCACGTCATTCTTCTTACGCTTCAGCTCAGCCTCCAGCGCCTTGCTCTTGTGCAGGTAGTTCATCACGCACTGCTTGATCAGCTCATTGCGCTTCGCGTCCGCAGTCCAGCGGCTCAGGTTCACCGCGTCATAGTTCTCAATCGACCGCAGCACCTCCACGTTAAACTTCATGCCCCTGGGCACCACTTCGGTGTCCACATAGTCCTTCACGCCCTGCGACGTACGGCCCTCGGTCAGCGTGTTCAGCTTATCTATCAGCTGCTCGCGCAGGTCATCCTGCATCTTCTTATAGTCGCCGTCCAGCTTCTCAATCTGCGGATCAACGCCACGCGTGCGCTTCTTCGGGTTGCGCATAAACAGGCGCGTGTCAATCACAACGCCCTTCAGCGACGGATTAGCCTTCAGCGACGCATCCTTCACGTCGCCGGCCTTGTCACCGAAGATCGCCCTCAGCAGCTTCTCCTCAGGCGTCGGATCACTCTCGCCCTTCGGCGTGATCTTACCGATCAGGATGTCACCAGGGATCACGTGAGCGCCAATGCGGATAATGCCGCGCTCGTCCAGATCCTTCGTCGCATCCTCGCTCACGTTGGGGATGTCACTCGTCAGCTCCTCCATGCCGCGCTTCGTCTCACGCACTTCCAGCGAGTACTCGTCCACATGCACCGACGTCATGATATCCTCACGCACCAGACGCTCGTTAATCACGATCGCGTCCTCATAGTTGTAACCCTTCCACGGCATGTACGCCACCTTCAGGTTACGGCCCAGCGCCAGCTCGCCGTCCTGCGTCGAGTAGCCCTCGGTCAATATCTGGCCCTTCTCCACGCGGTCGCCTACGTCGCACATGGGACGCAGGTCGATCGTCGTGCTCTGGTTTGTCTTACGGAACTTCGGCAGCTTATACTCCTTCACAGCGCTATCAAACGACACGAACTCCTCATCTTCCGTCCGGTCATAGCGCACCCTGATCGTGTCAGCGTCCACATATTCCACCGTGCCGGCGCCCTCAGCCTGCAGCTGCGTGCGGCTGTCATACGCCATACGCTTCTCGATGCCGGTGCCCACGATCGGCGCCTCGCTGCGCATCAGCGGCACAGCCTGGCGCATCATGTTCGCACCCATCAGCGCGCGGTTAGCGTCATCATGCTCCAGGAACGGGATCAGCGCTGCGGCGATCGACGCGATCTGTTGCGGCGACACATCCATCAGCTCCACCTCTTCCGGCGACACCACAGGGAAGTCCGCATTCTTGCGGGCCTTCACACGGTCGCGCTGGAACGTGCCGTCCTCATTCAGCGGCGCGTTACCCTGAGCGATGATGCGGTTCTCCTCGGCCTCAGCCGTCAGATACACGATGTGGTCGTTATCCAGGTCCACCTTCGAGTCCTTCACCTCACGGTACGGCGTCTCGATGAAGCCCAGGTCATTAATCTTCGCATACACGCACAGCGACGAGATCAGACCGATGTTCGGGCCTTCAGGAGTCTCAATCGGGCACAGGCGGCCATAGTGCGTGTAGTGCACGTCACGCACCTCAAAGCCCGCACGCTCACGCGACAGACCGCCAGGACCCAGCGCCGACATACGACGCTTGTGGGTGATCTCCGACAGCGGGTTCGTCTGATCCATGAACTGCGACAGCGCGTTCGTGCCAAAGTACGTGTTAATCACACTCGAAATCGTCTTCGAATTGATCAGGTCAATCGGCGCAAACTGCTCCGTGTCACGCACGTTCATGCGCTCCCTGATCGTGCGCGCCATACGCGACAGGCCAACGCCAAACTGGTTATACAGCTGCTCGCCCACCGTGCGCACGCGACGGTTACTCAAGTGGTCAATGTCATCTACGTCTGTTCGGCTGTTAATCAAGTCGATCAGATACTTAATAATTTCAATGATGTCCTGATGCGTCAGCACACGCGTCGACGGATCCGTGTCCAGACCCAGCTTGCGGTTGATGCGGAAACGGCCAACCTCACCCAAGTCATAACGCTTGTCGCTGAAGAACAGGTTCATGATCACCTCCTTCGCGCTGTTGTCATCCGGAGCCTCTGCATTGCGCAGCTGGCGATAGATGTAGTTCACAGCCTCGCGGCCGCTGTTACACGTGTCCTTATTCAGCGTGTTAAAGATGATCTTATAATCCTCAGTGTTGATGTCATCCTTGTGCACCAAGATAGTGCTCGTGCCGCTCTCCAGGATCTCGGCAATGTTCTCCTCCTCGATCACCGTGTCACGGTCAATCAGCACCTCATTACGCTCGATGCTCACAACCTCGCCCGTATCCTCGTCCACGAAGTCCTCACTCCACGAGCGCAGCACACGCGCAGCCAGCTTGCGGCCAACCACCCTCCTCAGGTTCGTACGGTTCACCTTCAGCTCCTCAGCCAGACCGAACTCCTTGATGATGTCATTATCCGTCTCCAGGCCTATCGCACGCAGCAGCGTCGTCACCGGCAACTTCTTCTTACGGTCAATGTACGCGTACATCACATTGTTGATGTCCGTCGCAAACTCAATCCACGAACCCCTGATCGGAATGATACGCGCCGAATACAGCTTCGTGCCGTTTGCATGCTGACTCTGACCGAAGAACACGCCAGGCGACCTATGCAGCTGCGACACGATCACGCGCTCAGCACCATTGATCACAAACGTACCATTATCCGTCATATACGGAATCATACCCAGGAACACGTCCTGGATCTCAGTCGGGAAATTATGATCCGGATCCGTGCACGACAGCTTCAGCTTAGCCTTCAGCGGCACACAATACGTCGCCCCCAGGGCCAAGCACTCCTCGATCGTATAACGCGGCGGATCAATATAGTAGTCAAGAAATTCAAGCTTGAAATTGTTACGGGTATCCTCAATCGGGAAATTCTCCGAGAACACCTTATAGAGCCCCTCATTCTTTCTCTTCTCAGTCGGGGTATCCAGCTGCAGGAACTCCCTAAACGACTGCAACTGCACATCCAGGAAATCAGGATACGGATACGGATTCCTTACTCGTGCAAAATTGACTCTCTCTTTCTTTGATGCTGACATTGACAATATTTATTGTTTGTGAACTCAATAGCGTTACCTTGTTTATCTTTTTGGCCTCTAACAGCCGCGACAGGCAGCACCCGCCGCTATCACTCTCAGACGCCAGACTCTTCCGACTCGCCACCGCCACATCTCCAACTTGCGTTACGATACAGCGACAACAAATCACCACGCTCTGCAGCCTCATCTCTCATCTTCAGCCACACGCGCAGCTCTTGCTCTTCAAGCCGCCCAGCCCAGGTCAGCGCCAACTCCGTCATTTCGCGTCATCCGCGCCACCTCCTTTTTTTCACTGTCTCCCAGCCTCGCCCCGCGCCCCTCCATCCGAGGCAAGCACGCCGGCATCAGCCAGTCAATCCGTTCTAGGCCGCTCTCGCAAGCTCTGGCAGCCACATCCAGCCACGCCCGTCAGGCACACATCATTCACACAATCCTGACGCACAGCAGCCAGACATCACAGCATTCCCACCCGTCTTCAGCTTTCACTCAGCCCGCGCGCCCGCAGGCCCCGCCTTTCCAATTTTCTTTATTTGTGCCCCCGTCTGTCGTCCCAGCCTCAGCAAGCCCCTTCCAGGCATCCCGCTTCACCAGGCCTCCAATCCGGGGAGGATAACCAAACTACTTTTCTATCAATAAAAGGGGAACCCGACTTGGCTGTATAATGCCAGCATCCTTAGCAGACACCGACACGCCGTCCCTCATTTGACCAAATCGGGTCCCTTTTATATTTTATCCTTCTGACACAAAAAGGTTAAGAATCACACGCGGTTTGGGTGGGAGATTCTTAACCTACACACCTGATTACGATCAGGTCTTTATTACTTCAGCTCAACCTCAGCGCCCAGGCCTTCCAACTCAGCCTTCAACGCATCAGCCTCGTCCTTGCTTGCACCCTCCTTCAGGGGAGCCGGAGCCTTGTCAACCAAGTCCTTAGCATCCTTCAGGCCAAGGCTCAACAGCTCCTTAACCTTCTTGATCACCTGGAGCTTGTTTGCACCAGCAGCCTTCAGAACAACGTCAAACGACGTCTTCTCCTCCTCGGCAGCAGCACCGCCAGCGGCAGGACCAGCAGCAACAGCAACAGCTGCAGCAGCGGGCTCAATGTTATAATCGTCCTTCAAAATCTGAGCGAGTTCGTTTACTTCCTTTACGGTAAGATTAACCAACTGTTCTGCAAAATTCTTCAAATCTGCCATTGTAGTAGTATGATTTAAATTGTTGTTTTTGTTTTGTTTTTTTTATTTCTCTTCTTTTTTCGATAAGGTTTCCAGGATTCCGTGCAACTTGCCGCCTCCCGACTGCAATGCCGACACCACGTTCTTCGCCGGCGACTGCAGCAATGCAACAACGTCTGCAATCAGCTCGTTCTTGCTCTTCAACGCTACCAATGCGTCCAGATGCTCCTCTCCTACGAAAGTCGTCTCCTCAACGTATGCAGCCTTGAAACCAGGAATCGTCTCCTTCTTTCCGCGGAACTCCTTGATCAGTTTAGCCGGAGCGTTACCCGTGTTGCTCAGCAACAGCGTCGTCGGCCCAGCCAGTGCGTCATACAGGCCCGAATAGTCGATATCCGACGCCTCCATGGCCTTCTTCAACAAGGTATTCTTAACAACCATCATCTTGATGCCTGCCTTAAACGCAGCACGACGCAAATCCACCGTGCGCTCAGCATTCAACGACGTGGTGTTAGCAAGGTAAACCACACTGTACTGTCCCAGCGTGTCCTTGATCTGTTCAATCAATGCGCTTTTATCTTCTTTCTTCATCGTCTTCTAATCTAGATTTTAATGATTTAAGCCTCAATCGACTTGGGATCAACCTTGATGCCCTTGCTCATCGTGCTCGAAAGATAAATGCTCTTGATATAAGTACCCTTCGCCGCAGCAGGCTTCAGCTTGATCAGAGTGTTGATAAACGCAGCAGCGTTATCCTTGATCTGAGCAGGCGTGAACGATACCTTGCCAATCGACGTGTGTACAATACCTCCCTTATCGACCTTGAAGTCGATCTTACCTTGTTTCACCTCCTTAACAGCCTTCGCTACATCAGGCGTTACAGTGCCACTCTTCGGGTTAGGCATCAGGCCACGAGGACCCAGAATGCGACCCAGAGGACCAACCTTGCCCATGATCTGAGGCTGAGTGATAATTACATCAACGTCTGTCCAGCCACCCTTGATCTTGTCAATGTACTCGTCAAGACCAACGTAGTCTGCACCCGCCTCACGGGCAGCAGCCTCCGCGTCAGCATTACACAATACCAACACGCGCACCTGCTTGCCAGTGCCATGCGGCAGCGATACCACGCCACGAACCATCTGATTCGCCTTTCGCGGATCAACACCAAGACGTACGTCTATATCCGTAGATGCGTCAAACTTAGTGAAGGTAATCTCCTTCACCAGAGCTGCAGCTTCCTCAAGGGTATATGCCTTCCCTGCTTCAATCTTCGCAGCAGCCAACTTTTGATTCTTCGTCAGTTTACTCATTGTCCAATTGAAGTTTTAAATGTTCTCAGGGAATTGACCCTTTACAGTTATACCCATACTTCTTGCTGTTCCGGCCACCATTCGCATAGCCGAGGCTAGAGTGAAACAGTTCAAATCCGGCATCTTATCTTCGGCAATCTCCTTTACCTGATCCCAAGTTACACTCGCAACCTTCTTACGGTTAGGCTCACCGCTGCCACCCTTGATCTTGGCGGCCTCCAGCAGCTGCACCGGCACAGGACTCGTCTTGACTACAAAGTCAAAACTCTTGTCTGCGTAGTACGAGATAACGACCGGCAACACCTTGCCAGCCTTCGCTTGAGTACGGGCATTGAATTGCTTGCAAAAATCCATGATATTGATGCCTTTAGAACCCAGAGCGGGACCTACAGGCGGCGAGGGATTCGCTGCCCCCCCCTTAATCTGCAATTTGATCTGTCCAGCAATTTCTTTAGCCATTTTCTTGTTACTAATTTATAGAGTTATATAAACCTATTGTGAAACGACAGCAGCCGCGTAACATCAGCCACTTATCACTCACGCTTTACCTGCGTGTTATCCAACTTCAACGGCGTCTCGCGACCAAACACCTTCACGGTCACAGTCAGCTCATGCTTCTCCGGATTGATCTCCTTGATCTCACCGTCAAAGTCCTTGAACGGACCATAGTTCACCTTGATCTTCTCACCGACAGTGAAGTCCTCAGCAGCCTCAGCCGCCATCAACTCACGCTCCTCGGCATTGCCCAGCATCGTCATGATCTGCTGTTCGGGCACGGGCTCAGGCTTCTTACCACCCTCGCGCGACCTCACAAAGTTCACAACGTTACTGGCATTCTGCAGCGTGTTCTCAATCTCGCCAGCCAACTCGGCCTTCACGAACACATAGCCCGAGAACAATACGCGCTCTTTCAGCACCTTCTTCCCGGCTCGGGTCGCATACACCTTCTCGGTCGGAACCAAAACCTCAGCAACGCAGGACGCAAAGCTCGGATCATTCCGACGCATCGCATCCAGCAATTCCTTTACCTTCAATTCCTTACCCGATATAGTACGCAAAATGTACCACTGTTGCTTCGTCTCAGCCATAGTCCCCTTTTCAGCGACACTCTAGAACGTTCGCCACACTTTCTTCTACTCGATCAATAATTGAACCTCTCTCGATCTCGATTTAATAATCAATAATGATAACGCTCGCTGTTAATGAACCTTCGATCCGCGCCTCGATTTACTCCGATCCGCAATCTAGTGTCCTTCTGGCAACACAGCCCTCATCAGGCCGCTACGCCATACACCAGATGCATCACCTCGTTGATGCACAAATCAATCACCCATATCACCAGTGCTAGTATGACGGAAGCTACCATAACTATTACCGTGCTATTGGCAAGTTCACTCTTCGTCGGCCAAGAAACCTTATGAACCAACTCGTTATAAGACTCCTTGATGTCCGCAAGTATGTTATTAAAAAACTTTTTCATCGCGTTAGTTAATCGTCTCTTTTTCTTGCACGGGAAGTAAGGCTCGAACTCACGACCTACGGTTTTGGAGACCGTCGCTCTACCAACTGAGCTATTCCCGTATTCAAAAAACAAAGGCGCCAGCGATCACTCGCTTCCAGCTTATTCCACCGGCCGACATCCACCGGCGCCTTCGTCCTTTCTCCCTATAATTTTTTTATCTCTCTCCTAACGGATTAGTCCTCGATGATCTTCGTGATCTGACCCGAACCTACCGTGCGGCCACCCTCGCGAATCGCGAAACGCAGACCCTCACTGCAAGCAACCGGAGTGATCAACTTCACGTCAATCTCAACGTTGTCACCAGGCATAACCATCTCAACACCCTCCGGCAACATGATCTCGCCAGTCACATCCAAAGTGCGGATGTAGAACTGAGGACGATAGTGGTTGTGGAACGGAGTGTGACGGCCACCCTCCTCCTTCTTCAAGACGTAAATCGAAGCCTTGAAGTGATCGTGAGGCTTAACGCAACCCGGATGGCAAATAACCATACCGCGCTTGATCGTCTTATAGTCAATACCACGCAGCAGCAGACCTACGTTGTCACCAGCTTCACCCTCATCCAGGATCTTGCGGAACATCTCAACGCCAGTCACTACCGACTTCATCTCAGCACCCAGACCCATGATCTGAACCTCGTCGCCAACCTTCACAACGCCGGTTTCGATACGACCGGTGGCAACAGTACCACGACCGGTGATCGAGAACACGTCCTCAACAGGCATCAAGAACGGTTTGTCGCGATCGCGCGGAGGCAGAGGAATCCACTCGTCAACAGCGTCCATCAGATCCAGAACGGTCTGCTCCCACTTGGGCTCACCGTTCAGCGCACCAAGAGCCGAACCCTTGATAACGGGCGTGTTGTCGCCGTCGAATTCATATTCGTTGAGCAGCTCGCGAACGTCCATCTCAACGAGCTCAATCATCTCGTCGTCAACGTCGGGAGAGTCACACTTGTTGATGAAGATAACCAAACGCGGAACGTTCACCTGACGGGCGAGCAGGATGTGCTCGCGAGTCTGCGGCATAACGCCGTCAGTAGCAGCTACTACCACGATAGCACCGTCCATCTGGGCAGCACCCGTAACCATGTTCTTTACATAGTCGGCGTGTCCCGGGCAGTCAACGTGTGCATAGTGACGATTCTTCGTTTCATACTCAACGTGAGCCGTGTTGATGGTGATACCACGCTCTTTCTCCTCGGGAGCGTTGTCGATACTGTCGAACGAGCGAACGCTGTCAGCCGAGATGTCGCCTTGCTTTGCCAATACCATGGTGATGGCAGCCGTCAAGGTAGTTTTACCGTGGTCAACGTGACCAATCGTACCGATGTTAACATGCGGTTTTGTTCTTTCGAAATGCTCTTTAGCCATAACTTTGTCTTGTCTTTTAGTTATTGATTTGTTTAGGATTAAATTGCTTTGGTTTTGAGCATAAATCACTCCGCCTTCTGTGATGTCAAGTACCCCCTTAATCAGCGAAAGGCGAAGTGCGTTATGTCGTCTTAGAGCCGATGGCGGGAATTGAACCCGCGACCTCTTCCTTACCAAGGAAGCGCTCTACCCCTGAGCTACATAGGCGATATGAGTCCATTTTTTGAGCGGAAGACGAGGCTCAAACTCGCGACCCTCAGCTTGGAAGGCTGATGCTCTA
>Ga0181612_177113_pt1 | contig 16918 bp, 10 predicted proteins | sample HoacroProtozoa21_FD_119630 | JGI IMG/M metagenome (GOLD analysis project Ga0181612, IMG submission 119630) | Hoatzin crop microbial communities from Cojedes, Venezuel. Combined Assembly of Gp0051906, Gp0051904, Gp0051908
TCGGTCACAATAGGATCCTAATACTTAAAGCTTCTGTGACGTATTTTGTAGTGTGCCGGACTTGCTCCTTGGGCAGACAATATTTAGTAAAGAAAATATGCACTAAAAAATAAAAGGGGCAGGGAGGCGGGGGAGACGGAAGGGCTGATTTCAGAGTTATCTGAGTGGCTGTTTCTTCCCTGCAGAGTGAGGATGAGGCTGCAATATGCAGAGAGATGCTATTAGCTGTTGGGCATCTGGAAGACTTTGCTTTTGTGAGATCATTGTAAGTGGTTTTCTCTCTTGCCTTACTTGTCTTCTTTAATGAAACTGGACAGAGATTAACGTGTTGCCATTGCAGATGGATTTGGGTATTATCACCTAGATATTCCTTCTATCAGCAACAGCAGTAAAAAGGAACAAGAGGAAAATATTGGGTGATTTCCTGGAGAAAAGAAAAGAATAAAGCCCAAATCCAACAAAAAACCAGGTGCTGCTACACAGCTGGTGCTGGGGTTTATTCCATGCACACATCCATCTGTATCTCAAGTTGGTTGAAAATGTAGTGGGGAAGGGGCAGGGATATGATGGAGTGATTACGTACCTTTCTTTCCTTAAGAAAGCAGTTTGAAAATAGTTATTTAGGTTACTCATTAATAGTTGCAAGGTTTGGCTCTAAAATAGTTTACTGCTCCAATGTAAATCGCAATCGAAATTATTAGCCTGGTGCTGCAGTCAGTCACTGAAGTTGTACTAACTAGAAAGAAGTTGAGAGGGGGCAACGACTGGGCTAGTACCAATACATAGAGAAGGTTTTTTTTCACCCTGTTTATTTTTCACTTTTTCATTTACTTGTAATTCTGATAGAAAATGGAGAATCACCAAGGAGTTGCTGTGGAGTCTAGGGTCGAGGCTGAGCTACTATCTCTGTATGTAACAGGACATTGCTTTTTCATAATATGCCCTCTGTATTTCTGCCTCTGTATTACTGCAGCATGCTTGCTGAGGTGGCAAATCCAAAAAGGCATTTGCTTCTGTCTATGTCTTGGGAGGGGAATTTAGAGGAGAGATAATTTTTCTGGGCTGTGGCTCCAACTCTGTATTATATAAACCTGCTATATAATTTTAGCCAGTAATACCTCTAAATGCTAAATCTACTCATATTGATTCTGCAAAGATGATGAAAGAAGGTGTGAAGGGTTTGCATACTTTAATTTTCATCAGATTTCAAGTGCTTCTCTTGAGCTTCAGTAATAACTAGACGTCTTTTTGAAAGTGCTGTCAAGAGGGAGAAGGTCAGTCTTCTGTGAATTTTCACTGTAGTATATTAAAGATCACTTTTTCTTTGTTACAAAATTACTTTGACTTGAATAAATTGAAGATTTGTTTTTGAGACGAAGATGTCTCTTTAGAACAGAGATTCATTTTTAATCTGAGGCACCTCCAGTAGAAGTTATGTCCACTTGCATTACTAGATAGAATCCTTCGGATTTCTACACAAAAAATAGAACCTGTACAGTACCTATTACATAAACTCTTGTGGTACCCATTGAGATAATACCTCTTTGATGTAGTCCTTTATTTTTCAGACCTTCATTATCAGGAGTATTGCCAGATGTCATTCAGTACCCAGTAATACCTATGTGGAAGTGTCCGAGTGCATCAGTACCCTCATACTCAAACAGAAGACCGCAGTCCAGACCATGAGTAGTTTGATCTAGGCCTGTTAAAGTTTCAAATGTTTCTTACAGGACTCACGGAAGATTCAGTCTACATTGATAGAAGGAGTTCAGCTGGTTTTGACTTGGTCCAAAGCTTGTTACACTGCCTCCTTCTAAGAGGGCACAGGTAGATTTCATTCAGAGCTGTGAGATTTCATTGTAAAGGTAGATCTTGGTAGCATCTTGAGCAGAATTTCTGTCACATTTCCTTCACTGGAGAAAGCTATGGGAGAGATGATGCTTTTTAACTGGTGTAGGTATACTTGAGGAGGTCGCTACCCTTTCTGTTTGCATCGTTTCTCAGATGCTCTCTTTGTTTTCTCCCTGATTCTGTTAGTCTGTAGGCCTAATGCTTAGTGTTATTTATTATAGATAGTCTTAGTGGCTGTGAGGTAAGGGAATTGGTTGCTTTCCATTTCCTTCAGGGGGAAGGAGTGCAACGAAGGAGTCACTCCCAGCAGCACCCTTCACAGCTCAAGAGACATGCAACCACCAGAACTGAATTAACTTGAGACAAGCCATCTTAAGGCCAAAACAAAAACTTAACAAAACAAAATAAAACAAAAAGCAAGTAGATTTCCTTTCATTAATGCTGCATTTCCTCTGCTCAGAGCTAGTTCATTAAACTGAAAGTTGTTCAAAACAGGCATCTCTGGAAAGAATGCTTGGAGCAAAATTAATTAGTTTTGCTAGGTTAGTAATGCACCTTGCTTGGACTGAAATTGAAATTATTTTTTGTAATAAAGCCATGCCGCTTTTTGTCGGAATTGTCATTAGTTGTAGGAAATAGGAATGTTATGGAAGAATTTGTCAAGTCTAATTTATTCATACAGTGACCCTTTAAAAATTATTGATTTGCCTCATGAGATGCAGCAGGATTTAAAGTAACATCTGAACATCACCTGACCAGCGCCGATGTCTGTGTCTACTGTATCTAGTCTGAGGAATTTCCAAGCTGGCTGTTTATATTGTTAAGCAATAGATGGGTAAATCATGCCTAAGGGTATTCATAAATTGTTGAAAAAAACTGATTTAATCTGACCGTGCTCATGTTTGTTGTTCCTTTTTTTTAAATAAAGATTCATGTTCTTTTTAACTTGCAGTACAGTTTGGAGAAGAGCTTTATTTTGTATGAACAACATTTGCGTGTGGTGATCCACTGAGAAATTAGCATGGGCTTATAAATCTTTACCTAATTTTCATTCTACAGCTACTTCTTTGATACTTTAAATGCCTGGGTTTGATGCTTTTCAGTGGCTAAGGCAAAACAGAACTGCAAAGTTAGATGAGTAAATCTTCTTAAGATTTTTCTGTTTGTTCCTACAATGGATACCCTCAGAAAACTGTGACTGCCACAAAATTGCCCATCACAGAAACTAGGTTATGGGTGAGCTTATGGAGACAACACCCCTGCTAGGTATTTAAAGGAGTTCATGAGTTTTCAGCTGCGGCACGGAGAATTTTGGCTGGAAATTCCAAATAGCTTCACTTAGTGATCATCAATGCTCACTTCTGGTAGTATCCCTAAATATTTTTTTAAGTGAAAAATGAGAATGTATAGATCATATGATGTGTGATAATATCAGTTTAATCTCATCCCATGAGGATATTGTCAGATTTCTAAAGCTGACTGCAGTTCAACCTTATCCTGGTATTCTGGTTCCCTCTGAGAATAATTGAAATGTTGCTGTTGCCCTTTCAACAGAAACAGCATGGCTTAGATTTTGTAGAGAGGAGTTATTTTTGTTTTTCTCAAAGGCAACTTTTAAAGATTTCTTCCCACCTAAACAGATCTTTAACAGTTCTTTCGTCTTTCATGGCATCCTTACTGAGTCTTTTTGGTTTGTTTTTTCCCCACCACCACCCCAGCCTTTTTTCCCCCCTCCTTATATGTAGGTCTTGATGCTGAATGTGCTTTTCTTGCATGGCATTCTGGAAAACACATAAATACAGGGATACTAGAGACAAGAAGTATCAGAAGTATTTATCACTTTGGACTTTTTTATTCCTGCTGGAGTCCCTAATTTCTTCTTCTTTTTTTTTTCCTTTTCTCTTCCCTTCCACTGCTAATCTCTTCTGTGTTGATTGATACATTCATTATACTACGGTGAGGTTTTTCTCCTTCTTTTTTTCTCTTGTGTAGAGAACATTTCTGCTGCAATATCTTATTTTTACGCTGCTGATCAGCTCATTATCTCTCTTAGTAACTTATGTATTTTTAATATATTTTACTTTCTTTCATGGTACCAAATCCATGGAAGGAATAGACACTGCTTCCTCAGCCCCTGTTTATTATCATACCTTTGAAATGATTCACCAAGTCCTATTGCAAGTATCAGATTCCTTAATTTAAAAATCATGTTCTGTGTGTAGGATTAGATGTAACATCAGTCTCACAGGATCTTTCTCTTCATGGGCTACCTGATGAGGCCATAAAAATATGCAGCCTGATCCATATCTGCACAACCTGCACCTTGTAGGGAAAGTGTTTTCCCTATGTTTCCCTTCCACAAAAGTGGAAAAATTACCATCCAGAGTTCTCTGTGCACCTTTCTAATCACATAGTAAACTAGTGCCGTTACAAGAGGTGGGATAACAGTCAATCCAGAAATATTCAAAGGGCCTTTGCTGGTGATTGCCGTTCCCTTCGCCTCCTCCGGCTTGGCAGAACTGCATGCATGAAATTGAACACCATCAAGACCTATCACAAGGTTTTATCTTCTGCATTAAAGCAAATGTGTCACGCCTGCCTTCTGAACTCAGGATGTAACCACTACAAATATGTGAACAGTTTGTTCGGGGTTAGAGGGCTGGCTTTGTAGGAAGGGGCAGAACTGTGTGAATAATTGATTTGGGAGGGGGGGAATACTTAGGTTGAGCTGAGTAATTTCTGATTTTTTTGAAAAGTCTATTTTCTCCTTTGAATGAAAACAAACAAATTAAGACGATGCAACAGTTTTGCTCTTTTTGGTTTTGCTGGCAGAAGTATTTACTACCTCTGAGATTAACTTTGAGTTTTATTTTTCCTGAAATCATTCTGAAGGTATGTGGACAAGACTATCGAGTTACTTCAAATTATTTTCTGTAAACATTTTACAACTGTACTCACCCACTCTGTCTGGTTGCTGTAGTGTCAGTACCTTGCCTCGTGGTGCAGCAGGTGTTTCATAAGGCAGACAGAGATTTCAACTTGATCCCACTTCACATGATGGGCCGTGACAGCCCTACTTCTCTGTCGCTGCAGGCTCTCTTCCTGTCTACAGACTGGTGTACCCGTTTAATTAATGGTTTGGGGAATGTGTTTGGAGTCAACAGATGCTGACAGGAAATAGGAGTTTGAGTGGAGGGATACTGTGCGGGTGCTCCTCTGTTCTTGTCCCACTCGCTGTTTGTTGCAAAGTGATTATAACTGATGCTAATCTAAAGTGCTTGGCACAGGATTTGGAAAGAAAATTCATCCACTTGGCAAACACTACTTCTAGGAAATCTTGCTGCAGAGTAACAAAAACAGCAACTCTGAGGCAAATCTCTTATTTACTTGACACAAACTGCCTCCATGAGCATTTCCTTAATATGTACTCCTCAGCAAATAGTTTTTTGTTTTATAGTATTTTGTCTTTGAATGGCTTACTGGTTTTTTTTGTAGAAGTCTAGTGTGTTTAGAACTGCTTGATAGAGGTTAATCCTGGAGGAAGATGTCAGGTCTAGTTTTGCTGTGAATTGAGATGGTGATAAAAATGAGAAGGTAATTAAAGGTCTTTAAACACAAGACATAAACTAAAAGAAAATAATCTGAAATAAACAGCTGTGTGAACTGGTAAAACTGTGTGGGAAACCTATTGGAGACTATGGTCCATTTTATTATATGGGTCAGAAATGTAGCACATTTTTGCCAAATCAAATGTAACAGAATTGGACTTTCCAGTGTTGCTTTGATAATTAAGGTTAATAAGTTGCGTATGACTCATTACTCACTTGCTAGGAAATTTACTGAGCGTGAAAAAAGATCTTAAAGTTAGGTGATGAGTGAAGGGATTGTCAAAAATATGTCATGTTGGAGGAGACTGACACCCTTCAAAAACTGAGACTTTTAAATGGACTTTTGCACTGGGAGTATTACATGGATAATTCACACTTCTTCCTAATAAAATGTAGTTGACATGTAACATGTAAAGCATGTGTTCCAAATGTGAAATAAGTATAACAGCAGAACAAAAGTTGTCATAACTCACTAGCCAAAGTCTGTGTTTGAGAGAGTAGTGGTAATAAGTGTAACAAACAACTGTAAATGCAGTTTTGCATTCACAATGGGAACTGAGCAGCATTACTTGGCAACTGGTGAGATTCCAGCTGTTCCTATTGGGACCAGATGTGTATGTGAACTAGCAAAAAAAAATCCTAGCTATCAATAGGTGATTCTGAATTTCTGCTCTGACTTGTACCACTGCCAAATACTGTAGCCAAGCGATATGATTCATTCAGCATCCATTGCTCACCCCTCAAAGTGACAATGAAACTGAGCACCATCTTAAAGTATGTTCAAGAGCATGGAAAAGAGGGGCTGGTGATGATATAGAACTGTAAAATCTGAGTGAAATAAATACAGAAGACTAGCAGTTCCATAGCATCCAGAAAAGCACATTTGTGTGATCTGCCAGTGCATTGCTGAACAGAAATAGCTTGGAGAACCTGTTGGGGTGTTTGTTTACAAAATTAAATATGTCTGTGTTATATTTAACCTTGACAGGTATTGTTTTAAGCATGTGATAACATTGTATACTTCTCATCAGATGTCATCCTAGAAGCTCTGCAGAAAAGCTCAGCATTTCTCAGGAAGGAAAGTGGGAAAATAAACAGAAACACCTCAGCTCTAGCACGTGTCACTTGCTCTTTGTTCTAGGCATCCTTCTCATAGAAACTCCTCTGCAGTGTGTTTTCATTATGCTTCTCCATGCATAAAGGTTTCTGTGTAGCACCACACACTGCACAGGGAAACAGTTTTCCTTACAATACTGACCACACATGCTGGGCACTGTCAAATCACAGTAAACTAATTAGCTTGGTTTTTCACTCTGTTTTGGCTTAAAGAGACCTCCATTGCACTAATATTTCACATAGATTGTTGTTGCAGCTGATGTGCCATGCAAAATGACTCTTTACACTGTTGTCTGGCAAAAAATAGGTAGGAAAAAGAAAATGCAGACCAATGTTACTATGCTATTCAGTATTCCTCTGTAATGCTGCTTCCCTCTAATCTCTGGAGAGATACAAATAGGGATGTCATTTTACTGTGTGTGTATATGGTGGTTAAAGTCAAGAACCAAATATTTAACAAGACTTTAATTACAGTAGTTAGTTATTTAAACATTTCTGGGAAGCAATATTATCATTAGTTACAGTTATTAATCATAGGACTCAATGCTTGTCTTTGAAAGCTCTGTGCTGCTGAGGTCTCCAGACCTCTTCTATCAGCCTGTGAGCCTGGGGTTTTAGAGATGATAAACTCTCCTGGGGAAAGCACCACCTCCATACTGCCCTTTATGATTGCTTTCTGCCATGTCTTCCAGTCCCCAGGGTGGTGTGTGCAGCTTACGGGGAAAGGAGAGTGAGTGGAACCAGGAAGCAAAAGGGCTTGCCCTCCAGGGAGAGTTAAATGCCCAGGGTAAGTCAGAAGTAACGCGTGTCTATCAAATTTAAATGGCTGTTCCAGCACTTGCAAGGTCTTGAGAAGCTTCAATGAGAAGTACCAAGACCACAAAGCAAACTGTTTTTCACTCAGTTTTTACAGTGCACAATACTTCTTGACATTCCCTTTGGAGCACAGCTATAATGCATCTGTAACCTGCAACAAAAAGAGTATTAAATATGCCAGAATTTCTTTTTAATCTGTCTTGATTACTGTGTTTCACAATTTAGTTCTATTACTTACTTCTTTATAAATCTTTATGGAATCCATGTATTGATTGTAAGGATATTCTGCATCCTACTATATATTTGAGCGTGTTTGTTAGCTTACAATGAAGTGGTTGTTTCTGTGGAGTAAAGCTAACTTTTAAAATTTGGTCTTAACCCTGGTACCATTTCTTCAAATAAGAACATTTTCAAGATCTGTGTTCAAAACTTTTTTCTGTCTTTTGTAACTCATGTACATTCCTTCTACAAAAAGGATTGAATTACTTTGACAGAAGTATGCTTGTTATTTCCTCCAGTGCCTACAGTTTTTTGATAAAAAATTTTTTTGATGAAGAATTATTTCTAGAGAAAAATAATTTTCAGACAGTCGTGCTTTACAGGTCCTGCAAATCTTACCGTGTTTCCCAAGATTTTAGAGCTTTTTTTCTTTAAACAGAGTGTCAATATGCCTTCTTGCACAATCAATATTCTTCAGACCAACTGAAGCCATAAGTATAAATATTATGGGGGAGTTTGAGCAGGAGATCAGAGTATGTCATCGAATCATAGAATGGTTTGGGTTGGAAAGGACCTTAAACATCATCTAGTTCCAACCGTCTGCTAGGGGCAGGGACATCTTCCGCTAGAGCAGATTGCTCAAAGCCCCATCTGGCCTGGCCTTGTGGTGTTGGAATCTGTGGCTCGAATGAGGATTTCTTCTGTCTCTCTGGAGGATGCTGTGCATAAATAGCACACACAAATAAAACCACCAGGGGTGTTCCAGCTGTTATACAGAGATGGTTTTAATGCACACATTCATACCCCCCTACATCAGCTTCCTGTGCAAGCACCGGCACAGCAGTGGCCTGCATGGAAAAATGATAGGCTATGTAGGAACAAATAATGCTTATTCCTTACTTAAAAGCTTGATGTGAGGCAAGTGCTTCAGCCAGACGCTTTTGCTGGAGATGTACAAGGAATGAAGGAAGTAACTTCTCTAAGGCATGGCTGTGCCCCAGGCAAGGTTTTTGTGCGTAACTTTGAAGTCTGAGAGTCCCGTTTCTATTGAGCAAGCAGGTGGGGAGTTAATCTTACATTTTGTACCTGTAGCACAAGAAGAGATATGATGCCTCACCTTAAGCCACGTTGCTGGTGCTGTGTCCAGAAAAGTAGCCCTGCTGTGGGACTGAAAGGTACCCAACAGTCTTCTGGGAGTGTGGAGCCTCATGGCTGCCAGGGCAGCCTTCAGTGAGAGGGCTTGGTTGCCCTTGGGCATGAACACCGTAATACCTTACGCTAGTCCAACTGTTGTTTCATAGTTGTTCTCTGACAGCAAATGACCTGTTTTTGTGATGTCCCAAACTTGGGATTCATTATTTACTAGCAGAGGTCCAGAGTGCTGTGCTGTGATCCCTACAAACACATGGGTGCTGCTGACATTTCAAAAAAGCCATTCCTATTGTACTTCATAGGAAATTAATTTTGATTGACAATTTTAAGAAGGTCACATTCATTTAATTAGGAGTTGTATTCAGGCCCTCTACTGTTGTTTTATAAACTTTACTCACATTTTTTGTGCAGTTTAAGTCTTTCTGTTTTCTCTAGCCAGAAAACTGGAGATGCGGCAAAAGACAGAACCAATTATATATCAAGCACTTGCATAATCCTAAAATGTACCTCTCTGTAAGTATATAATGACAGCGTGCACTTTTAAATCAATTCTTCTAGCAGTAACAAAGCTGGGGATTTGAAAAGTCTCACAGGCCAATTTCAATGAGCAGGAAGAGACAATTTGTCACAGTCAAGTGATCTTAGGACCTGCTGTCTTTATATTTTCTTAAATATGAAGTATAAAAATTTAATGCTGTAATTTTATGGAGATGTTCCTAACTCAATTCATAGGGATTTAAATACAATAAAATAGCAGTGTATAATCGTTTTTGTGAAAAAAGTTTTTGAAGCCAACCCACCTACGCTAAAATAACTCAGTCCTTAGAAGTGAAGGGGAAATGTAGAGATAAGTCCATGAAAATAAGTCTTCAGTTATTCTGTACTTCTGAGCTCAAAATTCCTTATTTGTAATTTCTTCTCTTTGGAAGGCAGACTCTAGGTTGCAACTGGTTTACTTATATTAAACACACAGGAAGTTGGATTGCAGAGGATGGGTTTGGCTCACTCTAGGACCTTCTTAACTGGCTTTTTCCAGTCTCTCAGCCTCGTTTATATGCTTTATGCAGAGACACCAAGCGTGGTCTGACTGGGATTTTTGACAGAGTTAATGAACATGGTTATCCTGCTCTTTGTGCCTCTTGGGCAATAGAAATGTTTGGCAAGTGCTAAGCCAGTATAAATACCACAAGTAGTAAATAAATGGAAAATAAATATTTTAGAGTAAATATTGTAGTATGATTAACCTTTTGTCTTTGCTGATACAGAGTGTGCAAATGGGCAAAATGAATTTGAAGCAAATCTGTGCTCCCCTGTGAGGTCCCTGATCCTCCATTCCCATGTCTGCAATGCAGAGGGACACCCGCCCAAGTCACCTGCTGGCACCTGCACAAATCTCTTGGCTCTACAACCTATGCAAGCCTCGTGATGGTCACATATTTCTATAGCTCTTTTCAGTGACCCTGAAATGAGTCACAGAATGTAAAACATGAGTGGTGTTGGGGGAGAGGAGGTGTGTGTGGAGCCCTCTATGTGTCTGTTCATTTCATGGATAAAGTGTATCCTGTAGAAGTGATTTGACCTGAATGTGAAAACACAAAGTTTCTACTTAGGTGTGATTTATTTTTGCTGCTGTTGATGTACTCAAACTTTTATTTTGTCCTGAAGTTTTAACTCTAATTTATAGTAAAAAAATGACTTCTCATATTCCTGTAGTTGTTCAAGTTCATCTTACATGCTGGCAAGTGAGCTGTGACACTCATATGTTGTAATCAATTAGGTCTTCTTTTTCAGTGTAGCATTTCTAGTAAATGTCCTCTACAAGAACTGGGTGATGATCATGCCATCCAGTGATTTACACTACTCTTTATTTTCTGTGTCTAAGGAAGTATTCAAATGTTGTCTTATGAAGTGGTTATTTAATTGTAGTAGTTGGTGTGGAAAACACTATTAGATCCTAGCTGTGTTGTTTTGCCTGTTGCTTGTTACCACCTGATTACCTTCGTAGGAATGTATACAGTAGGGAGCATAGGTGGGCAAATTTTGTTTTTCAGAATGATTTAGAATTACTGCATAATACTGTACAGCGTCTTTATTTGCTTTGAGTAAGCAAATAGTAGCTTGAGTGAAGCTTCTAGATTTAATATTGTAGAAAAGGTCAACAGTTATAGTGCAGTGTGACCAGAAGTCATTTCTTTGACATAATGGTATTGAACTGATGACTCACTTGTTACCTGCAGCTATACAGCTGAAGGAGAAAGGACTCGTAATTTCTTTTCATTATGAAGTGAGGGAAAAGATGAGTCTCATGTCAGACTGTTTACTTTCCTCAAAGAAATCAGGAGTGCAGATCAGAACAAGCTGATGAAGGACAAAACAGACTGGGAGAGAAAAAAAAAGTGAAAGTAATGTGACAAAAATATGTAACTGTCCTTAAATTGGGTAAAACTGAAGAAGATAATTTGGTGCGGATTTATTTACCTTTTCTTAAAAAGCAGAAAAACTTGTCTCTCCAGTCGCCACAATGGCACAGCAGTAACTTTGCAATGAGTAGTCCATTTGTTATTTACGGCTTTTTTGGTGGGTAAACTGTGCATGTTCTACTGCTTTTATGTAGATTCTGCTATTTCAATTTATGAAGAAAAGGAATTACCATGGGAATCAGAGAGGGCTAATTAGCATCAAAATCTGAATGCAATTATACTTGCAAAATTAAGCTGTATGAAGAAGGTTGAGTTTTTAAAGTGATGGAATAATTTCAACCAGAAGAGGGCTACATAATGAGAATGCCAATCTCGTGTTGGTTATCCTTTTCCCTACTTCCCAGAGCCATTGGTGCTAGCTGCAAAATTTAGTTATAGACTTTGAATTGTTGTCCAGCTGAGCCAGGTCTGCATCTAGAAATTAAACTAGGCTCCATTTCTGTGTTAAAATATTGACTAAACATGGAAAGAAATTTATTTATTTAATCCATGCCAAGTCTTTGGTTTAGTTCTTATTTTCTGTTTTCCAATTTCATTATTATTGAAAGCTTCTTCTACCTTCTATTACTCTGTTGTGTTTAGATATAGAAATATTTCTACTCATACATTGCACTTTCAAGAGGAAATGGGAATTTGTGTGGAAAAACAAGGAAAACAATACAGAACATATTTACATGTTTTTGAGAAACTGCTGGAATATCTCAATCTTGTAGACTGTTGGAAATGCTGAATTTTTTTTTCTACTTTGCTCTGGGATGTTCAACAGGATGGTGTAATACTGTCTGAGAGCTGGAGTCAAAGTGGCTTCTTCTGAATGCAGCATTAATGGTAAAGGTCTGACTTATCCTGTGAGTAGGTGCTGATCTTGGAGCATGCAGTCTGCCCCTCTGGTTCCTAAAGTGGGTTTTTCTGGCTGCCTGGCAGTCTGATACTCATTATTTGGGTGAATCCACTGAACTGGAAATCTCAGTTTTGGAAGAGGGTGGGGAGAATGTGCTGTAGGGCTGGCTGTCGCTCCTGCTGCAGTGTGCATGTTCACCTTTGCAGCACTCGAAGGGATTTCTAGCAGAGGAGTTTGTACCAAAAAAGCCATCAAGAAGAAGAGGTGCTCTAGAAATAGAAGGACACCTGTGCTGTTGGTGTTTCTTTTCCCTCAGCCCTGGAAAGGGAGGAGGAAGGGAAATTTAAAATTTTGGTAATAGCAGGGAGGGAAAACAATGTCTTGATTCAGATGGGAGGGCACAGAGTGCTCCAGGTTTGTCTGCCAGGTACCTGCAACTCCCTGCTCTGTGAAGTCCTCCACAAAATGTCTGTATTTGCATTACTACCATTGTCCAAATCACTAATGAAAATATTAAATAGTACTGGATGCAGATAGAGTTGCATCTGAACTGCGCTTGATTAACAGTTGCAGAGGGCAGTCTTCCAGCTGGTTGTGCAGCTGCATTCTCATGGTGACATTGATAAGTCCATTTGTCGTTATGAGAACATCATGTTGGGATGGCATTGAGGAGCAGGGGGAGTCCTGCAGGCCGGTTACCACAAAACTGAGAGCTCCTCCCAGGAAAGAAACAAGATTGGCTTGATGTTACATGGCTGCTTATCAGCAGTTGCCTTAAAGCAGTGTCCAAATACCTACAAGTTCTTCGATAAGGATTGGAAATATTCTGGAATAAAGTTAAGCTAACTTATGTTGAGTGGGTGGCAGATTTAGGGCATTAAAGATGCAGAGAAAGCTTTATCTAATGTTTTACGTGATGTAAAGTGGCTTAGATCAGGACCATCAGGTGACTTGGACAAAACTAACTTACCTAAATATTCTTCAGTTGGTTCTTCCTGTGCAGGTGAGTAAAGCAAAATAATCAGGCCCTGTCCTTCCATGACTGAGTGTCTTTATCCCTGATCCAGCATAGCACTTTGACTATCCCTATTGAATATCCCTCAGAAGTCAGCGGAGCTGTATCCTGCTAGAGGTGATCAAGTGGCTGAATGCAGTTCTTGACCACTGCTGCCAGAGTCCTAGGATCGTGGAAAGTCTCCTGTTTAAAAAAAAAATCCTTGCTTTAGCTGTTGTAGAGGCAGCTGTGACCTAAGGGTGAATCACTCTTTTGAAAGGCCAGGCAATGTTTATTCTGTGATTTCCTCAGGAGTTACCTGTGTGTTCAAAGAGAGGTAGAGATCCTCTGTAGCTGAATGTTAAATGGGATAACAGTGATGCAGAAGTCCCAGTGAAGGACTCGTTCTCAGCATCATTACTGTGTGAGGATTGCGTTAGAGACAGTTTGTTATGAACCTCTGTTAGTTTACATCTCTGCCAGACCAATACTGGGTCACTTCCAGCGTCTGTGTGGTACAAGAAGTTTAAGTTTTTTTAAGAGGACTTCTATTTTCTATCCAGAGATTTGTCTTTAGATCACAAACTGATGTCTTTATGTTAGTTGAATTAATGCATGAAACTGCATTTAAAAAGAAAAGAGAAACAGCAGAATCCTGCTGTGTAAGAGTGACTCCAGCACAGAGAACTGCTGTCCTTAACTGAACTCTGATGAAAATACTGAAAGATGCAAACTGTGTTCAGGGTCATGTGTTTAAGAATTTGCAGAAAGCAAGGTGAATCTAAGTGTAGTTTCACTTTAGATGTCACTTTCAGATATCATGGAACAAAACAAATCTTGCTGCATGAAAACATGTGAAAACTAAGAAATACTCAGCTCAGTAGACTTATACTTAGTCTATGTACTGGTATGAATGCAGTGTGCCTTGCATTACATTATGGTGAAATAATGCTGTAAGGTTCAGTCTGCAGGCCACGTGTATGAATTTAAGACAGTGTTGGACATGAACTAAAAGCCACATGTCTCTTGGAGCTGTTAGTCCGGAGTTCTAAACCCAACCTTTGATTCTTGCCTCAGATAAACTTTTGGTACATGCAGTTTTTAATAATATTTTACCCTGTTTCAAGAGCTGTTGGAGAAAAGCTGAATGGATAAGCTATAGAGATTTCTCTGGATGGTGACATGAATATTTCTAAATAGGATTTTCCAAACCTAGATTTATGCAGTGAAGGTTGTACTGCAACCTAAAGTTTTTTCCTGCACTTGCAGAACAAAGCTTTGGATGCTTTGGAAATGTCTGCTTCATACAGAAACATAATGAAATAGGTGTTCAGAAAGTCTCTAAAAGATATCTAAAAACTGTTAGTGTTCTACTCTGAAAGTTTTTGAAGCATTTTAAAAAAGAGGATACTGAGCCCTCATCCCACAGCTGGTTTTTCCAGCACAGAAAAGACTTCATGCTCACAGATGACAGGAGGTGGCCTGATATTTAGAGTTACAATCAAAATAGTGAGTGAAAATTACAATGTATGTGTGATAAACTATTGTTTGAATAGGCCACTTCTATATTAACTGTATTATGCGGCCAGCTTGAGAATTAGGTATGTAGTTGGAAACTGTGTTTGAAGGTTTAGGTATGTAGTTTGAAGCAAAGCTCCTGTGAGGTGCCAAATACCTCTGAAACTTGCTGGAGTCAGGAAGTATGGCCTCAGGACAGTAAATATTCTGAATCCTGACATGTTTGAGCAGTTAATAACCTGTGTTGAAAAAGACATATGCATACATATGTCTATACCTATAAAACAAGAACTAAAAGCCACATTATGTGTTCGGGCTCAGGCCAGAGTGAAAGGAGGAGCCCAGCTTTTCTACTTTAAGAGTTTCCCATGAAGTACTTGACTCTTGGGCACAAAGAAGCACTTGTAATTGTTTCTGGCCACTCCATTTCTTGCACTGGTGAAAACAAATGCTGCTTACTTAGTTCACTGGTCAAATAGCTGTTAATAAGTACTCAGTCTGACAAAGAAGTCTGTGGGTATAAAGTAAAAAAAAGAAATCGAGTGGGAATTCAGCTTTGAAAGGCTGGTAATAGCATTGCTGGTGTTACAATCAGTGACCGAATCTCTGCACATCATGTTGATGTGTATTTGTGAACACAGTGTCTGTGGTGTAAAGGCTGAGAAGTGCATTCCTGTCGGAGGGTCGAAAAACTGCCTGCCAAAGAAACGGTGAGGCCTGACACATAGTAAGAGATGATGTCCGGAATCGAACAGGTTTTCCAAACCAGCATCATCGATTTCAGTTAAGGTTAATATTATGTTTCTATGTAGACAGCTATTAAATTGGTCAGATTTAACTGGTTGAAGTTAATCTATTTCAATTAACAATTACATCCAGGAGAGATTTAAGATATGTGTACTGGGCTCTTAATCTGTAGCAGAGAGAGCATGATGACCTTGAGAAGTCCTCAATGATGATTCCCTTGCTGATTTCCCCCCCCAGCCCCTTAACAGGGCTATTCCCTTTCTCTTCTTTGGGAAGATGAAGCCACTGTGACTGTTTGTGCATCTCTTCCATGGTGAAGATGCTATGGAGATACAGTACTCAGAGCTAAATTTACAATTCCTGCATTTCACACTTCAGTGACTTGAATTTAATCTTAAAATTCAGCAAGTCTTTAGAGAACAATTGAATTTTTCATAATACTCATTTGCTAAAACATTTACCAACATTTTCACAGAGTACAGTTTACAAATACTTCAGGAAATTTTTTTAGGTTGACTATTTTTCAAGTCATTTTCATGTTGTGCGCTTAAAAAGAATTATTTCCTTTATCACCTAACGATCCTGAGATGCTGAATGCAGCATCATTAGGGAAAGTGGCTTGGATTGCTCAGACTAACCAGTTACTTAGTCTCAAATAAGTCTGCACCAACTTGCTAGCTTTTCTATGTTTTCTTTCACCTTTGTTGTTACCATTATCCCAGACAGATGGAATCCTGGTGTGACTGGGAGCAGCTGCTGAGTTTCTCTGTCACATAATGTGATGGGGCAATGTGCTGCATCTGCTGGGAGAGGTGGAAGTCATGCATCTGCATGTAAGGCACTTAGCTGAGCTGAGCCTGAAACTCAGTGTGTATTTGAATGGAGATAAGTATGGAGAAACCTGTGCTCTCTGCTTGTCCATCCTCTGGCGTCTGAGAGACCAAGACATCAGACGTGGGTTTGATCAACAGGGGATATGGGTGAAGTGGTCGGCTGCTACCCACTACCAACAAGTAATGGGTTGATTTAGTGATTCTGTCTTGACTTACTGGTTTGGACCACTTTCTAACTATTCTTGATCCATGGGTGGATGTGTTTAGTGAGTCTTAAGTGAATCTAGTGGCGATGTGTGATGGAAAAGCTGTTACTCTTCCTTTTGCTCAAAACTAACTGTGCACACAATAGAGATGTCAATTTTGTTTACATGGATGTTTTTTGTGGCTATTGCTTCTCAGGTTATTCACATCTTTTACAATCAATACAGAAAAATAAAGTAGATGCTTCTCGGTGAGACAGACCTGAAGGGGTGTTAGTATTTATACTGAGACTTTGGTCTGTGAGTGCAGAGTAGTGGAAAGACTCAAAGTAGCCAGAATAATCACCTTCTAGTAACAGCTCTGACTCATGGGAACAGAGTGCTGAAAAGATCATCCTTGCTTTGCAGTTTCTGCATCTTCCTCTTTTTAGCGATCAAATCAGACTATCAATATTTGGTGCTCATGTTTCTACAGATAATTACATTTAACAGCTTTTATTTGTGTAAGTCTTGGGGAAGAAGTTAATTGTATTTCAGTCA
>Ga0181612_110621_pt1 | contig 16917 bp, 10 predicted proteins | sample HoacroProtozoa21_FD_119630 | JGI IMG/M metagenome (GOLD analysis project Ga0181612, IMG submission 119630) | Hoatzin crop microbial communities from Cojedes, Venezuel. Combined Assembly of Gp0051906, Gp0051904, Gp0051908
ATAAAAGATGAGGAATGGTAAGTACTGGGAGTGAGAGAGGAAGCAAACCTCGAGTTATCACAAGGATCACACCATGTTTTAGTGTTGGTGTCTACGTGATTTGCTTTGCATACTTTCCTGCTTGATTAGTAATGACAGTAGTGGTGTGGTCTTTAGTGCACAGCGTTCAGTTAAAAATGAAACATCTACCACACCCAAATCAATACAAAACAAATCTATTTAATCTTTGAATGTATGCATTGACTGTACATACATGTGTGTGGTCTGGAAAAAGTATGTGTATTCTGATGATGGGGAACTAGCCATGCCTGTGAGAGAGGTCAGGTTCTGTAGGTCTTAGGTTGAGGGTCAAATTGGAATTGCTGTTTGCAACCTACTGAGCTTCAGTCATTGAGATGTAGACCATTGTAGCTTGGTTTTAGCATCTGAGGGCATAGCTCTAATGAAACCTAAATACAGATAGAGATAACTAAATGTACCAGTGCCTGAATTTTCCCATAGTTTTCGTGAATTCCATGAATTCACTTTTGCTGGTGTGTGTTTGGATATCTTGCTAAATCAGTTTGTTCATTGTATGCGAGTCCCCAGTCATTGTGTTAAATGTAGCATGGACTCTCATATGCAGTGTTTGAATTGGCAGATAATGAGCTGTCTAACAAAATTCAGGGGAGACTGTTCCATTATTCAGTAACTTCACTGTTTTATTTTGCTTTTGCTTTTACCTATTGCATCTTTGCTTATTCTCCAGTCTGCTTTTATACTTCTGTTTGATCAGCTGATTTTCTTTGTTTAATCATTGTTTTCTCTTTTTGAGGTAGCTGAAATAAAGAAATACACTGTATTTACACAAAGTTTTTATTTTATTTTTGAAGGTCGGTGTCTCTTGTAGCTCCATTTCCAGAAGATTGGTTTTCAGATGGAATGGGATACCCCAAACTAGCATGGCTTGGGAATGAACTTTTGTTCAAACTGGCTAAATGGTCTGTAGAGGAAAAGCCCAGTTCGTTTAAAAGTACACTGTCGCTCATTTCTGTAGCAAAATATAGCAAAGTTTATCAAGATCTTAAAGGAAAATACAAAGAGATGGTAAAGGTAAGTTTAGAAATAAATACAATAATAATATGCTTTCCTATATTCTGTTGTTGTTGTTTGTTTAGTAAAACTGCTTCATTCACTAAATTCTTTTTTTAATAAAAGAAGCAATTTAATTGAAATGTATGTTTTGTGGTTTCATGTCTTGGCATTTTTTTCTGTGTATATATTGGGGGAAAAAGGTTTAGTATTTGGAAGAGCTGAAGTGGAAAAGCAAGATTTGGAGCCAAATTCAAGCTAAATATCTGGGGGAGTTAGGTATTTTCTAGAATTTTTCCCTTCAGATAAGAAGTAAGCAGTAAGTCAGTGGATGTAAGTAAGAAGTCATCCACACTAGAAGGCATAAATAAAGCACCTCCTTCTCCAAAACTTGGACGAGTCTGGAAACAGCACTGGTTAGCAAGTAGATTAAATTTCCTGTTACTCTTCTTAAATTTGGATGCTATATTAATAGGTGTTTGAGTTAGAGGAGCAATCTTGTTATACTGTTTTATCTTGGGGATCCTGAAAAATGACAGTGATCATCTCAAGTGCTGTATGAAATAATATCTATATCCTTATACACCAGACTCTAGCTACAAGCAAAAAAAAATGGTAAATGATTTTGTAATGCATTTTACATTGTGAAAATGTTGGAAGGTTTTACTGTTGATATTTTTGTGCTAGTAGAAAGATACATATGAGAGGAGAATTGGACTTGTGGGTAAGGTGATGGGTTCGTTCTTTAGCTCTGCAGTAGACTTAGTGTAGTGTGGAGCATTTTAATCTTTGTTTCAATTCCTCACTTATAAAACAGGGATAATACTTCTACTTTCTGTCTTCCTGTCTCCAATTTTGATTCTTCATGTTCTGTTGTGCCAGGATAATTCTATGATTGTTACACTGTGAAAATAAATTTACAAATGCTAATGTTATCAGTGTTGCACATAACAGGAAGGATATAAGTATTTTTTTCTTCTGAGAGAGTAAATAAAAGGATGCATGCTTTATTACAGAACAGACGCAGCAGTTGATCTGTTGTGGGCTGCACATATGGAGCCATAATGTTCTTGGAAACTTCATTGAATGACAGCAGACATTCTTTATGCCATTATTCTGTTGGGTGGCTCACAAAATCAAACAGTCTTTAAACACAAAAAATGTAAATAATAAGGTTAAAATGCAGAATTGGTGAAGTGCAGAAACCTGTTGAAGTAGATGAGTATCTAGATCGCTCTGAGTGCTTCTATTTCAGATAGTGCAGGAAATAATTTTTCTCTATTTTTTTCCTGAAGGTGTGGCCTGAAGTGACAGATCCTGAGAAATTTGTTTATGAAGATGTTGCCATTGCCACTTACTTGCTGGTAAGGAACTACTTGGCCTAATGTTCTATAAGGTTCTATTTCCTCATAACCTCTCTAAAGAAAACCAGTATTTTGATTTGATAATTACTGCATTCTGTAAAATAGAATGACCTGAAGTTATTACAGGCATCAAGGCAAAAGGAAGGGGGTAGGAGAAAGGATGTGGATTTGGGTTTTCTGTATTTTCGGTGTTTTGGGTTTTTTGTTGGTTTTTTTTTTTTGCTTTTGCTGTCATATAAGCAGAGACACAAAGTTCCTCTTACAATGTTTTCAGGCATAATGTAAACTGAAAGCGGAATTCGTGTCTATAACTGTTCAAGTTGTGTTCGTCTTCTGATCTTCTTTGGTAGTAATCTCAACAGCGTTTCAGGGATTTACATATAAGAAGCAATTACAGAAGCTAGGCATTTTTTAACAAAATTGGGAAAAAAAATTGGATGTGACAAAGGAGAGTAATATCAGTTGGTTTGTTTTTTATACTGCCCTATACCACAAAAGTCAGCACAATAACAATGAAAATTAAGTTTAGAGGTATGCTAAAACTTCCTTGTGAAGACAGGATAAAGATTTGTGGTGCTCTGTCACAGGAAGTTTGTGACCTATACAGAGACGATATATTTTTTTTTTTTAAATGATAAAGCAAAAAGCACTGATGTAGCAGAAAAATAGTGATTAGACAGACTGATTTGGACATGAGAAGCTATTGTTTTATACGTATTTCTACGACTTGTTAATTTTATGCTAAAGGTTTTTCACTGCTTTGCCTTTCCCTGATAAACGTTTGGCTCGGATTCCATCTTCAAATGCAATAAAGCCAACTGCAGATGCTAGAAAAGCAGATAAATACTTGGTGCAGTTTTCCAAGGCATCTACTTATTTAAGAATCTATGAAAATTCTGCCACCTGCAGTCACTAGGAGTTTCGGGTTTTTAAACAGCATCAAAATTATGTAGGCACATCAGTATTTTTTGACTGCTACCCAGAGTGCAGTTAAGAGCATGTCTGCCTTGAAGTATAATGGAGATAACTCTCTTATCTAAGTCAGTAACTGTAAATAAGTCAGCTCATTTACACAACTCGTTGAGGACTAATTTATTTTGATAATTGACTGTTTAAACTTAGAACCCCAATTTCTTTTCCTGAGTGGTATTTTTAAATTGTCTGAGGAAGTCTGACTGACCTAGGCTACTCTCAAAATCTTGTCACATTGGTGTGACAGAACTTCTTATATGAGAGAAATGATCAAGATGAAGTAGCCAGGTAGTTGGAATAGATAATCGTTGTAGGTCCCTTCTAACTGAACTATTCTATTCTATGATACTGGCTTGTGGAAGGAGCTACAGAATGGACTTATCTTTCACCATTTTTACCACCAGGATACTATTGTATGTTGATAATTGGTTCCTGTATGTTGGGAATTATGATAGTTGTACCCACAGGAAAATTCTGTAATGACACTCCTGAAAATGTTTTGCAAATTTTTATGCACGTGAGTGTTTGTTTACAGTGATAATGTGTTTTAGGTGACATAGCAGTAATTTTCAAAAAATTACTTAGAGCATCTAATAACTGGCTTATATAAATGGAAGCTTAAAGCATGGTACTGATAACCTAACCTCCTTGCAAAATTTTCATATATCTATATGATGGTATATAATAACTCATTATTTAGAAATATGTTAAATGGGTGGTTAAGATAAGGCAGGTCCAGTGTTAAATTTTTATAGATTTACAGCATCTAGATTGATATGATGGGAGGAAGGGGCATCTGACCTCATTTTACTCCGCAGTTAAGGTCACCTACTGTCTAGGCACATGCCTGAAGAAGTAGCTATTCAGTTTGCAAACTCAGCAGGGGATGGAGGATAGGTGTGATCTGTGTAGGAGGTGATTAGGGATTTCTGGAATACAGTCTGGAGTGCAAAAGTGCAGTGATTAGTACATTTAAAAATGTAAACACAGCGTGATAATCTCATGGATTATCTGCAGCTTCTTTCCCTCTAGCAAAACTGGCAAACTAACAAGCAGCAATATTGAAAATACTAATTTTCATGGTTAAATACTCTTGATTTTTGTTAGTCAGATTGGTATATGTGTGCTCTGTAGCTTCTCATTGAAGGAAAAAGAGTTTGACAGTGATAGAGAGAGACTAATCCATGCCCTGCAGTCAAACATCTAATTATGAATTACATAACTGTGTAGAAGTAACTACTTACATACAGAACAGGGACTAGAATTGGGCTAAATCCCTGTGGTGAATGTAAAATTTGGGGCAGCTGACTGTTGTTAGGTAAGCTACACTTCGTTCAGTAGAAAGTGATGGTACATGTACCAGTATGTAGCCAACTGATCTCAAAGAATATTTTATTTCATATTTTCAGCTCTACCACCGATTCTTTTTTTAATACAGTGAATATAAATGCTTCTGTGGTGTTACTTGCAGAGACACTTTAAGTTTACTTGCTACTTCCCTTGCTTTCTCTGTTCATCTCTTGCACCCTTTGTTTTAGCAGCTTATTTTACATTTATGTTCACTCTAGCCCAGGGTTGTATAGTCCTGATTAATTTCAACTTCCAGTGACTCAGAAGGGAGTGGAGGATGGGCTTGGCCATTAGAAAATGGTTAATATTTTGCAGAATAATTCCTGCCCCTCTCCATAAACAGTTTTAGTGTTTTCTGGGTTGTTTTTTTCTCCTCTAAAGTTTTTTTCTCTGTAAGTACAAGGGATGTCTTCTGTCACATCTGCATTCTCTCCCAGCTTTTTCCTTTCATTTCTAATAAACTTTGCTGCTTCCTTGCAGGGAAATGTGAGAGCAGAAGTCTAAAATGTTTTCTTTTCTTGTCTTAGATTCTTTGGGAAGAAGAGAGAAAGGAAAAAGGGTTGATCAAGAAACAGTCATTTGTAGACCTTGGATGTGGAAATGGTCTACTGGTTCATATTCTGAACAATGAAGGGGTAAATACAGTGCTTTTTAAAATAATAATTAAAAGATATAGATAGTCAATGTTCTTGTTATGCTTTCCTTTTATCTTAGAAACTTTTCACTTATTTTTATTAGTGCAATTAATTTCAATTCAGGGCTGTTTTTTTGAGGTAAGAAACTAAGAGGGAAAAGAAAAAGTAGTGGTGTAATTTAGTTATGCTGTCAACAAAGCAAAAAGGAATACAGAATCTTAACATAGATATTCTCTCTCACAAAAGTCTTTAAATAAGATGTCTTTCATGAACTTAATTTTATCGAAGTTGAATTCTGCTTGTCATGTCCTGAAATTTTTTTTTCCCATGTCTTTAAAAACAACCCTAGCATTTATTAATTGTGAAAAAGCCTAATAACATGCTTTTGTGAGTGAAAATGTGGCAACATCAAAATTCAGTTTCTTGAGGCGTAGTTTCTGAAACAACAGCAAAAAAGGGTCAGTGAGATTGAACAAAACCCAGTGAAGTTTGGGCTGTCTGTTTCAGAAAATTGTATTTTCCAGTTTTGCAAGAACGTCGTAAAATTTGTAGAGTAAATAACTATCTCCTGTTAGATTAATAGTTGTCATGTGGGGAGAAAAATGTCCCAAGTTCTCCTAACACAAGCTTTGTGTGGCCAGAAAAAGTTCATCTAATACAAGATGCTATTTTCCCTGTAGATATTTCTTTTCGTGCATCAGTTGGTCATCACCAGTGTAGCACTGACAGCCATTGATGACTATCAAAAAATCAAATGTGTGAGAGTTTTATGAGACTTTTGTAGTAATTGATTTTGGTTAGTTCTGCGCAGGATTCTGGAAGTTCAGATACTATTACTTATGCGTTCTTTATTTCTTGCTTTAGTTTCCAGTCCTATTTCCTCTGTCCATCAGTTCAGACAGGGAGAAGTGTGTTTGGACTCCCAACAACCTAACTCACCTCAGTAGTGGAAAGGTGGTTCTCCCAGCAGGGACTGCTTAGAATAGCATGCACTCTTCCGTGAGCCCTGTGGGTTGTACAGTAATACTTGTCTTATAAAAGGTTTTGATATTTTAAAAACAAACGAAAAGCAATACTCTGCTTTTACTTTCGTAGAGATGCAAGAGCGGTCTCAATAGTTGTGCCCAGGTAAAGTTTCAAACCAGATATATACTTAATATTTGTAGTCTTGCCCTTCATATTTAGAAGGGAAAAAAAGGTTTGAAAGTATTCAGCTTCTGCCTGAAATAGTGAAGCTGTGTTTCATTATGTGTCTAAATTTTAGTGTGAATGAAATAATCCATGTTAATACATACATTTAGTGAGCCTGTTTGACAACTTTTGCTTAAAGTAGTACTTAAAAATGATACATTTTATTGTTCAAATATTTCAGCATTCAGGTAGAGGAATTGATGTGAGGAGAAGAAAAATATGGGACATGTATGGACCAGAAACTCATTTAGAGGTATTATGCAAATGTATGTCGATCTTACTGATTCATAACTTGATTCATTTGTTCATTGCTTCAGGTTGCATTGATGCAAATGTAATCAAACATACCAGGTTACAGACAGTTGTCTGAAGTGATCTGTGGGTTTGGTATGATGCCACCCATACGTCTTGCAGGACTATAAAGTGAGTTGTAAAGGGGATTATTAGAGTAGCGCTGTATCGTACCCTTGCATATATTCGCAACTTACTTATTTTTCAGCTGAGAAGACTAGTGTGATTTCCTACTGCATGTACAGACATGCACACCATGAAACAATCTCTGATTTTACTGGAAGATCAATATTAAGCAGCTTTGCACCACTGTACCTCGTAAAAGATATCAGTATCCAAAGTTGTGAGTAGTTTAGTCTTGAAAGTGATTCTGACCTTCTAGTGCTGTGTGCTGTTTTGGGGACAAAACTGTTGGACCTCAAAGGAGCCAATCCTCTGCTGTACTGACCTAGTGGTAAGTAATTGCAATAGTAGCCATCAAAAAAAAAAAAAGAGTCTGAAAGAGGGATTAGATTTCAAGTTCTGCATTGGCATTTTTATGAGAACAGGAACAATCTGAGCACAGGAGCTTTCACTTTAACTCCAGCTGTCCTTGGTCTTGTCCTTGATACTTGTTGAAATGTGGTACTGAGGAACAGTTGTCCTTTAGAAACGAGGTGTTCCTGGTTCTTGTTCTCTACACTCCTAAAATTTCTCACTCCATTCTCTCAAACATTGTCAGCTTCCAATACATTAAAAGAATTTTCTTCCTGTAGTTATTCTCTAGTAGTTTTGTTTAAAAATTAAGTCAACATATCTTTGAATGCTAACAATTTATACTAAATAAATAAAGGAGCAGCAGTTTTCACAGATGGAAGGTGGAGCTTTCAGTCTTCTCTTTGCCACCCTGCCGTTTTGGGTACAGATTGCCAAAACTGCCAGATTCCTTTGCTGCAGTCTGCAACCAGATCTTACTGAAAAGCTTCAAGAAACAATCCAAAACATCAAGCTGTGCTCCTTTATTCCTGTTGTACTATATTAAGTCAGTTGTGATCATACAAAATAGCATCATCTCTTTCATGCTATGTATTCCTTTTTCTGCTCCTGTTTCTGTATTGTGGGAATCTTTGAGTTTGTACATTCGTTTCATATTAAGCTCTGGCTGTTTACAGTTTCTCAGATTTCTTGATTCAAAGGAAAACTTCTGAGCATCAGCTGTCCCTCTCTGCAGCATGAGGGAACAAAGTAGAAAAGGATGGAATTTGTTTGTCTGGTTTAAAAGAAAAAAAAAACCCAGAATTAACGAAGAACACTTGAAAAGCTAGACAGAAATAATAAAAATATCCAAAATATGCATATAAGGAAAGCATTGATTTATGTGGGAAGGAGCTGTATAACGAACAGAAAGGGTGAAGTGATTCTGCAAGGCTCCTGTAGCCACAGGAGCCACAGAAGGAGAAAGCACCTGCTTACAGCCTTTTGTTACCCTGGAAGCTAATTGTTTTGATCTTTACTTAAAGCATGAGTTGCAGGATGGATATTGCCATCTGTGACATGCAGTGCCAATACTAACAATATAAATGAATGTAACAGGTGGCACTCTGTATTGCCAAACTGCTGTCAGACATGATGAATACAAATTTTGATTGTGGGTGACTGTCAAAATGTGGAGTATGGCACTGGTAATTCATGTGATGCCTAAATGAAATGATCGAAACTGAAACGTAATGTAGGAGTAACTTGTTTAATCAACCATAAGCAAATACTTATCAAACACTTGGTTTAACATCTACTTACCTGCCAAAAAGGATTTTGTTACATATATTATCTGGAAATGTATATACATAACTAAAAATGGTCAGAGACAGAGTACTTAAAGTGAACAATAATATACCATACTGATACCTAAAATACCTAACAGAGTGCTTTCTGAAAAGGGCAGTTGGAATGTAATAGAGGTAGCCTGAGATTTCTGAAATTCCATGTTATGTGTTGGTGTTTTTTAAAATTCCTATACAGGTACTATTTTGCATGTGAATTTTGACCTCAAAACATGCATTTTGTATGTAAAATGAGAGTATGGACATACTTTTCAGGGCTTTTCGTAAAGGTCTGTAGAGATTCAACTTTAGAACTTTTTTCAAATCTGCCCAATAATTATTTGAGATACATGCACATTTTTAGAGAAGAGTATGTACTTCCGTAGTATCCACATCTTTAAGTAGTTTCTTTGCTGAACTTACAGGGAGGAAAATGTGTGTGTGAGAAAAACAAACATTAAAGGCACTCAAGAATTTTTACAAGTTCAAGAATGAAGAATTCATCGTGTTTGGTGGTTGGTTTTGGTTTTTGGGTTTTTCTTTGGCTTCTTGTTTTTTTAAGAGTATCAGGATAGGGTATTCTTGAGCCTAGTAACTATTCTGTGAGTCAGTACTGTGGTGGGAAGACTTCTGTGCTGATGTCTTCTCAATCCATATATATTGAATTTCCACAAGGCAAAATGCTATTCTGAAGGCCAGTGAAAAGAAGCCTTCTTTCTCTAACTATTTTTTTTCTAATTTTTGCTCCTGATTTTCCGTGTATCGTAGTCATGACACAACTTGGAAGGTGATGGAATGGCGACATAGCCGAGAGAGAGCATGTTAGGCTGGGTTAGGTTTATTATATGTGAATAATAAAGTGTGCAGAGTGGTGTTCTGTATATTAGAATTTCATCTGGGAAGAGTCTGTGAAAGAAGAGAAAGCAGCAGTGAAGCCGTGTTCTGATTAATTGTTGTGTTAGTCCTAGGGCTCTGCACAGCAAATTTAGTGGCTTTCTGAAAAATTGAGTCCAGACATACGTGTGACAGAAGGAGAATGGCAAGAAATCATAATCCAATGGATGGTATTTGTTTACAGATATTTAGAGTGTAAGGTATCTTAACCAGAATTGTTATTCTACTCTTTGTCTGACCAATATTTTGTGGGTAGCTGTTGCTAAATTACTTCTTTGTAGCTGTAAAAAAACTGCTGCCTGGCAGAAACAGAGATTATGGAAACCATTGTTGGTGTCTGTGGTTCTGATTCACCTTGCATTTGTCAGCTTGTATGATTTTATGTTATTGCTTAGTGCTTTATTAACAAAGAAGATTCATTTAAAGAAACTTGTAATAAAAGTCTATGATTGGATGAACATTCACTTAACATATTGTTTGTTTTTTTTTTAGGAATCTACAATCATGCCAGGTGACAGTCATCTGTTTCCAGATACTGACTGGCTCATAGGAAACCATTCAGATGAATTAACGCCATGGATACCTGTAATTGCCGCTAGGTATTTTGTGGAGCGAGGGGAGTGGGAGGGAAGAAATTAAAAAAAAATAAAACATAATTACCCATGGGTGCTTGGTGAAAACTGTCACTTTTGCATCTACGCCTGCTGTCCTTGCAGGGCTTCCTGCTTTTGATGCCAATTGATTATTTTTACAAAATGTTTCTCTCCCTGTGGAGAAGCACTGATGTAGTACTTACTTTCCCATAGAATTCAGTACAGCATTTTGCTTTTGAGGTTCAAAAATAGAACTGATTTTTATTTTATATATGTGAATCTGTTGCTTGGGTTTTTTTAAAATAAAATTGCTCTTGGTTCTGCCTTGCCTTGAACCATTGTGCTCTTCACAACCAGCTGCAATAGCTTAATATCTAGAGATTTAGTCCTGCAAATGAAGTTGGCACAGTAATTTGCTATAGCAAATACTTTGTGAAACAGTATTTTTGATTATGCTAATAAATTTACTGAAAGAGGAACATATAAATATTATTTTATGAAGCTCTGTCACTTAATAAAAATTTCCATTAATGCTTGTTTCTGATGGGTTATTTGTTAAATTTGCGTGTTCTCTGCAATAACTTTGCATTCAGCAGTTTGTTATCCTTCTCGTAGGTCTTCCTATTCATGTTGCTACTTTGTGCTGCCATGTTGCTTCTTTGATTTCCATGGAAAATACAGCCGAAGCCAAAGCAAGAAAACTCAGTACAGAGAATATCTGGATTTTGTTGCTCAAGTGGGATTTGTATGCGGCTTTCATGTGGAAGAAGATTGCCTTAGAATTCCATCAACAAAAAGGGTAATTTTGGACTGTATAGGGTTTTTGGTTTTTGGTTTTTTTTTTTTAACTGCTAGCTGTCTGAAGCATATGGATGTTTGTTCATTAATATTGTCTGTTCATTATTATTGTTGTAAGATCAGACTATACTCCATTGCATTACTTGAAACAGTGTGCTCCGAATAGAGACTAAAAGTACTCATTGTTTTCTTGGGTCATCTTTTCTTAACGTTGTAAGTAGAGTCCTAAAGAAAAATGGAAGGTTTTATTGTTGTTTCTTATGTCACCCTATAGGATCAAAAACTTATAAAGCTCATTTTTAGCCTTAATTTTTCCAGCTGCCTATGTTGCTTATTTGTACTTTAATTTTGCTGGTTTTCATGTCCCGTGAAATTCGAAGTGAGACGTTTTCAGAGTAGGAAGAGGTGTCCAGCTTTAATTTTGTAAATAATCTGAGGGTCGGGACCAATCTTCTTTGTTCTCTGCCTGTATGGAGTGATGGATTATGGTTTGAATTTCGGATTATGATTACTGAATTTCTTCTGTGGCACCAATATTTGAAAACTAAAATTAAAAAATCCTCAGAATATAGTGAGCATTGAGTTTGAATGGATATCTCCTGTAAGTAGATTTAGAAGTCTGCAAAAGATGTGTGCAGGCTGGGGGACTGTGTGTAAGTATGGGACTGTGTAGAAAGTGATTTACTGTTTCTACTAAAATAGGTGTGCCTTATTGGAAAAAACAGGACCTATCCACCTACAGAATGTGCTCTGATTGACAAGCAGATAACACAGTATATTGGTAATCGTCAGACCTGCACTGTGGTCATGTGTGACAGAAGAGTTGGATCGAATCACACGGATCACTGTGGTGGTGTATGCAAAGAAGCAGGCTCAGAACTTCCTGAAAATGAGACTGAGACTGCTGGTACTATTTGGATTCCTGGATTTCAACCCAGAAAAAAAGTAGAACAAATGAGAAACTGTGCGTCCCTCCCTCGGGATTTTGTAGATGATGTGGTTCTCAGTGTGGCAAACTTGCTGTTAAATGCAGCCCCCCAAAAATCATGTTCTAATATGCATGATGGAAATACGAATACCTGGAATCAAGGAGGTGAGGTTGTCTTTCCTTTATGCCATCTTTTGCCTTTTCTGGCAGAGGTGGTCTTTTCCAGTGAATTGGCATGTTTGTAAATTTAGGAAGTGAAATAGATTTTAGGAAATATCAAGAACAGTACAGTAGCAATCAAAGGCTTCTTTTTTCCTGCTGTGTTTTTATTGCATACTGAGATGTAAATCAGACATGTAAGAAAAAATATTCTGTGGGGTAAGAAAAAATTTTCTGCAAGAAAAAATAGTGTGGGGCGCTTTTCCCCTGTACACTTAAATACTAGGACAGAATCAATTTTTATTAAAAAAAGCAAACCAAAACAAACCCAGAACTCATCCCCATTTACCAGAACAGAAGCCTCTGCATCTGTTTGGGGAGAATATTAAGCTTCTTTTTGGATAGTCACATCATAATTGGCTGTAATTCTGTAAGACTTCTGTAGAAAGTGCTTTGGAGTGCCATTTGATTACAACATGATTAGGAATTTTTGGTTTAGCCTTAAGAAGAAAAACAATATTAAGTTGCTGTTAATTTGGTAAGTGTTGAGTTAGTTCTTACAGCTATCATCTTTCCATTTTCCTTCATCCATTTTTATTATTCACTGTAGTCTGTCATACAGTACTGTTACAGGAGATGCTTTGAGTCATTCTCTCTTCTGTCCAGCTACAAGCATGTAAACAGTGCTTACCACAATGAGGGTTATATGCTACCGTACAAAAAGCAGGGAAAATAAGAAATGTGTCTTACTGTAGAAATTCTGACTTGAGTCCTATAGAATGAAAGCTGCTATTTTACAGACAACATACATATAAAATATATATCATGCATGATACTGGGAGTACAAGGTTGCTGCAGTGCTAGTAGATAATTTGTAAATTCTGCTTATAATCATTAATTCATATAAAAGTTAAATTTTCTTAGTATTTTATATGTATACATTTTTAATAGCTGCACCATTATTTATTGCAGAAAGCCTTTCATTGAAAGAAGTAGCAGAACACTTAAATAAAGAGACTTTAAAAAGACTAAAGAGTGAATATGGGGGCCTACAGACACTGCTCAAGAACAATCATCAAGTATTTGAAGGTAAAGAGGTTTTGTGTTTTGTTTTTCTTTAATTGTCTATTTTATTTCCTTTATAGGCAGTTAAACTCAACTGAAAGTTTACTGTGGTGGTGTGGGGTTTTTTACACAAAGGTATAGAAAGCAGTTAAAAGTGAATATTCTTTATGTGCCTGTTGCTCCAAGATCCTGTTAGTAAAGCTCTTTTAAATGAGACTGGTAAGGCGTCTATCAGCAAAGAGTTGTTCTAGACTGACTCTGTCTGAAAAGAGAACACTTTAGTTAAAGTGCATGATTTAATGCTGTTCTTTGACTTAAAGAATTTCAAGTTTTCTATAAAGTATTGATGAATTTGGGGCCATCAGTTGCAGAGCAATTTCACTTAAACATTTAACTGAGGCTTAGTCTGGCCTTACCAAGCCCCACAGCGTAAATGCCAACGCAAAATAAAACTAGTTTCCATAAGAATCTGTAACTGTGAGGTTTGGTGAGTTTACATAGCCTGTGGTAGCGTGGCAGGTCTGTGGCTGGCTGGGCTTGGTAGCTGGTTTTTGGTTTTTTTTCCTGTTGTAATGTGGTGGTTGTTTTGGGGTTTTGTTGTTTTTTTTTTTGTCAGTGTGGAGTTTCACAAAAGGAAGGTCTAGCTTTGCAGTAATGTGAAATCTGCAGGTTTTATCAGTAATTAAGGCTACTTCAGATTTGGAAGTATGTTAACTCCTTGTGTCCCAACAATTTACATCAACTGTAAAATGCTGATCGACTAATCCATGGCAGATCATGCCACGTATGCAACCTAGTTGCTGCCAGTGATTAACTTAGCCAAGTTTAGCATCCACTAAGGATTTCTGTACATTTGACAAGTACAAAATGTGAAACCATAATGAAATCCTTTTGAATTACCATCCATTGAATAGAGTTGGTCACACTGCATTCATTACATGTCTGAATTTGATTCCCTGTCGTTAAGGATAGGTGGAATAGATTTACAACTGTTACATGGAAGGAACGCTTTAATTTGGCATGGATGCTGTCTGCGCGTTACCTCTGAAGAAAGACTAGGATTAAGGCCAAATCTTTCTTGGTAATTTACATCACATGGGAAGTCCCTGGAGCTTCAGCTGAGATCACTTGATTCTTTCCTTCAGTAGCATGTCACCATAACAAGGGACTTTTACCAGTAAGCAGTCTGGAAGGACGTTGCTTATGGCAAAGAGGACAGAGAAGAACATGACTATAGCTCTTCTGTCATCTTTACTCAAATATTTGTGTTTTACAGACATGGAAAACCTATGGATGCCCCCACACACACAAAAAAAGAAGGGGCTTATAGTAACTGATCTGTGGCGGTTTCTTTTGATCAGGCATCTTGTCGAATACAGGACTGATTTTCTAGAAAAAAATACGCTTAATCATAAATAGCACTGTATCTGCTCATTTTTCTTTAAGCTTTGAGAGAGAATTTAAAACTCTGCTGAGCCCATTTCTGGATTGTCTTTGTATGAGTTCAGATCTATTTGTGCAGCACAAGGAAACCTGAAGGGATGAATTCATCCAAGCCTGAATGTGTGATATTAAGCTGTCTCTGGACTCATTACCTTTTGAATGGTGATTATTAGAATGCAGAATGGTATCAGTTAACTATGCCGAGCTACAACTGTGTGATACAGAAGGTATGATTGAAGAAGAATATGAAAATAGAGCATGGCAGCATAGAAGTGACGCATTCTTCCCTCCTCATTTTCACTGTTGTTTTTTGTCTACATTTTTTCTTTCTCTCTTAGTAGCTTCCTTTTATTCTGTTTTTTTACACATTTAAGGAGTTGGCAGAGGTTCACCAAGGTGTGTGTGCAGACTATGGTCCTAACACAGCAAATGAATTTTAAAAAGTGCCAAATCTTTATTAATCAATGATAGTGCACTGTTGATTCATATGAAGCATTAGACTTGTCATCTCTTTGGTGCAGTGCATTTTTGGGTCAGTGAACCTTTGTTAGCTGTGTAGAGAAAGTAGTAGAAGACTCTCGCTGGGTTTTTGCTGGTAATCACATTTTAAATGTGGAGTGATAAAGTTTTGAACATCAGAAGGATTACAGTTCTTGAAGTTCAGACTTCTTTGCCAGGACTTGCAATCTAAATTCAGAGGGCTTTAGTCTAAGTGATCCTAACTGCTATATTTAAAACAAACAAACCTCTACAAAGATGATACAAAGGTGTCTCAAACTATTCAGCATCACAGAAAAACATCTCAAAGGGAAATCAATCAATTCTTCTTTAGACCGTGTCTATATTACCTCGGTTTGTTGTGCACTTCTTTTTATTTCTGTACAAATGGCACATTTGCTTTTGCCTGAGTGATCCATTTGTAGAATATGTGTTTTATTCACAGGATGTCACTGTGCATTTTTTCCAGTACAGTTCCCATGGCTGTCTATTAAGAACTGCATTTTTGTTTTTAAATCTTAGTTCTAAATGGGAGAGTTCATATTCGTGACTGGAGAAAAGAGAAACCATCAAGGAAAACCGAACCTGAAGTGAAACGACGCCTTTCAGCTGAAGCGTTTAAAACACGTCTCTGTTGGTTTTTTGTTCATCATCCTGATGGTTGTTCTTTGCCTTCTGAATCTTGCCCATATGCTCATGGGACTGAGGAGCTAAGGCAGTCTCAGATTATTAAAAAGAAAAAACATATGCAATAATAAAATGCTGCTACTTATATTTAAGCTTGTGTACAGAACTGAATCTATGACTGAATTTGGGACTGCCTAGTGCATGAAGGTCTGTGCAATATGAAGGGGTTTTCCCCATTCCTATGCATCTTATTTTCCAGTTGGTTTACAAGTTCTCCTGTATTTTTAATTCTTTATTGTTTTTGTTAATGTGGAAGATGTATAGTAAAGTATGTATATACTTTAGGTTTTTGTCATGGCTTGTTTAACATGCGTTTATAGAAGTAGAAAAGTTTAAAAACTTAATTTCCTAGGACACTTCTCATGATCCTCGATCAGATCAAATGTACGTGATGCAGCATTTTCAAACCCTGAAAATGAGCTGGTTTGTTCCAAATTTTCCGAGAGGATTTATGGTTTCTTATAACTCACAGTGGCTCTAGTGAGTCGGAAATTGGAGACATTTCACTCTTTCCTGATATGACAGCTTCCTCTCCATGTTACTATGGAGTAATACTACATATTACACTTTCTAGTCCTCCTTTCCTTCCTTCCTTTTTGTACTGATTCAAAATGAATGTCAGTTTGAAGAATAACTTTCTGGGAAGTTATTATGGCAGTCTTCACATGTGGGTGTAGGTTTTTAGGCCTCTGTAGGCCATACTATGCTTTCCCTCTTTTTTTACAGTAAGGAGTAACAGCAGAAAACTTATTTAATAATATTGGAACAGTAGGGTTTCTGCTTATCAGTTAATAAAGGAATATTTTAGCACCTTGAGCAGGTTATTATTTTCTTTGGTACACTATTATTTTCTTTAAAAGGTTTAACTTAGCAGAAATCCTAATTATTTCTCAGTGACAGTCATAATTCATATCTGTCAACGGCAAACTGCTTGTAAAGTACAGTATCTGCTGTACAGGCTCTGAGACAAGGAATCGTGTTGGTTCTGGCCCAGCTTGCGTACTGATCGTGTGGAAACTCTGCTCTGATCTACCAAGACTAACTTTGGCCTCTTCAAGGAGCTACTGGGAGGAATCCCGTGGGCCAGGGCTCTCGAAGGCAGGGGGGTCCATGAGTGCTGGTCGCTCTTTAAACAACACTTCTTCCATGCACAGGAGCAATGCATCCCCCTGAGAAAGA
>Ga0181612_173273_pt1 | contig 16914 bp, 7 predicted proteins | sample HoacroProtozoa21_FD_119630 | JGI IMG/M metagenome (GOLD analysis project Ga0181612, IMG submission 119630) | Hoatzin crop microbial communities from Cojedes, Venezuel. Combined Assembly of Gp0051906, Gp0051904, Gp0051908
GAAGTTCTTCCTCGGGTTCAGCTGGAGCTTCCTCTGCTTCAGTTTGTGCCCATTGCCCCTTGTCCTGTCACTGGGCACCACTGAAAAGAGTCTGGCCCCATCCTCCTGACACCCACCCTTAAGAAATTTGTAGGCATTTATAAGGTCCCCTCTCAGCCTTCTCTGCTAAGGAAGACTAGAAGTTGAAATCCTGTTTATTACCCAGAAATTTTTGACTTTGGAACCACACAGTCAATGTGCAATGTCAAAGCTGAAGCATGCTGCAGGTCAGGCATGTTTGTCAAGTGCCATGTGGAGTCTCACTCCACAGGCAGTTGCTCTTGCTAAGCAGGAGATTTTGTAAGGGAAGTAAATCTTCACACAGCACGTGCCGTTGAGTCAGGGGTCCACCTGCTGTGAAGGGGCACAGGAGTGTAAGTGACCCCTGAGCCAGAAAGGAAGCCACAGCACAGGGTCAAGAGGGCTGGAGAAAAGATCAAGCAAAAAACCTCCTGTTATGAGGACTGCAAGAAAGGCAGGAAAAACAGGACATGAGAAACAATCATGGTAAAAGAAAGCTGAAGGCAACATGAGTCAGTTGAGAGGACAGAGGCCTAGAATAGTGGCCAGCATGAGCTATGCTGTGAAAAATACAAATTGTTTGTGACTGCAATAGGGCCTCTAGTCAACGGCCTTTGCAGGCTGAGGGAAGTAACAGCATCATGCAAAAAAAGAAAAATATATATCAGTGAGGGCTGGACAGGAGTTAAGATCTTATCAAGGTCATTGGATAGATTAAAAAGCATGTAGAGAAAGAGAGAAGATTTGGAGGAAAGAGAGAGCCAGCAGAATGGGTAAGCTTTCTCTAGAGAGCTGGGAATAGCTTTGGGGTAACAAGGCTTACACAAGGGACAGTGCTGTAGCCTCTACAGAGAGCATCTGAAGGAGGCAGAGCCATCAGGGTGGAAACCAAGGAGCCTCCTAAAAAGAAATGCAACTCCATTTCACACCGCTATGTCCATGTTCAGCTCTCCATGCCTCATCTTCCTGTGGTCTCAAAGCCTGGCTTCCATGATGCTGATAGTGCTTTAGTGATCCAAGGCTGAGGGGGTATGGGAGTCCTACCATACCTTCTTCTCTCTCCAGGGCGAGACAAGGAGGTAGGGAAGAAGAGCTGTGACAGGGCCATCAATAGAGACCACAGCATGGTAATGTGAGGACCTGGCTCAAAGAAGAGAGACATCCCTCCTTCTCCCGGACCCATCCTGGGATGAGGCCCATTTCTTCCTCTCTCAGCACTCTGCCCACTGCATGAGCCCTCTTACTGCATATCTTTGGAGAAAACCTCAGGTAGACTGCATTCATCTCCTCCTCCAGAGTGCTTTTTCCCTTGTGCTTGCAGACTACTTTTATTGCTCAGCTTCTTTAATGCACTCTTCCCCAGTCTGCTGTGGTTTTGGATAGTTTTTGGCAGATAAGGTCACCATCCTTATGCTGAAGGGGAAAGCTCCCCGGCTCAGCTGCTCTCGCATGATGCATCTGACCCTACCTCCCAGTAGCTGCTAGGTGGGCAGTGGACTGCATAAGAAATGGCTCACGGAGCTGGGGTGGAATGAGGCAGCGGGAGGTAGGGCATTTTCTTAAACAGCCTTAAAACCCATCAGTGATTTGATTTGCTTTCTGAGAATGGTTTAGCTCAACAAACAATTGCAAGCTACACAGTCACAAGGTAAAATGAAAAGCCCAGGGGCATTAATTATATATATAGATATTAAAAAAGAAGCTACTGCTTAATTATTGTTTGCAAATCTCGGTATTTAAATTGACTTATTTGCAAATGTCTGTTTAGAAATTGACTTTGTAATTATAAAGTCGGTGCAGGCATATCACAGGCCCTGGAGGGGTCTCTAACGAGGAATGATAATGTACCAGGCAAAGTGAACTATCCTGAGCTGCATTTTAATAACCAAGAGGTGCTTGGAAGGGGGAGCAGAGGGTCCGCAAGAAATCTCAAAGCCAACAAAAGAAGCAAGAGATGGAGGATATAGAAACCTGGCTCCACAAAGCAGAGGGCTAACGTATTTGAGAAGGGGCTTCAGGGGAAACGCCATCTCTTCCTGAAGCCCCTGCAACAGGAGTGAGTTGGCAGCATCCTCGGTTTCAGCTCTTGAATGAGAATGAAGCAGTCTGCTGGCAGCAAACTGCCGGCTGCTGCAAAGCTGTAGCTCCCTACCAGAGGAAAAGACACCGTCCAGCATGTACCCAGCCATCTCTGCTCACCGAGCACACCCTGCAGCAAAGCACAGTCTCAACTGGACTATCCATAAGACCCTCCATGGGCAGATCTGCGTGCAGGACTGAGGGCAGCTCACACTGCCCATTCTCCAAGTTAATAGTAAGTGAGGTGGTTCCCAAAGCTAACACACCTTTCTTGGGGTTGAAGCTGTGTTAACCAAACTCCATTGTTGAGGATCATCTCCAAGAGTGTGTGGAGAGTGTCTCCATGTGCCTATGGCTATGCTCTGTTATGTGAAGCAGGTGACCTCTGATGTGATACAGGTTTTCTGGGTGAAGAGTGGTATATTTTACCAAGCTACAAATCCTTGTCAGTCCCATAGCGTGTGCAATAACTCTCAAGATTTACCTTCTGCACGTGTCCAAGAGGTAAAAGTACACAAAAGGTGAAACAAGACTGTTCTGTGACCTTTTACTCTCAATCTTCTTTGACAAAAGTACTAGATCATCTTTGACAACAGTACTGATATGTCTCCAGACCTAGTGGTCTAGAGCATTGCTTCTTTATGGACCATGACTATTAGCTTTAAAACCAGCCACTGACCTGTGATTTCTTGTATAGTTCATTAACCAAGAGGGAACAAAGCCTGGCTGCTAAGCAGCACATTAGCAAGATCAACAGCTGGCAGGGTGCAAAAATAATAACCAAAAAAAATTATCATAAGCAAAAGCTCCGGGTTTTTGACTTGGCTGCTATGCATAGTCATGTTATCCCTTATTCGTGAGCATTCAAATGGCACCAGTATATTCATGAAAATGTGGCAGCTTAAGACAAGGTCTGAAAGCTAAATAGGATCCAGTATCCTACTGGAGCAGAATAATATTACTCTTTTGAGTGAAATTATGAGCAAAAGCGTGGTCCTTGTGAAATCAAAGGCAAACATCCAAACACATCTTTTTACATCACTGTGAAGGCAAAGGAACAGTGTGAATTAAAAAACAACTTCTTCCCTGATCAACATAGCTGTGCCAGTGTAAAAGCACAGTTCTGATGGACTCACCACCCTCCTGATCTGTCTCTCTAAATGCTAGGGGCTGCTTGGTGTCTGTTCTACTCTGCAGCTTATGCCTATTAAACACGGAACAAATTCTGCTTGGAAGAGCAGTATATGCCTTGTTTGAGAGAGATAAGAAACCCCACCCATTAAAACCAGTGATATGAAAGACCAAAATTCCTTTATGTCTGCTTGAGCTGGCCAGAAATAAGATATCTCCCATCTGGAGGCCAGGTAGCTGTATTAGGACAGAGCTGTAAACATAAAATCACCAGCAAGCGATCTGTGCGCAGGCACATGACCTTGGAATTTTTATTCACCCTGTACGGTGAAACTAGCCTGGTCAAGGATACTTAGATTTTCTGGTTGCCCTGCTCACCAGTCCAATGCAGCTTGGCTTTCGGTCATGCCAGTGAGGCACTAAAAAAAAAAGGAAAAGAAAGAAGCAACTTGTGTTGAATTAAAAAGGGCAAAAAACTTCCAAGCAGCTTGATTAGATTTGAAATGGAAGCCTGAGTTACTTGTCTTGTCAGTTCAAAAACGAAAGGATCTCTTGTCCTTGTGCAACTGCGATGTTTCCTTGGTAGGCCTTTGTGCTGTGAAGAGATGTGTGCAGTCACAGCAGCTTTCCCAGGCTGGAGACTCAGGCTGCAGGGTCAGGGCAGAACCGCGTGAGCCTGCACCGACCCACGCTTTCCTCCCCAGGTAGGTTCTGCTCAGAGTTCTGTAACATTCCATTTGCTTTTATTTTTTTTCTCCGCAATCCTTTAATTCAAGGGTTGTGCTAGGACAATAATTGTTCAAACAAGAAGCATATTACATCTCATATTCATGCATTAATTAAAATCATCTAAAATCTCACAAAGTTTGTCACTGATTCAGAGTGAATGGGACCTGCAGATAATTAATGACTCTCAATGACAGTTCTTGAAAAATTGGTTTCTGGCAGCAATCAGCATATGCTGGATAGGTTTCTATTTTGCAAGCCTGTTCTGTTCTTAAAGACACAAGAAATAGCAAAAGCAGGCTGTTCTTTTCAATATTAATTAGACCATTATTTATTTGGAAAAGTGCGGGTTTTTGTTTTAGATACTTCAGCTGCTGAGAATTGCACCCTAAGTCACTTAATAGCCCATTAAGAAATTGCTGTGATGACTAATTATTTATTACAAATTCAGAATCTGTTTACTAGATAGCTTTAGTTTTATTAATTAATACGATTACCTCTTAGATCCCAAACTTGTGATGCTTATTCTGGCATTGTCTTGAAATACAGCCTATTTGAAATATGATACGTCATGCATTCTCCTATTAGGGTGTTTTAAATTCTGTCTAAGGAATATGACTGTTCTGTGCTTCACTGTGGACATATCATTAAGCCTGATTACATCTAACAGCTACTAATAACAAACAATAATGAAGGGCTTCATTTTACCTTTAGGAGCAATGGAGCTGTAGATGTACTCTGGCTTTGCATATTTCTGTGCTACCAGCCACAATAAATGGTGACAAGTCATGATGCAGCGTGGCTAGCCTGAGTTAGCCAACCGATGAGGTGAAGGCAACCTAGATCTTAGCTCAGGTGATCTACTGGAGGTCAAGTCCACCAAATCAACCTGAATTAAGGTTGAATCAGGGGCCTGATGGTTTCCTTTATCCTCTGATTAAAAGAGGAATTTATTTTTCTTAGGAATTTATTCTCAAGTTCCAGTCCAAATCCTTCTCCCTCCACACAGCCATTTCCCATGCATTCAAAGGATCTTTCAAACTTTCACACCTAGGCTAGGTACTACAGTGCCCTGCCCAGATGCCCTAGCTCCACCGTAACATGCTGCTGCAGCACTGAGACAACCAAGGTCTCTGCCCAAAGAAGCCCGCCGTCTATACAGCGTTCGTCAGCTTCAGCGGGCTGACCTTGAGGAGAGCACCTTGGACGCTCTCTGTGTGGAAACAGCACCACGTCTAATGAAAATCTATACTGAGAGGGTATGCAAAGATCAGACTCGATTAATTCTTTCCAGAGGTGCCTCCACAATGTCAACATTGATCTGCTTCCTAAGTCACACGGTTTTCTCTTGGCTGACAACCGTATGCCAGTCAGAGCTCTGCTGTATTGTAAATTTTAACAGATATGGAGATAGGATCATTAAAATACCCTGAGAATACACACCAAGTCATTGTTTTGCTGCTTTTGCTGAGAAAAATCTTGCAGTAACACTGAAGAAATAGATGCTATAGGCCAATCTCATGGCAGAGAAGTTAATCCTACAATGAAATTGGATGAAATGCCTGAGGATAGGGATCAGTATGTGGGTGTCTTGTGCTGTCTGTGCTGGAAAGTTGCTGCTTAATAAAGCAGCCTTGTAGGACAATTGCAGAAATACACATGCATTTTATTTCTAGCCATATCCGTGAGAAAATAAAAACAGCTTAGTCTCTGTAAGTGGTCACTCACAGTGTGCCTGCGTTCCAGCCTGCCCTCAAATGTTTTCTCATTAGAGATAGCTTAGGAATAAATCATTTCATCTTACCAGAAGAAGGCAAGCTCAACCACCATCTGTCTTCCTACATATGCAACAGGACCTTTTGGATTCAGACTGTATTTCTGTGAGTCTGGAGCCATGTAGACACTGGCTTCTCATTCAGTCCTGTAACACACCACTGAAACCAGCAGCAGCCATTCAGGCTACCTCCTGACAGACTTCGCTTGAATCGGGGATATAGGTTTAGCCCCATCTCCAGTCAGCTATGAAGTGGCTAATTGAATTCAGGTGCCACCAATCTTTGCCAATGGGCCGGGCATCTTTTCATTATAAATACAGACCTGGGAAGATTGTTCTCTAAGGAGGTCTAGTTAGCATCTCTAAGTAATGATGATCTATTTTAACACTGATTATTGTTATTAATAAAATTCACAAGTCAGGACTGTTGCATTTTGGTGTCCTTTTTTAAGGCCAGCTTCACAATTACTCAGAGATCCACCTTTATTTTTCATCTTCTATTATTTTTGGCTTAAATTTAATTTAAATTAAGCTACAAAATAAAATAAAAAAAGAAGCTTCCTAATAAATAAAATAAAAGAAAAAATATCAGAGAAGAAATTAAAAAATCCTTTTTGTTGGGGCCCAAACTTTGAAATCAAAGCTGTTTCACCCTTGCAAATAATCACTATATGACAAAGACAACACATGCACTGAAGATATATCGAGGGCCCTCCTGTCCTAAAGGCCACAAGCATACATGAAAGATCTCTTTTCCAGGGTAAGTATTGCCCAAGAAAAAATGCACCGAGAATTATTCACCTTTCAGAGAAGTTGCAGACAAATGAGTACGGCCTTTCGAAGGGGCGGCATGATTACAACCAGATGCCTTCCTTAAAATATCTCTGAAGGCAACAGGAAAAAGAGTCAAATTAAACCATCAATTCAGCAGCATCTTTGCTACTCCTCATGCTGGCATTTCTAGAGAAAGAAAGGTTGAAAACAATCCAGAAAGGGGTATCTGTGCAGAACTCCGAGTGCTTTCCACGTGCTGATCTATTCCAATCACTTCTTGTGTCTCACCTGCACCGTGCCTCTGCGCTTTTCCCAGCAACGCATTAACCAACACGTGCACGTTGCTGAACCTTCTGCTCTGACGCTAGCTGCTTGAACTTCCACAAACATGCCAGCCAAGAAGGCATCACAGAAGTACCTAACCTCATCTTGAGAGTGGGAGAAGGAGAATCATCAGAACAAGTTTAAAGAAAGAGAAAGAGAGAGAGACAGAGAGATTTTATTGCTCAAGGGGAAAAATAGAAATTATAATTGAACTGCAGAAAATTCTCCACATCACGGGTAATGGTGCCTGGGTTACCTCTCTTTATCTGTGCAATAGAGATTAGCAAACGGGGTCATAAAGGGAAATTAAAGTCAAATAAATTCTGGGCCAGCATTTGGTAAGTACCAATTTCCTACCATTTAGAAAAAGGAACATCGGGGCAAATGAAGTGGCACAGCATAAGGTAGCAGTCAGCAGAGAGAGCCACCCTGCCATCAACGCTGAACGGAGCGGGGACAGACCGCTCCCTCGCCGCAGTCTGCCTTCCTGGAGGATTGCAGGCGGCTGCATCCAGGAGTGAGGGACAGCTCAGTGTGAGTGCTGGCAGACTCAAGCCCCGAGAACTTCAGAAATTGAGGTGTCAGGCAAGGTAGACATCAGAGACGACTCTGGAGACATGAGATTTCATCTCCCCATTGTTTTTTTATTGCCCTTGTCCTGCAGGTTCCCATTTTCCCCAGAAAGATGGATGAATGTAAAGCATGTTCGTGCTGTGACCACTCCCATGAAGAACTGGAGACTTAACCTCAGTCCCCCTCGCTGCCCAGACCCCCCACACCTATCCTCCTCCGACAGCTTACACCGAGCCCTGGACCTCGCACTGAAGCAGGTGAGGAGTGCCCACACATAACCACTTTTCCCACTCTGCCACGGTGGTAATCTCCAAGACCAAGGGGAGGGAGGCACTCCAGGTCCACCCAAGCAATCTTCAGTCTTTGTTTGACAGACTCTTTGGGACCGCAAGGCCTACTCCTGACTCGGTGCTTCAGCTTTGCCGTGGGGTGTGTTGGATGTCTGTAGACAGCACTGTCAGACATGACAGGAGGGTTTGGAGACTGTTACTCTAAGATTTCCCAGTCTGAGACTCCTTCAAAAGCTTGATTCTCCAGAAGTGCTGGAAAAAAAAAATCTGTGGAAATTAGGTGTCTGAAGGTGTCTCAGATATAGAGTAAATAAAATACATGGGGAGAAAAAATAGCCCAAAGCAGACATTACTACAAATCACTTTGGATCTGTTGAAAGCTTCTTCCTGCGCTTTTTAGAGGTGTCTGTTGCCTGTTATGAATGTTTTTCCTTGGCTTGCTTAAGTAATTTTTACTGACCTTCACAAAAATATTACAGCATTGCTGGCCAGTAAAATATGCAGGAAACTTTATGAAGGAAAGATGATTTCTGTATTGAGGTATCCTTATTCTTTTCTTCGAGTGCCAAATTAAATCAGTGTTCACCTTCCTACCCCTTGCCTGGATGGGCAGTACATGGTGAAGAGGAAGAGGGTTTGGCTGTCAGAAGCTGTCAAGTGGTGAGAGAGCTGGACAGCCCACCCCAACCTGTCCACTGCCCGTTACTTTGACAGCAAACTGGACCTTACATCTCCCTGGCAAGTGTTGTGCCTTGCAGCGTTGTGGGCAGTTGAGCACGAAACTGGCTCAGCAGCTGATAGCACACTAAGCTTTGCAGCAACAGCCTCATCCTTATTCCTCAGAAATGGGGCAGTCATACACATCAGGGCTGCTAGGCTGTCTTTGCAGTGCAAAGAGCTAGTTAGGTTGAAGTGGGGCAAGGAAATTGGTCTTGCAAGAGAGAACTGGGACAACTGGAGGAATAAAACTGGTGGTGTGGGTAGCAAAGATGGACAGAGATCGGAGACAGAAATAAACCCGTCTGCATCCTTCTCCGCTCGCCCCTTTCAAGGGAATGTGTTCCCAACCATTCATTCTTTTGCTCCCTCCCTCTTCCCCCACCACGTCTTCTCTCTTGACTTATTTGATGCTGTTTGAAATCAAGCACTTGGTTTACCCTTCTCAAGCGGAGCTGATCTCTCCCAGCATGACTCTGACTGCAGCGGGAGGCACAGCGGGATGCTGGATATGGAAACCTGGCATTAGTATCACTTTCAGATGACAGCAGATCAGAGAGCTGGACTTGGGAGTGAATTAATATAGGGCTAGAATTCACTCGGAGGGTTTGCTGCTGTCATACTCCTCTCAAGAAGTGAGAGAGAATTAATGCGAGGGGCTGGGATTCACCCCGAGTGCTGTGATGGCTGCCTGTCATCCTCAGGGAGCAGGGGGACCCTGGGCACGAACAAACACAGGGGACGGGTTTTCTCCGGAGCCTGCAGGTATCCCAGGGAGCAGAGGGGAAGGTCACTTAGCTGCTGCTGACCTCCTGGGCTATCAACTAACCATCATATCCAAAATCCACCAGTGAGTATGACTGAGTGTTGGTTTAATCTCAAATAAATAACGAGTTGGCACAGGGTCTTCTTGCTCCGGTGTGATCCTGAAAGATTCATGCTCTTCACTGTGGACTGATGCAAATAGGAGTCTCGTGGAAAATCATAGCAGTGCCCCAGATCTCTGACCAATCAGCCAGCCAGGGGACAAGACACACTCAGATTCACTGGAACTCATCTTTCAATGTCCTTGCGTTGTCCCAGAACCTGAGGTTCGTTTACCCAGTACGCAGTACGCCAATATACACACAGAGCAGAGGTATTTTATTGCATATTTGTGCAGATACAGGTGTGCTGTCTTGGGACAACACTTGGACAAATAGAGTAGCTGAATCCAATGGGCCTCCTAATAACTGACCCTCTGTACAGGCAGGAACAGAGCACATCACTCTAGGGAAGGAGAACAGCAAGTAAACTACCCCCATCTCGGTAACAAAGTTGGCTTCATGTGCAGGAGTTGCTGATTATCCATATCATAGAATCATAGAATCATAGGTTGGAAAAGACGTCTAAGATCAGGCCTTTTCCTCATCCCTGAAAAAAAGAGCATCAGGTTTCATTACACAATTTGTCTTCTCCTTTGAATCACAGAGGGCCTACCTACGCTTTTTGCCTGCATGTGGTCTGTCAGGAGAGGTTATAGACCTCCATCCTCTCCCCTTCCGATGTGGCTGACAAGGACTTTGACTGGGAGCAACCTGGAGATTATCTGGTGGCCACAATCAGCCTGCTTTTGTTTGCTGTGGTCCACAAAGCACCTCCCCTCTCATGGTGAGCTTGTTTGCCCAACAGCAACGCAGAGTCACAAGGACTTGTGTACAGGTGTGTTTGTAACAAGCAGGAACACAGAAAAGGGTGCAGAAAAGATGGAGAGAAAGATCTGTCCTTGCAATAGAAAGTGACCCATGGTTTTGGGGAGGTTAATGGTTATTTAGAACAACGCATGCCTGAGCCAGTGGCTCTGCGGGGCAGGAGGCAAAAGCAGGATTTGCTCCCTCTTTCCAAAGGGAGAGAGAGGTTTGAAGCCTGGAGCATAAACACAGCTGAGGATTCTGATAATAGACAATATCCTTCAAATGCAGCCCAGGGACGAGATCGAATCATTGTGTACACCCGATCTCTTGAGAACAGAAAACAAAACAAAACAAAAGAAGGGAGGAAGTCGGCCCTTGGAAGCAAAATAAAGACAGAACAACGGAAATCTGAGCACTGGAGGAGACAGCTTCAAATAATTACATTGTGCAAGCATCACGCTGGGGAGTGGCATATGCTGGAGGAGCCCTCACTGGGGACACAGGATAAGCAGGCAGGAGGGAGGCCAGGCAAACCGTCGACTTCAAAGCCACACACGCCAGGCCAAGCTCAGAGCCACTCCAGCTCCGGTGAGGTCAGCATAACGATGCCAGAGATGAAAATATCCTTGTGCTTAAAACCAAATCCCTTCCTTCCATTGCCAATAGCACCTGGTAATAAGCAGCAGGCAAGGGACTAATATTGTAGCAGGTATTTGGGTCACGGGCTGTCATTTAGTATGGACGAGGTAGGTGTACGTCACTCAGTGCCCCTGCTAAGAGCAGTGAGGTGGCTCAGCTCTGCAAAGACAGTTGGGGAGTTGAGAAATGGCATTGAATTGTTTAACTGAGATCAGAGGTCTGGTCTCAGCTCACACAGCACTGAGCACAGGGGGTCTGCTTCTTGGTTTCCAGGGATCAACATCACTGTGTTTAAGTTGTTATTTCCCAATTTAAAAGATTAAAAGTTAGGAGCCAATGCCTCGCAAGAGAGTTTAAAGCAGTTAGTTGGGTCAGAAACTATGTATTCCGTGGGCTGCACTGGGAGTGTACCCTGTTTAGGAAGCAAGGCTGAATCAGGCCAATGTTCTGCTTGTGGTTGCGTTCGTATTATTGTTTGGAAAAGCCTGACAAATGCTCTTTTGCTTTTGTTTCTGACAGCCCTGTACATTTTATATTTAAAACTTCAGTTTCAAAAAGTTTTGAAATGTTTGGGTTTTTATTGGAAATATCTTGGTCTTGTTCTGTAAAGATAAATAAGTATGTTTTTAGAGAAAAAGAAATTTCATCTTCTGTCCTGAAAATATTAATTTTCTTTTAATTTTCCGTTTCCTTTGGTGGGGGAAGGCAGTACATAGGAAGCAACTGTATGTTCTGTAGATTCAGGGTCCAAATTATGCTAAATTGTGGGACCATGACTGTAAAGCCCACCTGGACATGCCCGTAAGGGGCAGGACTTGGCTGTTTAGAAGCTGCCCTCAGCCCAAGAAGTTCCCTCTTTCACCTCTCTGTGAAGAGACTGCCACAGGAAAGCGATGTCCCTATAAATCTGTAGTCCGGTGGTTTTCAGTCTGGAGTCTGTGAATCCTTGGAGGCTCTCCATTATTTTGCTAACAGATCCATGAGTGGTAACTACAGAGATCAAGTCTGTTGTGACAGAGCTCACATCTGCTACACGGGGTCTGCACCTCCCCTGGGGAAAAATTGAGGGAGTCAACAAATTGCACGATGTGAAAACCATTACTGCAGACAGGCATGGTGTCTTCACACTTTATGCAATAAACACAATGAACCTACATGAGCACAGAGGCACCTTAAATACCTATGTTTACTAACTCAACTCAAACATGCCCAGCCTATCTACATCTTTTTATCTGCTCTGGCTGGTTGTGACAGCTTTTAAAAAACAAAGAAAAACAACAAGCCCCACTAGAGGCTTTGCAAACTGCACAGAGAAATACTCCATTAGCAGCAAAAAATGTCCCCCACCAGCACATTAGTGATACATGGGGTAGCTTGTTGAGTTCGGATGTTTAATAAAATTCTCTGAGATGGCAAATGTCAGTATGCATCTCTTCCCAGCTTCCATCTCTCCATGCCTCCCCCCACTCCGACTCATCCTCCATGCCCAAAAAATGAGAAAAATGTCATTCATACAGAACACTCTTCAGTGATTCTGCTATTGATCCCCAAGCAGTTTCATTTCAATATCGACCGGCTCCATGATGATAATTGATGAAAGACGCAAGTGATGGAAGAGTGAAGAGAGCAGAGCTGAGCAGATCTTCCAGTCCAGATGGTAGGTAGCCCCTTGCTGTGCCTCATCCACACCCCATTTGGTTTTTCAAAAGGGAAAAGAAAAAGCTTTTTTCTTTTTTTTTTTTTTTTTAGGAAAAGGACACTGCAATCTTCAAGATTCCAGTTTGCATGAATGGCCCAAGCCAATCAGCGTATTTGAGTATTTGAGCTGAAAAGCCTTTCCCTGAGAGAGAAGAAAGAAAAACAATGAAGGGCAGGAGGGTACAAGGAGGGCTGAGCATGCCATTGAAGATAAAAAACCTGAGCAACTGAAGCTTAGTGCCTGGAGGGATTTTGTCCTTTTTTTAAATATAAATCTCTCCCATAGACATCCTACTGGTGAGTGTAATCTGGAAAGCACAAGAGACAAAAGGTTAAGGGTTAAATTCCCCAGCTCAAAAAGCAACAGGCCGTAGGAAGCAAAGGTTGCGCTGAGATGTCCAGGAGGAATAAGAATCCCTGGAAAGTCTTCTCCATAAAGTGCTTCATTAAATGGGGATTGCTGCAGCACAGTCAGTCACTTGTGCCCATGCAGACGTCCAGCACTGAGTTACTCTCCTCACTCACTTTTAATATCCCAGCCAGCAATGGATGTGTTACTTTATATCCCTAGTGCTGCTCCTCTCCAACTGCTCAGTGATGGACTCTTAATATCACCATCCTAAGAGAGCCTAAGAGATACAGCTCCCACGGTGCACCAGGCACAGGGCTGAGTTGTGAGCTACCAGCAACCACAACAGAGTAAAACATATGCATACTAATGCAGACCGTGTCATGGAGGTCACTGGATGTAGCAGCTTTCTCATGCCTGCCTCTGCTGTGCAATTAAGCTCATAAACAAGGGAAAACATCCATACATAAAAAATGTGAAGGAGGGAAAAAAAGAAATCAAAGAAAACCTAATTATCTTGTCAGGGAGAGCAGTGAGATGCTTTACATCTCCTAGTTGTACAAGTGGTCCATGGGTAGAGAGATGTCAGGTTCTACCCCAGAAGTGGCTGCCTTTCAATGAGGTGATGCACCTGCTTCTCCTCCTTAGGGAAGGCTTCACAGAGGAAGCTGAGCTGCACTAACAACTTACTGATGTCAAAGAGGGATGGTTATAAATCTTCTCATGCTGTCCAGGACCTCCTGCATCTGTCCTGGTTGGGCACATCCCTTTCCTTAGCTCTGGAGCTCACTAGACTGTTCAATAAGCCAACTTAGCTCTCTAACCTAGCAGAAGACTAATTCACTCCCTCAAAAATGTGTTATATTACCTCATTTAATATGATATCACTCACAATTTTTATAGTTAAAAAGAGTTCTCATTTAACAACCTCCTCCTCACTTCTCTTTCTCCCTATAGACCATGTGCCCCATTTCACCTTGACTTCTTTTTCATATTGTCATCCACACTGGGGATAACAACTTAGTCATTCGGCAGCATTTCACAATCGGTTAGCAGAGGTAAGAATGACATTTGCAGGAGTCCCCAGATAGTGCTGTTGCAGACTGCGTTATAAGCTCTTTTCCTTAGCCCTTGTGCAGGGCTCAGTCCTAGAGAGTGGTGGCGCAGCCAGTATGAGGTGGATCTTAGGTTTGCAGTATCTTAGAACCCAACCTCTGATGTGGACTGCTCTCAAAGATAAAAATCACTCTGGGAGTGGGGTAACAAGAAAATTATGAGGCTTTATATAGTTAGCTTTGCACATACACGTACAACTTGAGCTTCTTGTGTCTGCTGTCAGAAATGGCTCTGAAATATCCCATAAATAGGAGCAGAGTAATTGCAATGTATATTCTAATAACTACAGCTGTAATAACACCCCCTCCTCCCCATTTTCCTCTTTAGGGGTGATATGCCAAAATGAGAAACAAAATTACTGTGTCTGTTCAGCAAATTCTTACTGACAAAGTCTTTAAGAGTTGACAAGAGTAATATACTGAAAATTAGTTTAGAAGTGTTTCAAGTTTCAAAAAATCAATCAAAATCAAATTAAGTTCTGAAGACACTGTCTATAGAGTTTAAAGAAAATAGAGATCAGCTGCAGCAACATGGGATCACGGGCTCAACTTTTGAGCAGGAGACTTATGTCTGCTCTGCCACCTCTTCTGGCTTAGGGTAGAGAGCTACAACTGTCACAAGGGTTTGCTGATGCGCTGGCTAATGTGGTGAGCTTGGGTACCAGTAACAAGAAACGCAGTCTAAGCAATCCACAACAGGGTCCTCAACATGGTATCTCCCCCCTAAGGCTATACCCTAACCAGTGGGCCATAAATCAGGGGTCAGAGACACAGAAAAGGTTTCCCCTGCTGCCTCCTCGTTATTTCTCTCAAGATTTGTTCATCCCAATGCCAGATAAAAAAAAAAGAAACTCCGAAAGATACCCATTGAAGAGGAAAATAAGTTGCTAAACTAGTCCTATTGCATGGGCTAACCCAAGGTAGGGGCAGGGGCAGAGTTGAAGTCCATTAGGTATTGCTCGTGGACTTTGTCTCCTTCTTGGCTGTGTGATCTCAGATAACCCAAGTTGCACTGGCCCCAGTGTCACTGAAGAAGGCTGGGACTCACTGTCTTGTTGAGAATATGCACAAAATTGCATTAGAGTTTGTCCGGTTTCTGAGTGATCGAAGCCTTTCTGGGCAAGCAGAGTGGATTGCTTGCTCAGATATGCTGTCTTTTTTGCCCTTCATCCATATGGTACCCTGACCCCATCTTGGCCCGGCAGATCCAAGAGCTACTGACCTACAAATCCTCAGCCATCTGCTTTGCAATTCAGCCTCAGCCCAGCTATTCTGGCTTGCTGTTTCAGCACTCACTCTGAGTGGATGGGGTTGCTTTAGGTTTCCAATTATGTCTTTCTTAATTATATTCCTCCTTGGGGTCCTAGAGGCCCCGGAAATTTTCCCCCACTCTGTCTTTTCCCAAAACTGTGAGTCAACAGTTCAATTATAGTCTCTTTATACAGGCATGAGAATTTGTTTCTTGGGCAAAGTTCCTTGATAAGATGATATGCTACATAAATGTCTCTAGCAAAACACATTTCACAGTGAATTTATCTCTGCACAACTTCTCCGCCTTATAGCACCTTATCATTCCAAGACGTCTCAAGGCACTTTCCAAAAGGTGTACAATAATAATACTTCACAGTTATACACAGCCTTTCATGGGAATATCTCAGAGTGCTGTATGGAGAGAAGCACTCGGCTCCATCAAACAGCTGGGAGTGCTGTGGCAAGGGATGCAGAAGACACTTGCCCAAACGAATTAGGAAAATGCAGGCTTGTGATGGAGTCCAGGACCCCACAGAAACCCCTTTCTTTCCTTCTAATGTGCTTCCCACAAGGTCATTGCCCACCATACCAGTCTTGGGGACCAGCTGCACTGTGGAGAGGAGATAGAGCTTTGTCCTCTGGTCATGCAGTGGGGACTCAGTTCTGGGTCTATGCTATTTACTCTACATCCAACGCATGCGTATTACGCAGGGAATAAAACACTCCAAAGCTGCAAGTGGTAAAAGGTTTGTAACATGCCTTCTGTCTATTCCTGAGATGTTGTCTGTGCTCAGCTGAGGATCTCAGACTGGAGCAGAGCTAAGTAAAGACCATGTTTTCTATGTGGGACAGAGCTCTAAGTGCTGCTGTGGTCTCTACAGGAATGGGATTTCCTAGGAGAACTAGCCGGAAGCGCAGAGCAGCTAGGTCCCTTTGCCTCTTCAGAGGCACTTTCATGAATACTTTCAGTTCTTTAACAATGACCCTAAATCTTGGACCACAAATGTTCTTTAAACTTTATTTCTTCCTGCCTGAACTCTCGCACTTTGCTTGGGAATCATTCCACCTTCTTCCACTTTCCCGCTATAAGGTTTTACTTCCTCTGGTGCTTTTCCTTGTTTGTTTGAGATTGAGCTACAATCCAAAAACAGCTGCATGAAAGACAGCTGTCCTCTGGAGAACATCATGCAGCTGGATTTCTGATGGACTGCTGGATTTGGTGTTGAGCCACAATGCTTAAAGCCACTGCTTTCCACCACTCAGCCTGCTGCAGCCATAGACACAGATGCAATGCCACACATATTCAGGTCCCATCAGAAGCATCTTCTATTCTCAAAATCTGAGGTTCCAGTGATGTTAGAGCTGTTGCTTGTCTTCAGAGGAGTACCTACTCCAGTTCCCATGGATATGGGCACTACTGGTACTCTCCTCCATCGCTGTGAGCAATTGCCCACACACCTCATGCTTTGGGTCCCCCTCTCGCTGGCTGGCAAGTGTCTGAAAAGCAGGAGAGCCATGAATTAAGAGAATTTGCCTCCTCAGGGATGAACTTCCAGCCAAATAATCAGTCTTCTTCCAATATGTGATGGGAAACAGGCCAACAGCAATGCACTGGAGTCCTGGTTATTTTTAAGTGTGCTTGATGACTACTCAACAAGCTCCTAAATAACTAACCTTTCGGAGGCACAGCAGCCTGGATGCCTATGCTCTATTTAAGGAGGAGATCTCCCTATCCAGATCC
>Ga0181612_135698_pt1 | contig 16913 bp, 11 predicted proteins | sample HoacroProtozoa21_FD_119630 | JGI IMG/M metagenome (GOLD analysis project Ga0181612, IMG submission 119630) | Hoatzin crop microbial communities from Cojedes, Venezuel. Combined Assembly of Gp0051906, Gp0051904, Gp0051908
AGACTTGAGGCCTTTTGGAGGGGCAGGTGGAGGTCCCTTGGATGGCACTAGACCCTTACAGCCTGCAACAAAATTGATCCCACGGTGTGCACTGGGAGGTGGTATTCATTTGTCCAGCTGACAACATCTGCAATGTAGTGGTCTACATCTGGGCAAGTTATCCAGATCTCCTTTTCAGCAATTAAGACAAATATGTTATTTTAGGACACTGTTCAATGTGTTTTCATGTAATTTTGTTTTTTTTAACATCTTTAGGGTGAGGAAAATGTCTCACTATAAGCACCCATTTCTCCTCTTTATCAACTATAAATAAGACAGAAAAAGGTGTCTCTGTTGCAGATGTCTGAACACGGATGTCCTACAGTGGTTCCTGAAGGAATCAATCCACAGACACCATTGCATGATAAATTCAGATCTGCAGCTCAATCTCATGGTCAAGCAAGTGGAGCTCGTATTACTATGTGGTAGTTGACCCACAGCAATCCTACATACATGGATTCCTAGCCTACAGCAAACGCTAGAGAATGTGATTTAAATTAACCCTTTTTTATTGTGGGTAAGCAAAGTCTAATTACCTCACTTGCTGCAGGCTAGCAGTGAGCACACAGACAGTTACCAAGGGTCAGCTGATGTGTGGTAACTTGTTGCACTGCAGAAACTCGATCATGAGTTTAATTTGCTATAACTTCCACATGCAGGCAAACCCTTATACCTGGATTCTAATTTCTACTAAAGCCTCAGGCAGTACAAAATTGACTAAAAGTTGTATTAAGGACAAGCAGCACTCACACTAATACCCTTCTCTGCTGGGAGGTGCTACGGCATGGTGGGCATCATCCTGTATTCCTCAAAAAACTTCTTTTTGCACAAAGGAGGTATCAAACAGTGGTAGCAATACCCCCCCCCCCAAATTCCTGAATCTTTTTCCAGCTTAAAACATTAAGAGCCATTTGTATCAAATAGCAACATATCCGTTTCACTAGAGGCAGCCAGCATCCCTTGTAACAGAGCTGTGCCTAACAGAAAACATTTAAATGCATTGATTTCTTACAAATAAATCAAGTTATAAATAAATTAATAGCGATTTTGCTTCTGAGCCAGGAATCAACAAGTAAAGATCACTAAAGGTCCTTAGTCAGAGGTACCGTGACAGTCCAGCTAGCTCTAAGTCAGAAAGGCAGCTTTTTTGCTGTTAGAAAAGATTTCTTTCAAGGGAGATGCTGACCAGTTTTTTTCCCACCATCCAGTGTTGTCTGCTGCCCAGGTGGAAGACAGGCATAATCAGCAGCAATCTCAACATAAGGGGAGACCTGCTCACCTCACCAAGTGCAGGACAGAATACAGAAACCCTGGTATCCCGGACCTCCAGTGATCCATAGGGCACTCTTGGAATTACTTGCCTGGCAGAAGACAACTTCCCAGCCAGATACTTGGATTATATGGGTTTTTTTTTTTCAGTCTAGCAGTGAAAAGGCAGCCAGTGATGATTCACTGAAACCAGCCAAACTCAGCTCAGAAGTAGACCTGAAGCAGAGTGAGGTTGACGAATCTCCAGCTGGCCAAGTTCCTCAAAAGAAAGGATGGATTCTCCCTCCCTCTTGACAGCTTCAAGATCATAACTGAAAGCTCTTCCCAATAATGCATTTTAGTCCAATAAGTTGTTTGGATGAGTAGGGGGAAATGTGGTGAAATACTCATTGTCATCTTAAGAAATGACTCCATAGAGCCTTACATCCCAGATCCACTTTCAAATGGGTTGAACTATCAAGCACCTCATGCTGAAGTTTCTCAGACAGACTCATTTTGCAGACTGAGACATATACACATCGATGTCTGCATACGAAAATGTCTAGTAGGACTAATTCTGGCTTCACTGAATCCACCACACACAGAGTATTTTGCAGTTAAACTTTATCTATCCAGGACTGCAGGGGGTCCCCAGTCACCTCTGGGACCAAGCTCTCAGTATTTATAAGAAAGCCCTGGTAACATGGACCACTGTTATGATGAAGATCTGACCTGGCTACCGCCACTATTCCCTCTGACTTCCTAAGCAATGCACATGTGTGGATTGCACTGTATCGACGAAGGAAAGAGCTTCTTAAAACCTAGGTGAAACGTGATGCAAAGAGCAGGAAAGTGAAGGGGAAAGTGTTCAGACTTTGTGAGGTTACAGGAAAGCCGATGAATGTTTCCATTAGAGAAAAATTAGGTCAATTTTTTTTTTTTAATTTTGCAAATCTGAAACTTTGCATTTACGTATAAATTCAAGTGTAACCACTTTTGCCATAATGGTAGGAATGGGAGAATCATCATTGAAAAAATTGCCTTGGGACTTTGAATGTCAGTGGAGACCAGACCCGCACTCTGCAAAGGCACGTTAGTTGCAATGACACCTCTCATTTGCTCAGGATGTTCTGAGGAAATCTCCCTGTTTCCAGGTTGCCTCATCTGAATACACATCCACACAAGCCTAATGAAATGCTGAGGTTTATGCTTATGAAATCAGTCTGGAAACAGAGACTTTCTCACTGTAGAGGTTCGAAGCAGAGCAAGAAGGAAGCTTCCAGAGATTCATAACTTGGTTAAAAATTTCCCTGGAGTCAGGGTTGCTATAGTGTTAGCACAATTAGGCTTGGAAAAGACGTGTAGGTACTAGTAAACTTCTCAAGCCATAACACTGTGCAAGCAGCTTCCGTGGCTTCCTTAGCCACAATGACCTCATATTTCATCTCTGCACTGCAATACCATTGGTGTGATATTTGTCAGCTGCAGTCCCCATCCTCTAGGCTATAGACCTGTGCCAGTTCACACCGTTTCAGCTTTAAACAGGTTCTCAAGGCTGCAGGACTTCAACAGATTTGCAAAAAACTCTCAGTTCACCAGGACTTAAATCTCTCGCATGCTCACAGCAGAAACAAGTGCTCACACCAAAGCTGGTCACCTGAAATAGAGTTCACCTCATCGCTCTGTAGCCACCTAAAGGTTACAAATTCAGTTAATGATATGACCTCGGCCCCCTGTATGCTCGTAACAGAGATATCAGCACCTCAGAGGAGCAAGTTGCTCTGCATGAAGACAGATTTCCAGGATAGGTGGGCTGAATTGCATTCTAGGAAAGTTAGTCCCTACAAAGGGAGCCTACATGAAAGCCATAAACTGGATGTTTAGTTTTCAGATGGCAGAAGCTTGCTAAGAAGAATCCTACCCTTCTCATGAGCCATACACACAGACAAAAAAAAATTCAACAGCAAGTTCAGAGGGAGAGGTTTTAAAATCACCATTCAGCATGGTTAGCATGCACTGTTGGCAACCCAGCTTAATATTCCTCCAAAACATCGTCAAAATTACACTGAGCCATTGACCAGTCATAAACCATCAGCTGCCCTCTGAAGGGTGCAGTGATGAAAAATTGCTGTTATTTTCTCTACAAAGATCTTGGCGTCCCCATTGCAGCCATAAATGGATTAGCACTTTGCAGACCAGGCTGGCAAAGATGCTCCAGTCCTATAGAAACACGTGAATTAGCAGACCTGAGGCCAGTAACCCTTTCCTAGAGTGGCCAGAATCAGCTTCTTCAGAACAGAATGTAAGTACCCTGCACAGGACATTTGTGGAACATGGTTTTCTTACATGAATGTCACCCTGATCTTCAATAGCCAGAAGGCACCTTAAGCCCAGAAATAAAAGCCCCAAAGTAAATGTTGTCATTAACGATGAAAATCCTGAATATTTGTAATATCTCTGTAAATATTGCCTTGAAAAATTCTGTTGAAAAATCCTCTTGAACCTCATTAAGTTTTTGGCCTGGTTAACATACTACTGTTCAGCCCAAAGCCAAAAACTGGCAGGTTCTGCTTCAGCACAGAAAATTCACTTTCCGTCAGCATGGAGGTCATTTTCATTTCTTCCTGAGGCCTTTTGGGTATTTGGAGTAGACCTGCCTTCCCATTCAGTTTTCATTTTTTAATGGCAAGCTTTTTCTTCCTCCTGAATTAACTCTGCAAAGCAGTGTCTACTTCAGTTTGTTTATGCACTTAAATTGGAAGAGTTGTGCTGTTTGCACCAGCGAGGATTTGGGTATTTTACCTCTTATCTTCAGTCAAAATCACCAAGGAAGGTCAAAGGACACAACAAACACTGAAGGCATCCCATCAGCCACTCTTAAAATAGGGATAAAAACCTTCCAGACACCAATTGGCATCACATCAATGACATTCGTTGGGCGTTGAAGCACTCAGTCATACCTCCCAACTTTAGCTGCCTAAAACCTAGGTGTTTAGGCTGTTTCTAGAGTGGATGGAGAAAGATAGGCAACTCCAGACAGTGATTCATCACATCCACTGAAAAGATACCTATCTCAGGAAGGATGAATCGCCTACAGAAGATGCCCATCTTTCTAGAGGGAGGTAAGATGATTAGCTCAGATAGTTAAACATTACATGGCTAAAATTAAGTGAGTGAATTCCATCCAGAGGTCTGTTAGGGGAGTGCGCTGCCACACAACAGAGTACAGATACAACTGCTTGTATGCTTGGAAACAGAAGGTGTCCTCAAACTTTCTGAGAAAGTCCTATTTTCAAAACAGAGTTGTCCCAAGTTGGTGGAATGCTTCCTCAAGTATGAATTGAAACTTCCCAATCTAACTTCAAAGAAGATGCCTCACAATAGTTTGAGTCAGCCAGCCTTTGGGATCATCATGAGACAAGGTCCCACCCCACAAGCAAGTGGGGGGGGTTTGACTGGAACACTGAGTCCAGTTTCTGGAACATTTTAAAGGTATTTTCCTGTTTTCAGTCACTTGGGCTCATGTACAGTTATGCTCAGCCTGCTCCTAGGCAAAGTTGTCTAGCTCTACAACCCTGGAAAGCTCCCAGACCAGTACACCAGGAAATGAAATCAAGTTCTTCTCTTCAGAACTCTGCCTTCCTTTGTGGCCATTTCCCAGGCCTATGGGAAGTGCATGAAAAAGCGCTGAGTACCCAGTGACCTCAAGGCAAACTCCAAGCACTGCTCAACTCACAACGGCACCACCTTTTCTCCACATGGCTATATAGTGTTTTATGTGCCTACCTGCACATCTCACATGTTTAAACCTTTTCAGGGCTCAGGGGCTGGCTGTGAAAAATGGGAATATTAACATTAAGTCAGTGCCCAGAAGGTCTCTGACTATGAGGCAGGCAAAGCTCACAAGGTATCAGTAGACCATCTATCTGCCCATGTTGGCTGAAGCTGGCCGCAAGGATCTCAGGTGGAACTGTTTTCTGCTAAAGCAGTGCAGTGGAGTCAAGCTCAGCAAATAATTTCTAGCAAACCAAAAATGCACTAAATGATTGTAATTCAAAATGTAGAAATGTCAGATTTAGGTTTTTGTAAAACAGAAGAGTTTGATGTTTTTTCAGGATGGATTCTCGAGGGTATTGAGGTTGGAGGCACAGACCCAAGTTACTGCGAGTCAAACCAGGGTGTGAGCCATGTGAACACCCATGTGAACGTTCTTACCCCCTGGTATGTATGAACCATCTTGTATTTATTGCAGGGTAAGAGCATTCACACGGGCAGTTACCACAGAAAAACTGGCATCTTATTAGTTCACACCCTAATTTACCTCGTGGTAATTTGTTCATGTGCCCATCCCCTAAGGTGCCATTCCCAAAGTGAAGTTAGAGGACGCAATGTCCCCTTTATACTCATCGTCAGCAACTTAGTGGTTAGGGCACTTAACCATGGTATGGGAAAATGAGCATCATAAGTTTCCTCTGCTTGATTTGAAGCAAGGTTTTGAACCCAAATTTCTCAAATCTCAGTAGCATATCCTAGCCAACAGATTATGCTGTTCCACAGAACTACCAAATCAATTATTCACATTGATTGAGTCTTGGCCAACACTGGGGATTCAGCCAGAAACCTCTGGAGCTCAGAGAAGCAGCTCTTTACTCAACACTCATAGCATATGAGACCTGGGTGCAGATCAGGATAGGTAACACATGGTTGGATTCTGCAAACACTAAAGCCCATTAGGATACAAATAAAATTTCTGCAATTCTGCCTTTGCATGCCCCAAAACCCCATCCAGCTCCTAGCCAAGTTTTGCTCCATGTTGTCAGATATATACAAGCCTTAACTGGGTTCCTTCTCTCTCTTGCAACGGGATAGGAGATGGGACTGAGAGATATGCTGTAATTTCCATATATTATTACTGTATGTCCCTGATAGCATGTATAATAATGTGCTATGCATCAGCCCAACACAGGAAAGACTCTCCCTGCTCTCAGGCTCGATCTCAACCTGTGTGACCCTGCTTGGTGCCTGTGCATAGAAAATGAACAGAACTGCCCAGATATTTGAGGATAAGCACAAGGTTAAGCAGCACTCTCCTGGCCCAGAATCAAAGTATGAAGCAACTTGCAGGATCAAGACCTAAAGGAGCTCAGAGTCTAAGACACGAGACAAAGAGATTGCTCCAAAGTCTGTTAAAGTTAAGGGAAGATTTCCCTGGAGTTTGACCTGTCTTTGGAGTAGAAGCTAAAGTTAAGCAGAGGGATATGTGTATGTATCTATTTATGCATATACATATGTATACACAGGCATATGTATTATAAATGTGTATAACTATCTTCCTTCATAATAGGTACTTCTTCTCTCCGAAGAATCCTCAAAGTAGTTGTTAACTGGACTTATCTAGAAGATGTCACTGGGAGCTGCTAACACCACTCCACCAGGGAACTGGGTGCATTTCTGTGGCTGCCCTGCTCCTGTGCTTACAAAACACAAGATGGTCATCTCACAAAATCTTCATCACTTGCATTCACTCTATCTTGGGACCCTCTACCACAATGCCAGCAATGCACAGTCATGCTACTGGGTGCCTCCCACGTGAGGGACACGTACTATGTGTTGCCCTGGTATGGGAGAGAAGCGGTGGCTGGGAAGCATGGACCTTCCAAGAACTGGAGCCCTCCATCCTCATTGAACCTAACGAGAAGGTCCATTCACTTCATCTCTTCCTCAGTCACACAATGCAATATGTCTCTCAAGAGATTCATGGCACAGCACGCTCCCTCCATGTTCTCCTTCCTCCCACAAATCATGTAGTCAGAATGAGAAGGAAGCAGGAAGAAACAGAGGAGGAAAGAAAGAAAAAAAAACAGAGCAGGGAATTACTCTGTGGGCACTGAAACTCATGAGCACTGACTTCTCTGTCCTTCTGTCTGGATTTATGATGTACAGGGAATGTTGTACACACACATGCATGCTTCACTTGCACACACAGACATGCACCCACATAGCACCCTGTCCCTCTGCAAGGGCACAAGTTGCATCTCTCCTCTACTTAACTGCCCATTTTTGTGAGACTCATGGGTATATAATATCTTTGAGACCCTCTGCCAGACAAAGCTCATTGGGCCAAATGTTCAAATGTCATTAGGGGGACAAACAGACAGGTAGAAGGATTGCTTGAGCATTTGTTCTGCAGAAACTAGCTGTAAGAGACAAGTAGAGGACCAATGTGTCTGAGAACCCTTCTATGACCCCTCCCTGCCCCCAGCCTGCCAGCCGCTCTGGGGCTAATGCCCTGAAGGACAACATTCCCCTTGCACAAGCTCTCCCCCTACAATAAAAGGTCTGCATTTAAAAGTTGCTTTGGAAGGGCCTGAATTTCCCAGAGAAGAGGGCCAATGCTGGCTGAAAATTACACAAATGACACCTGAGGTGTCTCCATCTATTGTCTACTAATATTAATAGCAAAATCTAACTTAGCATAGTAGTGTCTAAGGTTAATTTCATGCCTAACTTGGCACTCAGATAGTTTTAATAGAAAAACCTATGTAGAGACCTGAAATTTAGGCAGTTTAGAGGGATGTTCGCATCACTTCTCTCACTCTTCCATTATAATGACCCCACCATATTCTTCTGGCGTCAAAGAAAAAATCCCAGACATCTTTCCTGACATCTTTAAGATCAAGGAAGCCAAACTCTTCCTCATTCACAGGAACAGAAACAGTCTGGGAATTTGAGGACTAGACAGCCCAAGTGTGTGAATAAATCTGTACAGATTTTATCAGCAAGGTCAGCAGAACCATAAAAATCTCAAGCTCAGAGAAAGACAATATGAGCTGGTGACTCCTGCCACAGTCATTTCAGAATCATGATTGGCCTTGAGGGTCATCTCTGCAATGGTACCTCCACTTGGCAGCTCATTACTGGTTACAAAAATCAGTCCAAATGACTATTTCTTTTATAAAAGATGATTCTACAAGAGCACCTTTCTTAAATCAGCCTTTGCGTTGTAGGCTAGCACCACAGAAACCCAAAAAGGATAAAGTTTTGCAGAAATACAACTTATTTTTCCATGGGGTCCCACAGTTGTGGGCAGGATGAACATAAGGATTTGGGCATCATGGAGTTTGAGCATTTGACCTAACCTTGTTCATCCAGAGTCAGGCACCCAACTAGTCCACTTGGTTCTCTTGAACACCAACACAGAGAGATCAGCTGCTACAGAGAGAGTCATTACATCCAAAGATTGACATCGAAGATAGGTCTGATGAATCACAGTGAGGAAATGTCAGACTTCATTCATTGACTAGAAAGGGTGCTTAGATGACTACCTCAGATGAGATGTCCAGCCCTGAGATGGAGTATGACGAATCCTGCTCAGCACGGCTGCAGTGCGTAAGCAGTGTGTATGTCTCCACAATAGATTGAACAATGCTAAACTTCTCACTCATGGTCTCTTTTCTACTGACATGTGTCCAGCTGTCGTGGCTGTTATTCTCACCCCAGCGGGGTTTTTTTGAAACAGTGAGTCAAACGTAACTCCAGCACAGCTGTTCCTTCTGTACCTCAGGCTCTGCTCTGTGACACCGTACTGTACACTGAAATGGGGTGTGTGCAGCCCAGCTCTGCCAGAAACTGTCTTGTTTTCCAGCTTTCTGATTCTCATCTGTCCAGGTCACCAAGCTATTTGTTTAGGCTTGTGGAGGGAAGAGAAGGCAGTGATCAGATGTCCCATATCCTTAGGATGTGCTTTAGCCCTTGACTTATCTTTTGCCCCTGGTTTATCACAGAGTCTGCAACTCACTAGATACGAAGGCCTTGCACAGTGCCCTACCCTTTCGGTACTAAAGACGGACAAAACTGGGCTCTTGCATGTAAGAATTCAAACAAGAGCCTGTATTTGCCCTATTTCTGGAGCTTGTGAGCAGGACAGAATTTCTCAGCTTATTCTGTCTGAGTACCAGTGTCAGAGGCAACAGAAGCCACCACCAGCGTCGCTGTTGGTGGTAGAGACCACCACTGTACCCGTGACTGTAAATATACGCTAGACTTTGTAACCCTTGAATTAGTTTCTGTACTATAGTTTGGAGACTCTGCTGGCAAACATTACAGTTTATTTGCAATTTTAGTGGAGCTGTTAGAAAGCTGTACTGACAATGCATTGCCTTGTATTATGACTGAGCTTGAGTGTTTCATTCACTGGGAGACTGAGATACACATTGCGTCAGCTGGACGGATGGACTCAATGCTTGTTTCTGTCACAGACTTCCCATATGCCTGTGGGCAAGTTTCACCAAGAATTTCAGTGGCCACTGAATTAGCATTTCCCTGTCCGATTCCCAATCTTCTGCTAATGTGTCTTATCTATTCTCTTTCAACTCAGTTGTTTGCCCCATCTGTCTGGACCCTATACTCTTTCAGGCAAAAACTTGTTCCCGTAGTCTTCTGTTGTAAGTGACTTCTAGGTTTTGCAATCAATCCACTAATATGCATGACCTATCCTGTCAGAAAAAGGCTGTGATCCAGTAAGCTCCTTCCTTATCCAGATGATATTCTTGCTAGTAATGACTCCGTGCTAACTCCTCTTATATCCGTTACTTCTTCACAATTCTGATTTGGGTATATTTAGTCCAGCCTGGGGCACATGAGGATGGATGAGATGACTTCTGTATCAAATGATTTAATGGTGGCAGAAGCTGTTAATAACTATTTTTGCAAACCCACAGTGGAATGCATCTCAGCTAACCTAAGGTGTCTAATAGTTAGACAGCTAAATCTGTGCTGCTTAACTTCTGTTCTCTCTGCAGTGTGTGAGGAGAAATAAGCACTTCAATAAAAGCAACAGAGCTAATCCACTTTTCCTCACATTCAGAATGAGCAAAGGGTATTCATGGACCAGTCACTGCAATCCACTGACAAGGGGCAGTTCAATAAAATCAGTTAATTGATCAGGTTGCAGCAATGCGGTCAATACGTCTAAGGCATAAAGCAATAATTGTGTGTCTAAATAGCCTCGCACTTCACTTTTTCTGTCCTTTTCCACTTAGCCTCTCATTGTTTTGTCTGAGCACTTCCACCAGCAAATCTTTCCAGATGGTGACCAAACCCCACCTCTGCTAATGCTGCAGCAAAACAGCTTTCAGGCCCTGCAGATCAGGCTGCCACCTTCTTTCTTTGTAGATTTACACTATTTGTAAATGGGAGTGTGTCCAGGCCTTAAAAAAGATCAGCACACTTAGTTCAAACCAGCTGGTGAACGGACTAGGCTAGACTGAGCTTCCAAGTCACTGGATCCCTCCCTGCAAGAAAATAACAGACTATATCAACACACATTTCAAACACCTTTAGTCCATCTTCCTAGCATCTACAAATCTTCAGAAGGATACTGTTCTCAGAGCCTTCAGGATGGCTCTTCACCACCATTACCAAGCCAGCCCACAAGGAGAGGCAGCACTCCCGTGGTATGCAGGATCAAATGAGGTACCCAGCTCTCCTGGTCTGGATTGGCAAGGCAAATTATTTCACAGCGAATGCATCTGGACTGATCTTCTCATGGAAGAATGGGCAAGAAATTGATACTTCATAAGAATTCCCTTCAAACACCCTTCTGAGATATGGGATTTTTGCTCAGCTCTTCTGTACATATGTGGAATGCAACACCAGGACTTCAAGTGACGGGTTTTTAAAGGTAATTTTGTTGCCTAAGATGTGAAGCAAAACCCACCAGGATTTTCAAAAGAGTCTTCCAATGGAAGTATCCTCTTTCAGTATTCTACATGTCTAGGTAGATCGTAAAATACCTAGATGATCCTAGCCTTTAGGAGTCTATTCAAAGGAAAAAAAAAAGTCTGGATTCATCTGTCTAAAAGGAGGTGTCTTTGTCTGACCTATTCATCCAAGATCCTCTTGCAGGCAATAGTGAGAAAACTGGCACAGCTGGGATGTGATTCATCTCATCCGAAAGTAAATGTCTAACACATGTCAGGTGAGTTGCATCCTATTTCTCGCCAATAACTCTGAAGGAAACTTGGGTAGAGACTGCTAACGCTGCAAGATAAGTCTCCCTCCAGTAGGGAGAGGAATCAGACCTGAATCTCTCAAAGCCCAGCATCAACCAGAGATTTATGCCTCTAAAGGTACTGTGGGCCTCCCAATGAGTTCTACAGATCTTATCGGATGCGCAGTGGTGTTTCCCCAGTCTTCACTGGACTTTGGATGAGGTCCTACCTGTCCAGTAAGAGCTTAGACTGTCCCATTCCTTCCTGGCTACTGTAGTCTCATAAAAACATGGACAGGCTCCCTTAAGTGTGCCCGTCTCAGCCTGCAAAGGATTTAGAGTTGCTTTCTGTCGTGCCACACAACACTGTCTAGCAACAGGCTCTATTGTTGTTCTTCTGAGGGCAGAGGGACAAACTGAATGGCAGGCTTGGAGACTGTTCAAGGAGTTTCATTTCTGCCTTCCCACCCCTTAGTAAATATCTCTATTAGACAAGGTGCACCCTTTTGGAGGCTGAAGAAACTCCTGCTCTGCTCAGTGCTGTTTGGCTTCATTTCACAGGTTTGGTTATAGCAGAGACGGGCTCTGCCTTTTCTCACCACTCCGTCCCACAATGTGATTTCTGTTGAAAAACAGCAACTTCCTTGGAAACCTGAATGTGCACAACCTCTGCCATAAAACCACATCTTCCAACAGAGATGTAGAGGAAATACGAACCTGGAAAGTGAAATGAAGAGATCTAAACAGGGGACAGAGAGAAGGTTTTGATGTCAGAGAACTGAAAATAAAACAAAGTCAGAGAACATCTCCGACATGCGGATACAACTCTTGCATTAGTAAGATTGACCGTGTCCTCTGCTGAGATAACTTTCATGATAGCCAAGCAAGAAAGCCATTTTATATCTTTTTTTAAAGTTTTGAGATAAAGTTCTGTTACAAGCTTGAGCCAATGGCTTGTGGATGTGGTTGGAGGATGGCAGGAGACTCTGGGACTGTTTGAAGGTAAGGAGCATGAGGAAGACTTATTTGTGCTGGATTAGAGGCAGGATTAAATATGTTACAGAGAAAGCTGCAGAACATTCAAGCTGCTTAGGCTTTCAACAGCTATGCTGAGACATGACAAAATATAAGATGGTGTGAATCTGCTGCGGGTGGCCAAGAGGTTTTTAGTACCAGCCTGGATGGCATGCATGTTCCTGCAACAACATAGCATGGCTACACGCGTTCCAATACACCAGTAAGCACTGTGCACTAAAGAACTTATTAAAATATGATAAAACCATGGAGAAAAAGTCCATGGTTTGATTTTAGTCCTGTGAAATTATGCCAGCCAATGGGAATTAGAGCTCGTATTTTAACAGCTAGGAAATAGGCAAATGAGCAAACTCTTTAAGGGGATTCCCTATCTTGGGTATAATCTGGCTAAACCTGGATGACCACAGTGGAGATACCTCTCAGCTGGTTGCCTCAGCTCCTCCATAGCTGCAGAGGATTTAACCAGTCAAGCTCAGTCAAATGACTGAGACATGAATTGCACCATAAGAAAGTGCCCACCTCTCCCCATCAATGAAAGGAGCCTAGAGAGCCTGGATTGGATGGAGACATTGAAACTGCAGACACATAATGGGTAAAATGAATTCCACCCCAAGACATTGCTCAGTTGCCTGCAGATAGGTATCGAGTGGCACTGAGATGCTCTAGGGTTTTCTTGACTGGCCTCCATCTGCTGCTGAGAAAGGAGCATGTCATTAGCGGATTGTATATCATCCCTGCCAGGGCTTTGAGGACAACCAGGAAGCCACTAGGCATCTTAACTGGAAGTAGAACCTATGCAAGGGCATCTAATAGGAACCCAGGCATCTCCTTTTTTGGACTAGATGTCTTCCTGGAAGACGTGCTTAAACTGACTACTAGAATTGATGCATGGTCACCAGGAGAATTTCCATAATCTGTGACAGACGTGAGCCCAGGCCAGAAATGTGAGAGTCTACCATGATGTGAGTTCAAGAAACCCCTGAGGCACTCTCTGTGCCTTCTAGCAAAACCTGATCCAACACTTTTTGAGCCTACAGAGTCCTCGTGGAAAAGGAGAAATGGATGTTCCAAACATCTGGGATGCCTTGTAAGGCCTGTGATGTGAGAAGGGAACCAGTCCACATGCTACGGCACGACCTCGTTGATGAAGCCTGAGAGTATGCAAACATACAATAAGAGAAAAGCATTTCACACCAATAGAGTGTGGAGGAATATCCATGTTAGAAAAGAGTAACAGCATCACTGCTAAGAAAAGTCACTATACCAATATAAAGCATAACTGACTATTATTTACACCAGAACCGAAACCGTGATGAGGAGGCACCTTGAACTCCTTTGATGGCCCAGGCTCTACAAATGCAAAGTGCTCTCTGGGTATCTGCAACATCCAAGTGGGAAGGGGACTGTGAATGTGCAGGTGACGAACAAGGAAAAGAGACAAACAGCATCTTCGTGATGCATAACGCACTCCCCTGGTTTACAGGGTGTACTTAAAAGCAGTGCCCTATGTTAGGAGTTCAGAACAACGGAGTTAATGTATCGGTTCTTCTTCCCTTCCTTTGTTTTTTTCAAGCACCGGTAGAATTTGGAGTGAACTGATTAATTTTTACATGTTGTGCTAAGATGATAACAGGACTTACAGCAAACCTTGCCACTTTTAAAGGGACAGGAGGGGTGGAAAGCATTATGAATGGCCCAGGCTAGATGGAAACAGTTGGCACAGAGAGTGCGAGGAGTGGCTTTTCTGAAAAACCAACCCTGGGCCTGATCCAGCAAAGCCCTTGTGGATATGTCACGGAAGGGCTCCTACCCTCACAGACTTTCCTGAGTGTTCGTCTCCTTTTGGCATTAAGCCCCACTGAAATATCTTGGCTCTTACGGACCCTGGGCCTTCATTTGATTCTCAGTGGTGTCAGGAAAGCAGAGACGGGTTTAGTGAGACAGGACAGGATCAGCTCTCGCTGCAGCCCTGGGGCTGTGCCCCAATCCAGCCGTAGCTGAGCATGTGGACAAGATATATGTGCTCTGGCCAATACTTCTCCCTCTGCTATTTTCCCTTCCTTTTCACTGTATTTCAGTGTTTTTAACTGGCACCATCACCCCAGCACCTGCCACCACCTGACTGGGCAGAAAACACCAAGCTTGACATCACCAGAAGACAGCAGGTGCCTATTTTGAGCCTAGAAAGCCCTTCTCCCTCTTTGTAGCAATGATCTCTGGACCTCCTGCATGCTCCACCTCCTCTCTTCCCAGCTGCAGTCTTTGGTCCTGCAGGGTTACCGTTCAGATCCAGAGCAAGATCATGAGTCCAGTCCCATTCCAGGAAGGAAATTTCAATATGGATGTTGGTGGGAGTGGGACCGGTCCATCACCGCTTGCAGGAGGCCCTGGGGATGATACTGTGTGCTCACCACAAGTGCGTTCATCGTACTGCAAACAGCTCAGCTGTCCAAACGGAGCATCCGTGACTCAGCGCACTGAGGATTCCCCCTGTGACACACTTGTGCAATGCTCGTTAAGTGGTGTCATTATGCCCAATAAAGCCCTTTGAAATGCGGCCGGGCTATTTGAATCATGCACTCGAGGAACGCAAGCACAGATGCTGAGCAAGGGGGAAGCAAGCGCATCAAACCATGGTTGTCTCGTTGAGATGTTTCTTGCACTCCCACAAGCGCAAGGCAAAATCGTCTGCTCCTTGCAAGGTCTAGCACAGAGCTGCCTCCTTCCCCTGCTGCTTTGCAGCCGTGCTAAGCACTAGGATGCGGGAAGAGGTGCAGAGACTGGCAGTCCCTGTCTGGAAAAGTAGCGGAGCTGCTGCAGGACTGGTCAAGTTGGCTCATCACAGCTGCAGGAAGTGGGATGCAAGCAGGAAAGGGATCCCATAGATCTGGGATGGAGACACCAGTGAGTCAGCCTCATTTCCTCTGGTGCAATCAGCAACCCTGGACTTTCTTTTCTTAGTAGAGACCACAGACTCACAGCAAAAGTCAACGCTCCTCCAGCCTGACTGTTCAGAGGGAAAAGTCAAGAAGTCTTTTATGGCCAACAGAAAGCAGGGCTATGGCCATCCCCCTGTTCCAACTACTCTACCTACAGCAGGCCTAGCTGTAGAGCTGAGTCTGGAAAAAGAAATGCCATGTGTAAAGTGAAATGGCTCATCAAGGTGACACAGGAGCTCAGAGAGGAGAACAGGACCCAACCAATTTCATTAATGTCCACTGCCCCTGGAGCAGACACTGCTTTACCCTCCCCTGGTGCTGTGCACTGCAATAGCACCCAAGGGCTGTGTAGAAAGGTCTTTAGAATGAAGGAGAAAAGACCTGCCTTGGTAGGTCTCAGTGCTACACCCAGCCCTGCTGCAGGCTCATTACAAGGTCCAGGGCAGGGCCTTCAAATTCTTCTGCCTCTGCTTACCCATCTGCAAAACGGGAATAAAAAACATGCTTTCCTTTCCTGGGCACATATCAGAGCTTAAGGCATGCTAGTAGGTGCTCAAAGGTTTTCAGGTGAGAAGCCTTAAAAGTGTTCAAATGTCTGTAAAGGACACAATTTGCCTCTGGGGCTACCTGAAAAGGGCTGGGGAGCAAAATTTTTCACTTTTCCTTACATTAACTAGGAAAGGCTCGCTTGTTTGATGCAATGCCTTTGTTCAGTGCTTTGAATATCAAGTTGCTGGTTTTCAGGTTATCTAATAAAGTCCTCTTAAAATTGAAAGAAAAAAAATCAATGAATCAACACAATTTCCATCAATGAAAATCAACACAATTCAGTAAAATGAGTCTAAAATCTGACTAGATGAGAACTCTTCTTTAGCACACACTGTCCCAGCCCTCTCCGTGTTTGAAACCTGGGCTTCTTGCTAAGACCTTGTAAAACTTTCAGTTCCTGCCGTGAGAAAGGCTTCTTGTGTGATCTTGGTCCAGTCATTTAATCTCACCAGCACAGCTCCTCCATGTCTGGGCTGTGCCAGGAGCAACACAAATACCATTAGAGTCTATTTCTCTGGTCCCACCACAAAGAAATTGAGAAGGGAAAATATTTCCCTTGCCCTTTGCATGCCATACCCTATGCCTGGACCAGGCAAGGGCCATTTCTTACCACTTATATCTACACAACAAGATCCCCTCCAACCAGTTGCCCTCTGTCCCCATTGCTGCTTAGGTGCAAATGACCCATGCTGTGCTCCAGAAAATCCAAGCTGGTGGGCGAGTTGATATCTGAGAATGGGCTAAGACATCATTCTTTGATTGTAGGCTGCCTGGCAGAACAGGGCCCTGTAAAATGCTGTTGTAACATAGATGCAGGTATACAAAGATAATTCCCAAGCCTTGGGGCAAGGGTGGGAGAGGGCTGCATGTTCAGAGCTTGCACTGCTTACAGCTGAAGTGCAGCCACCTCTGCAGAGGAGCACGACAGCTCTTTACCACTGCACCGCAACCCGCCGCAGGAGCAGAGGAAATGAAGATGAATGCCATCACCTCAGAAATGTCAATCACAGAATCACAGAATCACAGAATGGTAGGGGTTGGAAGGGACCTCTGTGGGTCATCTAGTCCAACCCTCCTGCCGAAGCAGAGTCACCTACAGTAGGCTGCACAGG
>Ga0181612_147150_pt1 | contig 16912 bp, 9 predicted proteins | sample HoacroProtozoa21_FD_119630 | JGI IMG/M metagenome (GOLD analysis project Ga0181612, IMG submission 119630) | Hoatzin crop microbial communities from Cojedes, Venezuel. Combined Assembly of Gp0051906, Gp0051904, Gp0051908
AAATATCTTGTTTATGTGAAAATTCTCTGAACAAGGCAAAACTATTATAGCCCTCTGCATCTTGTGACTTCTACATCCGTTGTAAAAGGTGTATGAAGAGATGGCTGGGAGACTAGAGGCTTGTTGATGAAGGGAAAGTATGACAGCTTTAGCTTCCAGTGGTAGAAGTTGATGTGGCATATGGTCTTATACCATGCAACATGATCAGAAAAAGACACACAGGGCTGAATTTACACCCTTGGCAGATGTCACTATTTTCAGCTGCCAGAACAACTCTTAGCAATCCAAGTTTAAATTAGATTAGCCTTAGAGTTACTGTAACTCAGGCCAACTCCACCACTAGCCAGGCTGCGCATACAACAAAACACAAATCTGGCCTAAAACCACACTTGTTCTCATTCATTTGTAAGCACTGTATCTCAGCTAGAACTAAAAGTCAAGCCCATAGCCCGCAGAGTAGGGGATAGAAGTGAATTCACTACCCAGAACTCAGGCCTGCTCTTTTCAAATCCCAAAACTGAGGCTGTGTTTTGCCAGTGAACCCCTTTCCTGCCCATTCTGCATGCTCATTAGCTGTCATAACAATGATGGATTTGGATAAGAACAGGACATATACAACATTGTGTGGTTGAAAGCTCTCATTTTTTGAAGAAGCATGCCACTTCTTACGGCATGAGAATGCAGTAGCTCTGGCCATGCACGACTGTTTTAGTACACCTCCAGGAGAACAAGGCTTTCCTGGCAAATCTGTCTTTGACAAAAGAGTCCTAGCAAGCCCCCCTTCTTTCACTCAGTGGGTGGAGCAAAGCGCTTGGTTCCACTGAGACCCAAGCGTCTCATGTGGAGCACAGGCAGGCTGAAAAGTTTTATGGTTACTTTGCTCTCACTTATCACAATGAGCCTTATGAGTCTTATTCTATAGAGGCACTTGGAGAACATTTTGCAAGCTTTCATACTCCGTCAACATGGAAAAAGCCAAATAAAATATGTCTGTTTCAGGTAATGGTCTTAAATTAGAGGAGTCATAACAGACTCTAAGAAGCAGTGTGAGTTGTTCATTCAAGTAAAACAGCTACAGGGTGACCTGACTCACAACAAATCCTAGTTCTCTTACGGCAGATGAATATATAATTATAAAAAAAACTGGAAGTAGAAAGGATTAAATTACGTTGCCAGTGCAGCTTGTTTCTAAAGGGCTTATTAAAGGCATGAACCGCAAACCTGTGATTTTTCTTTTTTCACATGAATTGATGTCATAATGAGGTTTAAATGGAGACTCAGTGTCTACTTTGCCTCCCAGAGGAGAGGGGTTCCCTCTTTACCCTGGGCATAGTGCCTCCTTCTGCTGTGCTACTTAATGCAAATGTAAACAAAAAGGAGAGTCAAACCATGAGAGGTGAATTCATTTCCAACTGGCTGTCATGGGTTTTCACTTTGGTCTCCTCATGGTTCACAAGGGTACCTTTCAAGTCTGCTCTGTATAGAAGATGCTTATATGATAAAAGCGTACAACCTAAAGCAGAAATACAGTACTGATTGTGAGGTGGAAACAAATCTGCTTGTAGAAGCAATCCACGTGGAACCTTTGTTGTAGAAATCTTTAACACTTCTGTTATTGGAACAGCTGAGAATATAGCAGGAAATCTCAAATGAACAGCTATTCTTTCTGCCAGTTCTGAAAACCAATGTTTTATTATAAATCTGTTCTTTCCAACACATATTGCATCCCCTCAGGGCTAGCTCCACTGTGTAGGCAGATTAAATGGTTGCCTATAGCAGCAGAATGTTAGGCACAGCAAAATGTTTAGAGACTGACTGTTGTGTGACTGTAAGCTGGGTGAAGCAGACATTTTCCAGTGTGATGAGGGCTACAAAAACCCTGGAGACATCACCAGCTTCCCCCGTTCTTCTGCATACAAGTGAGCAATAAAATGTGCAGAGTTTCACAGCAAGGAAATCAGTGTTGCAAATCACAAGCTCAGGGGCAGGGAATAGTGAAATCTTCTACCTTTTAATAAATAGATTAAAAAAATAGTGAGAAATCAATGCTGAAACATACCAATGAGAATGTTTTGTACTCTAACCTTTAACAGAGTCAGAACTGTGTCCTTTGTGTGTCAGTCTATTAAGAGCTACAGGGTCATCACCTTGAACTTTTAGCCATCGAGTATTCAGGCAGCTGCTGAGTATTTGAGAAGGTACTTGCCAATCCCGAAGTGGAATGAATGTAAATATGAATGTTTATTCATGCTAAGAATCTGACCACAGGGACTTTTACTCACTAGACTTGCTTCAAAAGAAAATTGAGTCATCATTTAGGACACACATTAAAATATTTTCTTCGCAGAGCAAATGTTAAACATGGAGAAAGGATGGCCAAATGTGAGAATATAGCAGCAGGGCAGAAGAAGTTATATTCTTCCTGTGATAGCACCTGCTCAGTTTCCAGTGCTGAATCCATTTATCACAATGCACTCCACCAATCCTCTTTCTGCTTGGCTTATGCTTGCAGTCACGACCAGACCTGTGTTTTTGTGGGAGTGTTGAATCAGACTAAAACATCAGCCTTCAGCACTACACCATACTCACCACTCTATCCATGACAGATATTTCTCCTCTTGTGCATATGAAGTATGTTGGTCACGACTTTTATTCAGTAATTAACGGGATGATGGCTGCATCAGGCAGTGCAAGTTACCAAAGGGGTGCTTGGGCACTCAGAAAAGCCATGCCATTTAAGAGGGTGATGTGGGACAAGCTTGCCTGCCAAACATAACTGCAATGTGTAATTGACTGCCATGAATCAGATCTGTGGGTAGTACCATTGCTGAAACTGTAGCTTCTGTCATTATGTTCATGCTGGTTCTCCAGTAGCAGCTGACGTGCCATGGCACAGACACTTATGGCACCGCTCAGAGCAGAGCCGCTGCCTGGGGACTCACCCAGCTGCTAAGCGCACTGAATGCTTGCCTGTGAAACTGCACCAGGGACACAACGCTGGCCAGACAGCTTACGCTAACCTGAAGAAGCTAGCACAAGCTGCAGGGGTTAAACTACAGAAACACAATCCAGCCTAGAAGCAATCCACAGCTCCAGGAGATAGGGAATTTCTAAGCACCTTTCTTTCAGGATGAAGTCATTAAGTACCCTCTGGTTTTGCTGGGAACTGGAGTCCTTGAGAAGCCACTGATTCAATGAGCCGTAGGCAGGGCTGCACTGTTTGGGCCAGGAGATGTCCCTAGGACAGGAATAGGGCTGTTTTAACAGAAGATGGGGGAGGCCAGTTCTAAATACCACCTGCAATGGACAGTCTCCTTGGAAAGTCAGTATTGTATGCTGGCTGCTTTCAAACTAACATCCAAGCCTCTTGGACTTTATGTCTTAAATGATACAGACATTGCAACCAAAAGAGTTAGGGTATGGGTTGGTGAAGGTGCACCTGTCTGTTTGAAGTAAAGTATAGTTTGAAGCATAAGTAAGGAAATGCGCATTGAATCAGAACAGAGAGCTCTGATCAAGTAAAGGGTAGCAAGGCAGACTTGCATTTACTGGCTGTCTCTTTCTTCCACATTCCGCAAATCTACTAGATCTTCCAATTCTACTAAATCTTCTAGCAAATCCACTAGAATTGTACTGTCAGTCAGACCATCTGTCAAAATGCACCAGTAATTTCAAAGGTAACTTCTGCAGACAAAAATCCTAGCAGAGCAAAACAATGGCACAAGCACACTTTCTTCTAAATTTAATTAGGGCTGGCTGATGAGTAGCCCCTGCTTTGCTTGCAGTTCCCAGGCAGTCCTCAGCAGGGCTGCTGGGGCTGAACTGAACCGCAGGATGTGGAATAAAGAAGCCAGGAGCCTGGTGCACTATCCCACGACCGGAGAGAGCTGCCTGCCCATCCTGTTACACATCGATGTGGAACCCCACGGCTGCTGATTCTCCCCACCCTGACAGTTTCTGAGTCAGTTCTCTGCATCCTGTGTGCCTGCTGGATCCCCGCTGTGTAAAGATTTTAATGTGTGACTCTTGGATTCAATAAATCTACCGTAGAAATCACCAGTCAGGTAGAAAATGACAGGTTTTCTGCCATTATTTAGCAAATCAGTTTATCAAACAATAATTTCCTCTCCTCCTGACCAACTCTAACAATCAGTTCCTTTAACTGATTTGTTGTCTCCTCTCACCAGCCTAATTGTCACATATACACTACTATTTTTGGCTCTGATGTGCAGGTGAAGTGGTAGGGTTAAAACATGAAGTCAATTCATGTTTTGCTGTGGACACCAAAAGGGTCAGAATTTCACCAAGGTTGAAAGGTCTAGCAAATTCTAGGAATAACTAGAGGGATTTGTTGACTGCTTCAAAAAAAAGTTGAAAGATTTTAGTATATTAAATCCATATATCAGAAATGCATTTTTTCTCTTCCTATGGATCACTTTCATAATATTTATTTGATCAGTGAAAACAAAACAGAAAAAAAACAGTATTCCAAAAAAAGAAAAAAATATTTTATTATTAATATATTTTGCTTCTATATTCTAGCATTTTCTAAATGAAGTTCTGAATTCTTATTTCAGTTTTTTTCTCCCTCTGATGTCATAAATCTTAAACAAGTAAAGGTTAAAAAGAGTTAAATAATTCCTATCATCAAAAAAAAGTACTTCAGCTGAAACTAAAGATTTCAGATTAGCTAGATTTATTATTGTAGGTTTTTGCCAAAACAATTCGGCAATTTGTGTTTCACCTCACTTTGGTCTGAAATTTGGTCTGAAATTTATTCTTGCTACTGGTTCTTTTACTGGACTTAAAAATTCTATATTCTTCTATCTCTAATTCTGAGGGGTCACAGATACTGCTTTGGACCTATAGACGCTGCTCTGAATGCACCTCTTTGGAGGCAATAGAGTCTTTTCTGAATGTCATTAGCTGCCTCTCCATAAAAATTCTCCCCCACAGATGGAAATTTCAGCTATAAAAAATATTAGGTGAAGGAAATTATGGTTTTATGGCCTAACTTTTATGTATCGAGTTCAAATTCACAAAACTGTTTTATTTGTATTCTATTCCATCCCCTTCACAGGATCCAGACCGCATATTCAGGGCACTTTAATTTCTCTCCTTTACCAGAATCTGAACCCCCCTAGGAACAGTTCCTTTATGCATCTCCAGGGTACACAATTCGAACAAGAGCTACCTTGTGCTAAGAGAGCATTGATTTGCTTCTGCTCATGAAAGCAAAGAGAGTGCTTTTCAGGATGGGAGCAGGGCAAGTGGGTGGGGGATGTTCTAGATTTTTAAATAAAATATTCTTTCAGTAACATTGTAGCCTTGTTGAATGGCTGCATATTTTTCTCTTCCACATTTTAATATTTCTAAGATGCCATTCACTTATGAAAACAGAAGTTTCTTTTCAACCCATAACTTCTATGAAAGAGTTGTCTTGAAGGATACTATATAATTTATGACTGAAAAATATCACTCTCCTCTGCTTTTCCTCAACATTTTTTTTCCTCACGCAGAGCATATTGGGAGTTTTAGTACTCAGTCCTTACTCTCTACTCATGCATAAACATTTGCAAAACTATGGCCTTCAGCCCCAGTCCTGCAAAGATCCAGTCTGTTCCTAAGCCAGTAGGTATAAAGTGGCTACTGTTAAGAACGTGATTTAGAAAACTCCTAAAATTCTGTAGTAAGGACTGTATTTTTCAATTTCTCTGAAGCATCTGTATGAAATGCATTGGAGTACTTTAAAGTAATTCTCACTATGGGATATTTTTCACATTCCTAATGACTCAGTCTCTTTAGAACATCCCATCTTTCTGCTGCTCTTTTAAACAGTCATTAGACCACTTCAGAGATGAATAAAAAAAATGTACTTCTCTTTAATTGTAGTAGGAACTCTGAAAAGTATGTTGTCTTTATGCCACTTGTCATGTATTATTTCCCTGTTTTTCTTCCCTTACTTTTCATTGCTAAAAGCCTACAGATTTACTCTCTTAGACTGAATGATAATATCTTCTCCATATACAAAAGCACTGCTTTGTGTGAACCAAATACACTATTCCTTCATTTGTCAAAAAGTTTCCATTACCACTCCAAGCAGGAGGAAGCCAAGGGTGTAACGAATAAGTAGAGTTGCCGGTGAGAGTGGCCAAGGGCAGGCTAGGTTGGGGGAAAGAACACGTGGGCCTGGATGATCAGAGATGAGCCCTGAGGAAGGCTGTGGCAGCTCAGGGGTATATTTATCAGTACAATTGCAAGCAGCAGCCAAGCACTTAGCACTGAAATGGTCTGCCAGAATATTCCTTATACTTTGGCATTGCCTTTTCTCAGAGGCAGATGAATAATCCTTAGCAGGCAATGGTAGCTGTGTTGGCATTCTGCTTTTGACTTCTATTCACCTCTAATCAAACAAATATTGCTTTGGCTATGGCAAGTAAGTAGGATCCTGATGTGGGAGCCATGATCAGGCTTAATTTGACTATACATTCTTTCTGCTTCCCTTCAGCAGGCTAAAAATGTATTTCAACATCATTGTACAGATATCACAAAAATAATACTGGAAGATGTTTTGGCGAGAGTCCAGATTCCTGGCAAATAATTGCATTTGCAAGTGCATCAAGCAGTAAAGAGTGTCATCAAGGGTTAGGGGTAGACCACTAGTCTTCAAAAGCTTCCGTCAGCAGCAGTATACAGACCTAACAGGAACAGCTCAGTAGTGGTAGGGTCATAAAGCAGTAAACAATAACAGTAAAGCATTTTTGATAATCACAAAGGCCATCAGTACAGCAGAGAAACACTGCTTGTAAAATAAGAAATGGAAAAGAGCAGATAATATGGTGATGACCCTAGCAACTGAGGAAATCCCTGGGTGATTGATGTATGTGACTTCTCAATGCATGTGAGCCACAGGTGGCATGGACCAAGAACCTTACAAGAGGTAAATATTGCCTAAATATTGCCTTTTTATTCATAGCATAAATGAGAGCATTCCTACCCTAAACCTCTCTGCTGGCAAAAGTGGAATAGTACAAGTCAGCAGCTGCCATCTTCCAGTTGAAAAAGGATGTCTTTTTCTCAGTGCTAAACTGGGCAACTTAGGATGCTCTGTTGCTTTGGAAGATGCACTCAGCAAAGACCTCCATGAATATTATGTTTTCACCTCAGCTTTCTCCCTTCACTGGTGATCTTCCCATATTTCCAGAAAGACAGACTGCACAGGCGTTGCTTTCCTCGTGGCGGCAGGTGCTGCATGCAGTCAGACCCACATGCTTTTCAGCCTTGATTGTTTTGTTTCACAGGCAGAGGAACAAAAGCCTAGTACATTTGGCTCTTCTCTTGCCGTTTCTTCTCAGCTTGTATCCTTTGTCACTGTATGCCTTCCCTGAAAAGGAGGCAACGCTTCTCCCAGCAAAGCCCGTTTACATATGATTCCATCACCTGATTCTGCTGGGAAACGACCTTCACAGGCCTTGCAAGAACGGACTCCTGTGGCAGCATACCGAGGCCTGGTGCTGGGATCAAGGATGTGGAAAGGTGCAGATGTGGATGTGCTCTGGACAGCAGTGCACTGCAGATGCAAACACATCCTCCTCATGCTGATCTTCCAGAGAGCGCTTTCAAAGATGGGGCTGACTATGGACAAGGAGGGTCTGCCACAGAGCTGCGTGAAGGCACAGGTCTGTGGGTCCCAAACACACCATTCACAAAGGGCCTCCTCACCGCTGGCTGCCTATGAGCTTGAGATGTCTGCTACATTCTTTAGTCCCAATGCATATGTACAGCCTCTCAATGACACGAGCGATGCAGTAACTGAGTGAGCAGAAGTTAGGAGGTAACTCAGTCTGGCATGTTGGGCAGCCATATTATCAGCCAGCATAAATATCACATCATGCACACTGGCTAATTCAACAGAAATACATAGCCGTAAACACATGTGCTCATACCTGACCTAAGCTTGTGGTTACTAATGCTCCATCTAGACTTAACAACTGTGTGACCACTACTTTAGTCTTGTCCTACAGAATGCCAAGGACAGGTGGGGTGGGTTTACTTTCATTCTTTATTTTCCACATAAACCCAGCATGACAGGACTCAGCCAAGTACATCCCCAAGGTCATATGTACAGGTAAGTTTCCTGAACACAGCTAAACAAAGTACTGACGTGTAATACAGTAGGTTACTTGGAACATATTGCAAATCAGCATTGCACAGCTTTCAACATATTAAAAAAAATGCAAAGTGGAGTAAAATAAGCATGTAGGAAATATAAACGGACTCTTAAAATCCTAGTTTACTAAAACCTCTGAAGTTAATCTCCAGTGTCTGCACCCTGTTTCCAGCACTTAATGTTTGTTAGGTTTTTCTCTGCTTATTTAAAGTCTAATCAAAATTGTACCTTCACTCTGGGAGATTTTGCAGTTTCCTCTGATGACTAATGACATCCCAAACAAATCTAAGTACACGCATTTATTCTGTGATTTTTTTCCTCTTCTTAGATGGATTAGTGCTGTCTTCAGCAGGTGTGGGTAAAACACAGAAGCCCATGAACCAAGTATAACAAGTAAGCAGGAACTGCATTTAAATTAATTTGAAACGCAAAGGTAGTGACTCACCTCCTATGCAGGATTTTGGAATGCTGGAGTTTCCTAGTTCCTCACCAGGAAAGGATAACGGATACCCAGGCTGAAGATTGTCTCTTCTGGCCTAATACGAGTAGAATTTTTTGAGAAATATTCACACACGTGACGTGAAAATATACAAATATATTCCTACTATCTAGCCAAATATTCTGTTGTTGTTGTGTATAAATATATATATTTATAATATATATATGTATAAACCAACAGCAGAACTGTATTATGCCAGTTCAAATCATAGCACTACAGTGCAAACAGCATCTATGCTTTAATATTTACTGTTAGCATCTTCCTTTTCTGTTCCCATAAGAACTAAGAACTTGTTCCACTAAGACAATGCAGCATAAATAGCCTTCAAAGGCCACTTCTACACGAGCTGCAGTAGCTGGGCTCTCAGGTGATGCTCCTTTCATCATGACTTATACCCATTCCACCTCCTACCTGTCATATTTGACTTTGACTCACAGATTTTGAATTAGTTTAGGGAGGTAAATTATGTGTGACCTACTTCTGAAGTTGAAGGTGTTTCACCTAATGAGGGGTGCCTGAGCACCATCACCCTGTGTTTAACTTTGGTGCCTTTGATGAGTCAGTACCCTGATGCCCACCCTCCCAGGGGTGCTCTGACCAGAGGCTCCCCATTGCACACGGCAGAGCAGGCAAAAAGGTGAAGTTGGGGGGGGGGGGGTGTCATTAGCTGGTCATTAGCTAATGACAGTAAATTGATCCACCAAGTCCGAGACAGCCTATGCCTACTTGTATTAGGTGTGTCTAATTTCCCTAGCTGGCCAAGAGGATTATGTAAATTGAAAATTTGCTTACCTTGGAGCAGGATCTTGCCTGCTGGGCAGAAGCTGAGTGTGAGTAGCAGGCAGTGGCTCAGGCTCAGGGCAGAGCCTGGGGTCGTGCAAGGCCCTCACTGATCCCCAACTCTCACCTGGCCACCTGCTAGCCCACCCAGCAGCTTTTAGTGCTTTTCTCAGGTGGTGTTCTCAGCACCTACTCATCCCTGCACTGTCTGGCAGAGCCTGGGCTTTCCCTGAAAACATCCCTCTGCCCTGCGGGTACCTTCCTTGGCTGTGCCCTTTCCTGTGGGGTGCAGGAGCAAACCTCAGTCCTCATCTCAGCCCCTCTCCTCGCACCCCTTCAGTCCTTAGACACCCACCAGCAGGCATCTCCCTCCTGCTTCTAACGTGTCTCTGCAGCCTGGCTCTGGGTGGAGAGGGTGCAATCCCCCTTCTCCCCAACCCTCCCCATCCCCTCTGTCCCTGCCTCAGGTCAAGTCTGCTGACCGACACTGAGCTGACCATTGCAGACACAAGCCTAATGACAGGATTGTTTTCAACCACAGCTGGAGTAACCTCCACAAAAGTGATTCTTTAAGTGGCCTAAGGTGCTCATTTGCAACAGACTTATGCCTTTGACACTGTGCAATGTCAACATTTTCACATGTATTTCTACATAAATATGTGTTCCAGGGTACTCTGAAGCAGATTTACATCAGTGCACTTTACCAGTGTTTTGGAAGTAGAAAAAGGCTTGAAAGGAACTGCTCCCTGCCAACGTGATATAGGGGGGGCACATGGAAAATGAAAATCAGGAGCTCTTACATTTTGTTTTTTAATCAAAGCCTTGCAATTCATCATTTGAAGTATTATTATAACTATCAAAATGTATTCCAAGTACTTTTTACCACAAATGTTGATCATTATGTAAGCACTGCAGGGTTTATAAAGATTATACCTGCAGTTGCATTGCCTGTATCCTGGGCATGTGAGAAATACGCCTTTGTGGCACACACACACAAAGAGTGCAAGCACATCACAAAGAACTACTTTCCAGGAAAAATCAGAATCTTTATGCAGATTCTTTTAAGTGATGAAAAATGTTTAGGCCATTGAACTGCTGTAAGAACAAATAAATGCAATATCATCAGAGTTACGATTTTTTTTTATTTTTATGTTCTTTTTAAATTTATGTTATACACCCTGAGTATTTAAGGACTGCAGGGAAAAGATGTAATAATTCTTCAAAACAGCAAGAAAAATTAAAATACAGAGGAAATAAGACTTCATAAAATATGAAGAAAAATCTGAGAGGATTTACACAGAAGAGCTGGTGTGCGTTTTCCTCTAGCCCTTGTACAATCTATACATTGTGGTCAGATTCCCCAGTTTAATAAGTTTCACTGTTCCTAGTATTTCTTTTCACACCTTAGATTCCCAACCAAGTAATTACATGAGAACTGCAGTTTTCATTTCTTACAAAAGAAGTCTTCTTCTGGTCCTTTGAGATGAATAAAATTTCCCTGAAAGATAAACCACAAATGAAAAGAAAAAAAACTGCATAATTTTTAAGCAATTCTGCAATTTGTGCAGATGCACTCTTATACTAACTGCTGTGCAAAACCATGCTGTTATGTTTATCACTTCAGCCTGTGGTTAACTCAGCCAAAGGGCACAGTACAAGAAAGTATAAATTATATTGTTGTGGGCACTTTTGCAAAGTCTGTCAGACTCACAGTGTGTGGCTCACATCATTTCGTAGCACCTCTTGTCTAGAGTTGCCGTTTCCCAGGAAGGATTCCTTCCTGAGTTGGAAGGAGACCGAGGAAGGAAAGGATGCTTTGTGGAACACAGCCATACAGATGACAAAGCAAAACTGAAGTCTCAGTTTATTAACATTTCATGTTGCTAAATTTTCCATTTATTTACTTTGATTGTGGTGAAGACATATCACTAAAGTAATGAATCACAGAGCAAAACAATATTAACACAATCCCATTTCCATTCATATCTGGTGCTACTCTCTATTTAGAAGAATGCTGTAGGGCTTGAGGTCTTCTCTAACTTTTGCTGAGATCAGTTAGTAGCCATGAATCTATTCCCATTACTCCATTCACTTCGGAGATATAATCCAAAAGAAACTGTGCGTAGGTCAAGATTTTTCAAGCAAGCCTCTCACATTCAGAAGCATTCCCTCAATATATTTGGGCTCTCATTAAAGAATTTTGTAAAATCCAGTAGGATTTCACTGCATTTTTTTGACTGAATTTGCCAATTAACAAATAGTGTTTGACTCCTCAACAAAAAACTGATGATAATGTTGTTGGGTTCCTGGCCTGCTTATAATGAAAATTTAGTTTAAATCCAGGCTAAGATTAAATAAATAAATCTGATATGCCATTGTCCTGAAGCAACTTTTTTATGGAATCTTTAATATATGTTCAGCTCTGAAAACAGAGACAAATGGAATTTTCAGCACAGTGCTTTAATGAAGAATCCTTAAACTGCTGTCTTGACAATCCTTAATTTCCATGTATGCCACTGAAGATTTTCTAGATTTCTGAAATGTTTATTTTAAAACATGGTTATCTTTACCGTTGTGCAGTACTAAGGCAACTTCATTCATACCGAGTGGGGAGATCGCACCCCTCTGCAGTGCCTTGTGTGACAGCTGCCTTGACCATGCACACTTAATTACCTCAGCTGCACTACATCTACTAATCATACTATACTTCAAATTCCTTAGGGCACACACTTATTATCTTCTCATGTTTGTCACCTCTTTCAGGTCCCTTTAGACTCTTTTCTGTCTTTTCAAATGTTTACAGCACCTTCCAATTCAGCATCACCTGTGATTTTTCTCAAAGTGCTTTCTATCCTCTCTTCCAGAATGCAAATACCCTCTCTTCCAGAATGCAAATGAAAATATTCCATGTGATCAGTTCTTACACGTGCACTCACACTGATACATAAGCACACATTTCCAGAAAATTATTAGCTCGCTCCTTCTACTGCAATGCCCTGCTGCTTACCGCTGGTTTGCAAAAGAGAAGTTTGTACTGTTTGTTATGCTTTTTAATAGCATTGAATTAAGCTATTCATTCTGGGAAACAGCAAGGAAAGCAAAAAAGATTATTTTAATTTCTTATAAATGACATTCTGAAAAGACCATCTAAAACAAAGATTTAACTAACATATACACAACACTTCCTGACACCTTCTTCACGGACTTTTGTATTGAATTATTGCTAGAATAGATTGAAGTAAAAAAATAGGAGAAAACCTCTTTGTGAATCAGCACTTTCCTTGGTTAAGTTCAGCAGTAATTCTTAAGTAACTGGGTCACTAGAAAATGATGACAACTGCAGTCAGGTCTCTGGTGCTGTAATTAGCAGCTATTTGTGGAGCTCAAAATACTTCAAATCAGACAAACCAACTAAGGACCTAGGTTCTCTCTATGTAAATAAATAGGGGAAAAGACAGATGTAGCCATATAAATACATGAGAAGCACGCAAAATAGCCATTTTAAAATGCAGAGCAAGTAATATCAATTTGTAAGTTATCTGAAATTCAAATTTTTGTTAAGAGCTTGCTGATTCCAAGAAAAGACAGTTGGCATTTTGATTATAACTACTTCATTTATTGGCTTAATGCTGTATATAATCTTTTTAAAACAAATACACCAAATTAATAATTACACAAACTCCTACAATGTTCCCAAAATAAGATTCACTGTAGCTCAGCGTGGTGTGTGTCTGGTTTTTTTCCAAGCAATTAAACTGTATCCTTTAAGATCATTAAGGCTCAGGGTCAAACCAGACTCTTTATTCTTTTAAACAGATGTTTGGGGGATCCTGGATGCCCTTTTTTTTTATCACCTTCTGCTAATTAGTATCTGCCTATTCTCTCCACTCCCTGGCTTTCAAGCGGCTGGTGGGCCCCTGAACACCATCTGCTCAAAATTCTGGTCCCTGCCCTCTGTTAGACCTCACTAGACCTTAGCCTTTTTTCTTTTCCATTATGGAGATCATGCATGCATTAGGTGGGTCATGTTCCTTTTGCTATACACAGTGGCACGTGCCAATGCCCTTGAGGAATCAGCTGCAGGGCTAAATTTACAATTGGCTTGCTTCCCCCAAAACAACATTAAGCTTTTGTTCTCCTACTCACAATTTCATACATTTACAGAGATAGAACTAATCGTCTGCTTTAGATTATAATGAATATTTAAAATATCTTTTTAAAACAGCAGAGGTTAATTAAATGGAGAAAGGCTACAATAAAAAAAGGCAGCAAAAATTTATCGTTTTTAACTACCCACTTTGAGTCTCTGAATTTAGGCAGATTTCTCAGCCTCTGAAAAAAGCTAAAACATGCCACTCATCTCAGGCACAAGCTAACTGTCTCCACCACTTAATGTCTGTGATTTTTTTAACGAAGAAACAGTGAATATCAAGCTGAAATTAAAAGAAAATTAATCATGTTGCAGGGCATCTATCTAGCACTGCTTGCAGCTTCTAAAGGTGGTAGAAGGAATTCCCCCTGTAATAAATAGAGTTCGCTCCTCACTTTGGTTGTCACTGTCACCATACAAATTACTTCGTGTTGGTCATATACTGCAGACTACGGAAAGAGATTTAGGGAGATCTGAAAACAAAGAGTAGAGGCTGTTGCTTCCTGTACTGCTATTACAATTAAACCCTAGAGACCATTTAAGACCATGTTATAATTTGCACATCTTTTGTATAACATATGACTCTTCGGAGCATCCAGCAGTTCACAGTTGGTTGACTGTCTTGCTTGAACAATTACAAAACAGCATTCTCTCTTGCAGAAGACATCTAGCTGAAACGCCATGGATCAGCCTTCCAAAGCCAGTGGTACTGTCATTTATCTGGGTCACAAAATCCTCTATTGCACTCTTATACTCTGATCTGTTCTGCAGGATTCATCTGCAGAGGAAATGTTTATTTTTAAATTAATCTAGTTTCAACTGTATTATCCCTATCAGCATAGATGGCTATTATTTTCTGTACCAAAATGGATTACTATTATCATCAAAATTTTTATCATTTGTGACTGTCAAAAGTCACAGCCACTCAAAACTGATGCTGTAGGAATAAACAATGCTATAAACTGCATAAATGTATTTTAAACAGAGCATACTATATTTCATTCCATTTCCTGTTCCCTGTGGGCCAACTTGCCTCCACCAGACTGTTTTCGATAGCCCAAAAAACCTTCCTTAAGCAAAAAAGCCCATCTCCTGGAAAAATATTTTTCTTTCTCTTCCAGTCTGGGTGTTTCATTCAAAATATAAACACAGTTTGTATCTTGTGACACAGAAGATCTAGTTTTGGGCAAACGTCATTTTCAAACTTGTGACATGTTTGCAATGATAAAGTGTAAGCGCTTTCCTCTGAGCCACAAAAGGTTTGAAGTAAGAACCTATTCCAAGCCTATTGATGTCATTCAAAAGACCCGTCTTGACTTCAGTAGGCTTTCAATCAGCTCCTGGTAACCTGTCTTCACAGAAAGAGGGATAAAATACCCGGGATAAATTGTATGTCAGCTGCTTTGATTATGAAATATTTAGAATTTCTGGTGTCAAGAAACATAGTGCTTATGAAAGAAGGTTCAGTCAGAGCTTCATTTTTTGTCCTGCATCACTGTGAGTTTTCTGGCATAAAACTAAAAAGCAGAAACACCACGGACATACAGGTTTTTCTGGTTTTCTTTGTTTTAACAACAAGAACTTGTCTTGGTTCCAATGCAAATGTAGCAAAACTAATGTCACAATTTTTCCCCATCTTGCAATAAATGTTCCATTGTGTTTTGTTTGTCAGTGTTAGTGTTTCTATTTTGAATCGGTAATACCATAGCAGCAGGCCAGAATGAATAACTTTCTACATTTCAGAAAACTGATGGAAACATTTTTCCTAAGAAAGGTTCCATAATTTGTACAAGTGTCGTTTCAGGCAATTTTGCAAACAATTTTTTTTATTCTCAGAAATTCTTCAGGATGTTTTTGTGTTCATTGTAATTATTTTGCATATTAGAAGACATTTTAGGGTAACATTTTGAAATCGTCCATACTTAGGAAAATAAGTTTCATTTTTAGAAGTGACTTCACCATTTCAATAACAATAAGGTTCCTTCAGGAGTACTGTCAGAGTCTCTAGGTGAGACAGACTTCTAAGATAAGATCCAACTCATTTAACACAGGCACTTAATTTGCAATTAAGTTTTAGGTATCTAATGAACCAGATCTTCTGAAATGCTTTCTTCAGTTCCATCTGTAGTGAATACTGAATCCCTGTAATCTCTGAAGGCTCCAGGAAGAAGGTCCTATTCTCATCCTAGGTCCACATATTAAAAATTTCTAGGTTCAGTGGACATAAGAAGATCAGAGCAGGGTCCAAAACTATGAAATCCAGAGACTCAGAGTATATTTGCTTAAACTCAGCACTATCTGAAGATTCGCTCACATGGTTTTCTTGTAGTTGAAAGCTGAGGCAAACTGGGAGACCTTGCTTCTGCCTGCACTTTGCCTATCCTATGAGGCTGCATAATTTTATTTAAATGTAGGAGACGCAAGAGTTTTAGAAAATGTTACTGAAGAGCCTATAAATCTGGTCATTCTGTCTTCTACTCTAATTGCTGTTAACCCTGCCAGTCTGTGTGAGTTCAAACAAAAGTGAACAAATGCTGAGTCTGCATTTTTACTCAGCTCTAGCTACACTACATGTTCACCTTTAATATTTATGAAGAAAAATGAGAATGTATTGCTTCAGAAATGTTTGTGTACCACACAAAGAGGATGAAAGACCTCGAACACTCTCCTTGGGAATTAGATCTTTTATATACACGAATGTATTCAAAGAGCTCAGGTACAATAATGTCAGTCTGAAGGATGCATAAGTTTTCATTAAAGATTTACAGCTGATTTTTTAATGAAAATGGAACAATAGTCTGAGGACTTTTTCAGAATTGTACTGAATTAAAGGGCATGCTGTAGCTTATTTACCTATTAATTTGATCTATGCTCATCCTCACTTCTCAGCCAATTAGTCTGAAGGTTCCTTGAGACTTGGACTGTGTCTAAGTACTGATCTGTCTGTCATCACTGTCATAGGTGAACTTTCCATGAATCTGGACCTCTTGTCTCATGGTGATGCTTGGTGCATAGTGAAAAGATGCGGCAGCTTTTCGGTATTACCTTAAAAGAAATTAACAGTCTTCTTATTCATAGCAATTGGGGCAGAGGAAGCACACAGGAATAGAAGGGTCTTCCAAACCTTAAGAATTTTAACACTTCACTGGATAAAATGACAGGAGATAAAAGGAAGCAGATGTGAGCAATGGTCAGAGAAAGGGAGAGTGCTGGCCACCTGAAAATACTCTCACTTTTGTTTCCACACTTATCTTAATACCCGTTATTGACTGGGTTCATGCTCAGCAAGAATAATATATAAATTATAAAATAA
>Ga0181612_166280_pt1 | contig 16912 bp, 10 predicted proteins | sample HoacroProtozoa21_FD_119630 | JGI IMG/M metagenome (GOLD analysis project Ga0181612, IMG submission 119630) | Hoatzin crop microbial communities from Cojedes, Venezuel. Combined Assembly of Gp0051906, Gp0051904, Gp0051908
ATTTCAAAGATGTTTACAAAGATGGTGTCTTGCCTTCTACTATATTCTGTAAGTTTTGAGGCAACCTCTTCACAACCTTTTTCACTTTCTCCGTAATCTCTGAATTGTATCACTCCCATTGTGACTCTGGAAATAAACAAAAGGTGCATCTATTTAAGGAGAAGACATGAAAATAAATTTGAATTTTAACCCATATTCTTGTTCCTACACTTCTGAGAGGTTCTAAGAAGATCTGAAGATAATTTAAAATGGTCTTCAGAAAAGCAGAGCTTTTATTATCTGTATCTACTGCTGGATGGCATGGGAAATCCTTCGGAATGTAATGAAACATAAGACATAAAACTCACTGAGCCAGTGTAAGTCAGCATCTAATTAAATAAGCAGATTCACAATGGCAGGATGCCATTAAAAATCCAGACAGAAAACTTCTCAGTACTCTTGTTCTGCATTTCCTTTTGTTACTCTAGGTCTTCACTTAGGGAGTAATGGAAGTGAGCTGAATAATGAATACAGTTAATACAGTCTCCAGGAGCTTTCCTTCCAAGATTTCTTTCTGCTGAGCTGAACTGAAGGTCAAATAACTTCAGCATAGTGGAAAGTATCAAGATTATCCTTTTTAGACCCTTTTATTGAGTGCTATTTAATAGTGACAAGGCATAAGAATAGCTAAGGAGAAGTGGGATATTTTAAAGCTTTATTCTGCTTACAGCAAAGTGAGAAAATAATGCATTTCAGTTACCTGGGAAAATGGCAATAAAATTATAATTTTGCCAGTTTTAGGTGGTGTGGTGAATGGCTTGTAGACAACTGCTTTTTCCTTAATGGGTTCATCCCACTGATGGATGAAGATGAATTAAACGATCCAATTATTCCTCTGTTAACTGGGGGATCGTGGCTCATTACTGAGTATAACCAATACGGATTTCCATATATCTAGACCCTGGTGTGGAGCCCTGCCCTGGCCTGGGCACCTTGTTTCAGTGAAACCTGCAGTGTCATGATGGCAATGTACAGCCAGACAAAAGAGGTGCGCGCATATATATATATATATAACAATATACATTACATTTATGTTATGTATGCATGTAACATTTATAACTAACAACTATAACTAGTAGCTAGAACTATAGGGCAAAGGCTAAAGAAAATTACTTTATTCCTCCTTCACATTTTCTTCTGTGCCTTCAGCTGCGCAGGGAGCTCAGCTGCAGGTGTGAACAAGCATGGGCCAAGGAGAGGTTTATAAACAAGGACACAGGGGCTTGCTCTCACTAAGCTCATGGGAGGAGGGAGCATGAGGAGGCTTGGTGCTGGTACTGTTGAACCACTGAGTCAGGACTTGTGAGAAATGGACAGGAGGCACTGAAGGCTTAAATTGCAACCAGGAGGAACATTAATTGCTAATCTGGAGTGGGATAATTCACATGGGGGGATGTGATGCTGTCTCTGTACCCCCAAGATCTTACTGCAATGCCACAGAGCCTTCAATGTGACCAAGAACCAAGGGGATGTCATGAAGCATCATTTGTATATCATTGTTTCCAGAAAACAGTGTCTTCCTGGTCAATACGAATTTATGAAGTTTTTCACTTCTTTTTACACATTGACCAAAACAAATAACACATTACATTTCTCTCTCAGATTATGTTGTGCTTTGTACCTGATTTGCCCTTATATCTCTATGTTCACACTCCACTGTTATCGTACAAGCACTGTGCAAGCCTTGGAAAGCTTTTCTCCATTACTCCCATTTTCAGCAGATGTTCATATTTACCACTCTGTTGACCTTGTTAGCATTTTTACCATCGTGTAAACAGTTTGTACCCTGCTCAGACTATGAAGTTTATTTTGGCAAATATTTTAGCGAAGACTTTGTGTGAGTACGTGCCTACTAACCAGTGCACCAGAGAAAACTGCGTATTAAAAAAAAAGGATGAGAAATAGAAAGCATCATAAAGACAATGAGATTAAATAGTGAGCTTTTCAGTGATCTCATATAGATGGCATATTGAAAGTATACAGAGCTAGATATTAGGTCACATGTCTAGGGAGCTGCGTACAAGAATAGCACAAGCATATAAGGAGAAAATTAGAAAGCCCATGCATAAAATGTCATACAGCTAGCAAGGGACATGAAAGGTAACAAGAAAATACTCTAAATTTAGATTAAGAGTGAGAGGATTATAAAAGGAAGGGTTAGTCTTCTACTCAGAGGGAGAAAAAGCTATTTATAAATAGTATTGAGAAGACTGAAGTGTTTTGTTTCTTTTTGCTTCATCATTCCCTGGCAGGACCAGTGAGACAGTGTATGAATTCAGGTTAAAAGAGGAAATCAGCTGAGAGTAGGAATTAGTAAGTTAATTTTTGCCCCCCAAATTCTCTGGAGCTAATGAAATTCCACAGGGAATTTTGAAAGCCAGATGAAGCAAATCTGAGAGCAATTAGAGGCTTATCAACAAAACCTGGGGAGGATGGCTAAGGTTATGAGCTTGCTTATCTTTACAGTGGAGAACAGGGTGAACTGGGGAATTGCAGACTTGCCAGCTTACCCTCCCCTCTCACAACGGAGAGAAATAATCCAACCATTGGTAAACACCTAGAAGAAAACAAAGGGTAAGTAACAGCTAGCAGGGGTTTGTAGGGGGCGTATGATCTTTAGCAAAGGTCATTTCCATTTACACCAGCACGACAGGCCACATGGACACTGGGAAGGAGGTAGGCACCATGTTTCAGAAAGGCTGTGACACTGAGCACCCACTTCTGCAGTTTCACGAGCTGGCTGCAGGAGCATGGTCTGGCCTCCATGGCCAGTGAGGACCCACCAGCTGGGATTTCCATGGACACCTCTCCTGGGCCCCATGTGACTCAGTGTTACTGCTGATGACTGGGATGATATACTAAGAACCAGTTTTATTCAATTTTCAAATAGCAGAGAGCTAGGAAAGGTCATGAGTGTACTGTGGGTGGGGTGAGATCTGAGAATGGTCCCAACTGAGCAAATCATCCTGCCAAAACGAAGTGTGTTTTCTGTAATGCCTTAAAGCTGGCTGGGATGTTATTGCTGTGCCAAAAGCCTGAGCACCAAGCTTGCATGGAAGGCAGAAGTCTCCTACAGAGTCCTGCAAAACTCCGTGTGGCCTCAGCACATTGCTCATGGACAAGGTGAGCTCAGCACCTTGCCTCCCCCACTCCTGCCTGGGTGTACCTACACTGCCAGCCTGGCTGACTCCTAGTTTATACCAGGACCTCAGCTCCCTGATCAGCCACACACCATACCTCTCACTTTGCTACCTGACCTCCACCTGCAGTGATCTGGCTAGTGCCCTTGGTGAGGAAACCTCAGCACGCAGGAGGAGCATCCTCTCCAGCGACCACCTGAGCCCTCTCTCCAGCTGACCTGGGGGCATGGAGATTTTCACCAAAATCTCCTCCTGCAACACAGTCAGCATGGAACAAGGAATGAGCATGGTCAAGACAAGGCATGGTCTCCTGTGAGCACACTTTGCTGCGCAGAGGTCCTGTGGATGGGGCATGCCCATGCTGCGGGACCCTCTTTGCTCAGGAGGAGCTGTCAGCCCTGCATGTCCTCCAGCCACACCACTGCTGTGGGGACAGCCCCAGCATTGGACTCAGTGAGGCCTGAAAAGCATCTTAAAATGCAGGTTTAAATATATCTAATAATGGTTTTTACTAGAGCTTGGAGTTGCGTGTGATCTTTACATTTTACGTTTATTGCCATCTCCTCTGCTGACCGGCAGCTTTGTGTGTGGACAAGCATCTGCCCATGTCCATGGCAGAGGGGCACATTCCCAGAGCCAGTATGCTGCTGTGAAGCTGCTGCCGTCGAGAGCTGGAGGGAGGAAAGCTGGGCTCTGCTCCGCTTGCCAAGCTGCTTCGTGTTCTCACAAATTCCTTAGAAAAATAGTCAAACATTTCCAAGCTGCCCTGGAATAAACTTTCTAAACCTGATGCAAACTTTGAAAGATTTCAATCTTGAGGTGTCTTGAATTGATTTTTTTTTTTTTTTTAATGTTAAGTTTCCACTACTGACCTAAAAAATCAGTCATTTAGACAGCCCCGCTCTGTGTAGGAAGGATAAAGCTTATCACAGAACCAAGCACAATTTTTCAGGGGCTGCTGGAAAGTGGAAAAGACTATGCTGATCACTCTGCTTGCCATTATAAATTCAGAGCACGCTTCTTTGACCTGTCCTCCTCTTAGGATAAGCGTAGCACATATGCAAACAGTAATAAATACCACCAACAAGCCAATGGAAAATAAACAGCTTGACCAACTAAACAACTTAAACTGAAGCATCCCTCTCTTCTGGGGAGAAGATGAAAGAACAAGTGACCGACAGCATGTTGGTCTCCTCACATTTCTCACTGAAGGGTATGGCATGGTGAAGTCCTGGACCAGCAGCAGCACTTTTGCTGTCCCCCCCCATTAGCAGTGGTTCTCCCCGAGGTGGCACATCATGGCCATCCATCCCCTGGTCACAAAGCACAGTGACACCAGCGCAGCCACATACTCTTTGGGGACACAGGTGAGGAGAAGACCAGCTCATCTCTGTCTGCTTTGCTGTGAACCCAAAGGAGCCCGGCACCATCTTGCGGGCCCAGGAGCCCAGGGCAGGGCTGCCGCACTGTTGGGTATGCAGTGCCCAGCACTGGACACGGGTGCAGGGTGGGCATGCCCCATGTCCAGAAGACATTTTCTAGTTGTTTATCACTGTCTCTGTTCAGAATAAGATTTATTCCCTTCTTCCTTCTATCTAGAAACCAAAGTTTTGTTAAAGGTGATTTTGAGCACTTGGTTAAAACTCCATGCCTGTGCTTAGTCTGTGTTAGGGGAAAGAAGATACTCAAATGGCTACAGGCGATACTCATCCTTACTGAAAACACTGCACAGTAGCGGGCATTACCAGAGCTGCGTGCCTCGAGGGTCTCTTGTACATTGTCCTGTGGAAAAACAGATCTCCAAAAATGCTAGCAAGAGGCTTCCTAAAACCTCAGAGTTATATAAATATCGGGATTCTGCTCATCTTTTTCATCCCAAACCCGTAAGGACAGAATTTAATACCTAAGGGCTGATGCCTATTTCTGCAGAAGTATAAATGGCCATTCCCAAAAATAAATGTGTGCTAAATATATCCCACAAGCTGAAGGAAACTTGTCAAGATGCATTTAAAATGGAAGTCTGATTTGAACAACAGAGTGGCCTGCAGTGTCTGACCCGCGACTAAACACTGTACTAAATACTTCATCAAGATATGTTAAAACAGGAATGCACAGCTTGCCGTCAGCTTTTACTGAGTCAAGAGAGACTATTGCTATGGGTTTTTCTGCGTCGGGGATTCCAGTTTTCTCAGAAGCTTACCTCTCTCCCCATCCAAGCTCCTGAAGATTTTTCTTTTCTTTCAGTCTTTTAAAAATATAATTACAAAAATGAAAAAGCTAACAGATTTCAAACCACTTCAGGGCATTTTGCCTGTTAGAAACATGTTGACTTTTTAAACAAATGGCTTGCTTTCCCTGTAATTAGTTTTAAAAGATTCATTTTTGCCCTGACAGACAACAAACAGCTATTCTGCATCTGTCTCCGGATTCTAGAGCTTGACCTTAAGAAATAATACAACATTTTCTTGATTTGAAGAGTAACATACGCTTTTCCTCTTCCCCACCGAAGTGGATCCATGTATTTTTTTCTGCAGCCGATGTGTTTGCTGAGGCAGAACATGCCTTTTGCACGGTGTGATTACCTTTATGTGGGCAATTAGGCCACACCATTAACAATTAAATATTTTCAGAATTTTACATTTAAACAAGATAAAAATTAATGTGTATCCCCTTCCCCCTTACATGGTGGGGTACGTAGACCACAGCCAGTGAGTCCTCTTTTGCCATGGAGGTGCTGCCTTAGGCAGCTGCTGGCTTTTCACGTGGGCATCCTCAGGGAGATGCGGTCAGGCGACCAACCCAACCTTGTCCTCGGAAGCAGACACAGCCCACTGGTGATGCCAGCATGTGCTGATGGCCTTGTGTGGACCTGGTGGATGCTGAGTGTCCGGAGTTCATCGCTTTAATGAATTCAGTGAGTCTGCCAGTCTCCAGACCCCATCGGTCCTTCGGAAATTTCGGCAGACTTGTCCTCCTGGTCCTCTCTTTAGCCTTTTGTTTTCTTGTTCCTATTTCTTTATGAACATTCACAGGTACCTATAGAGCCCATCAGCGCAAACTCACACAGCGGGGACCTTTATACCATCTAGTGCCTTTTCTCTATGCTATTTTGAGGCAAAACAAGGAGATAGGCCCAAGTTTGTGGTAGATACCCAGGAGTCAAAGCCAAAGGGTGCAATGTTTTTTTGTTTACCTCTCCTGCCATCACTGCTTGGTGCTGCACCTCCTCCTTGGCATAACATCTGCTCCTGAGCTGCCAGTAAGCCCTAGCTTAGTTATGCGGCAGACTCATCGGTCTGAAGAAGCAGCATGTCTTGTTGGAATACACCACAGCCTACAAGTGTCGGTAACCAGTGTGCACATACAAGATCTCAAATCCCATTGTGAAAAGGTGTTTTGTAACATGGTGAAACTGCCCATGCTTGACAGGTTCGCAAAAAACACTCAGGGACAACAGCAACATCTTGGGATGCAAAATGCATGGGGTTTGCCTCAGACACTGGGGCTGAGTTGGAGGTTTCCCAAAAGGACACAGTCACTGCCATAATCAGCAATTTAACGTTAGTTAATTTGTCGGGTAGGTGTGGAATGCTGTGAAGACCGCTTCGGAGTTGGATTTATCAGGCTTCTGCTCCTGAGGGCTTTGCTTTGCTCTCTGGGGCATTGGAGGACATTGTCACAGAGGCTTCTGAAGTAAAGTGCAGAATCCATAATAATAACAACACTCAAAATAGTCTCTTCCCCATCATGGTGGCAAAGGTACAGGACATGGGGAGGAGGAGCACAATAACCGGCACCAACATTTAAGTACATGAAACTGCGTTCAGCTGGCTCAGTTTCCTTCGCAGGGAAAAGATTTTGGCACCAAAGGAAGACATTATTGATTGATAAGAAAAATTTGCGAAATCTGCCTGCATTTCTGGTCCCCAGTCCCAAAATCACCTTGCACGTTGTGCCTGTCATGGTGGTAGCCTGGATTGTACCATGTTCTCCAGTGCCATGGCTGGGAAACACCCGCTTAAGGTAGGTGGTGAAACAGCTATAATTTTGTTGTAATTAACTTTGTATTTTCTTTTTGTTTCAAGACAGGATCAGACCCTCCAGATTTTTGTGCTCTGTCAGTGAGAAATTTGCTTGGGGAATATTGCTAGGGGAGACTCTGGATTTGTTGTAAGCAAATTAATAACCAGCAACATATACAGAATAATTCATTTGCTGAACAAACCCTATATGTCTTCACGGACAGTAAAATGGCTGGTAAAATGAAAAACACATAAAAATATACAAATGATCTAATGGAAAAGAACGAGTGCTTTAATAAAGCAGAGGTTTAGTGCATTGAGGAAGTATTTATATTATTAAACATCAGTAAAGATGGGCTATATTACTTTGTTTAATTGTTCTTCAGTCAACTAGAGGATTACAATCTAATGCTCTGGCCAACTAACCTGGAGCATAAAAGCAGCGCTTTGCAGAGTGCAATTATTCTGTGCCTTGGGGTACCTCCTGGGGTCGGCACCAGCACAGCCCCTCTGGAAAGGCAGGGCAGGAAAAGGCAGGCACTGCTGTTTGCACGTTTCTCCAATTTCATGCAAATGAGCTCTTGCCAGCAATTAAGGACTGGCTAATGCACATCTGTGAGTTAGTATATTTTTTCCTATACTATTACTACTCCTTTTCTCACTGACCTGCAATGTAACATCCTGGGATCCTCCCTTGGCTCTGTCTGTGACTCCTCTCCATCCCTCTTAGGGCTCATGACCCACAGTCGCAGGGCAAAGGCTGTCGTAGATAGGTAGTGCCTGGTCAAAGGTGTCTGCCATGGGATGCTGAATGCTCATGGTACCTGTGAAAGTCCGAAACCAGCCTGCAGGTTTGCAGGGGGGAGGTAACATTGGCTTTCCCTCAGTCTTCCTGCAGCATCAGAAAAAATATTAAAATATCTTCCTTTTTTTTTTTTCCTCTGCAGCTCCTACTGTGGTTAAATTCCACACCGTGCAGAGGAATTTTGGCCACTAAAAGTAATGGAAAGGATAACAACAATCAGTATATTAATTATGTGCTAGGGAGTAATTTGAGATAGGTCCAGGACCAAAGCCAGAAAAGGACCAGCATTTCTTAGCTGTTAGATCCTTTTTCCTTTAGATTATTCACTGATGTTTTTAATATTAACAAATCCTATAAAAATAAACAAACCCATAAGCATTCTAGGTCTTCAAAATTCTAGATATAAATCTTCAGTGAGCCTGCAGTAACACCAGACCCCAAACAGTGACACCAAATAAAGCAATTTGCAATGTATGAGAAGAACCAGCAGCACATAAGCTGTGATTCCAGCATCAGATAAATATTTTCTCATGCTCATTATGCCCATCAGGCTTGCAGGAAACTTAGCCACGAGAAAAAATAAGCTGATGCTGTTGTTTCCACAAACTAGGAGCCAGAGAGACGGAAGGCAAGAGAGCAAGGGCTCAGGAATCAGATCCAAACGTTTTTTACGTGCTGTAGCAGCCAGGTGAGCAGGGGTGGGTGTTGCCCCAAGCACTGATGCTCAGCTGATAGCCCTCAGGGCAAGCTTGGCCACTTCCAGGGTGCTATATTTCTTCTGTCCACGTGGTTCTCCTGGGGAAAGTCTCACAGCTCCAGCCCAGCTGTGTGGCTGTGACCAGGAGCCTGACCTCCCCATCTGCTCCTCATGCGTGCCTTTCCCCAAGGATGCTCGTACAGCCCTGCTAATCACCTATATCCTGTTAATCTGCTATGGTGGAAGACATTCTGTGGCCATCACGGGCTCTCATTTAAGGGGGTTAAAAATTAGCAGATGACCATGGGATCTGCAGAATAAAGAGGCATTTTGGCAGAGCGCTGGGAGTGTTGCCCAGGGGGGCAGCTGACTGCTGCGAGATGGGGAAGGCAGCATCGTCACCCAAATGTCAACACTCCCATCCCAGGCAGTTCAGTACTTCCCTTAAACTAGCACACTCTGGGTTTAAAGAAAGGATCAGTAAGTGGCATTTTGGATTAAAATTACAAACTATTTCTGAAAAAGACCTTCTGTAAAGAGTAAATGCAGCCAGTGGTCTCGGTGGGAGCTAGGAAATATCGACAGGCATAGTTCCAACAATCGTTATGGAAAGATTCAAACAGCAAACCTCTTCCTGGTAAGCTCTTCTATCCCATTTTGTGCTTTAGCAACAGTTGGGCACATCTGATTCACGATCTGGCTTTAAACTCAGTGATGGCTTAGAGGCTATATAGATTTCTTTGTTACTGGTGCCTGCTGTCGCAGGAGACGGTGACGTGACTTCGTTTGCTAGCCTGTGTAACAGCTGATAGTACGACGCTGCATCTCACTTGGTGAATCAGGGCATGGAGCACATTGGGCACGGTTTATATGAGCTCTGGGGAGACTTGCAGAGCTGCTATGGATGCTTTTCCTCCATTTTCTCACTTCCACCTTGCTGGAGCATTCAGATTTGTATCTCATTGACCGCTTGTTAAATACGTTTGTGTGAGATAGCAGAGGGCTTTGGAGGGAAACTGCAGGGTGTTGTGGGTGCTTGAGCCTTCTTTTCTTTTCTTTCACTCATGTTCTCCAATTTCCCTGCTGTTCTACTGTTCTGTGGACAAGGTGGTGATGACAGTGCTAAGAAAAAGAGATCTGTGGTAATCGAAAGGGTTGGGAATTGCAGCAGTGGTGAAGACAAAAACACTCGAATATTGTCTTATCTTGCTGTCTTAAACACTGCCACAATTCACTAGCATGGATTTAACTGCTTTTTATTCCTTGTAGCTGGACATATATCTAGACTTCAGAAACAACAGAGGACTTAAAGCCTGAAGTGCATGCTTAAGGAGCCTCCAGTGTAACAGAAGTCTAGAAAATATATTCATGCTTTAAATTAAATTTGGAAGTATGGTCCACGCCTATCTTTTATTTCCCACAATAAGCATTATGCAGTACAACTGAGCTTTTGCTGGAATCTAATTTTTAATCGTCACAGACAAGATAAAAATTTTCCCAATTTTCGGCTCACGCACAGCCCGGCCCCCTTTCGCGGCAGTCTCCTCTCCGTGCCTCCGCTGCGGCGTCGCATTTAGGGAGGCACTGCTGCCCGTGAGTCAGCCGCCCAGCACTCCTGGCTTTGCTGTCGGGAAAAGCAGCTCCCCCCGGCCTGAGTTTTCATGTTCCCAGTGAAAGAACATGTCTTCAGTGGCAGACTGAAAGAAGACATTTTCTTATTCCAAGGAAAAGCCAGGCACCTGAGGCCCTGGGTGTGAGGCAAGCCCCACAGGCACAGAAGCAGTACAGGCATCCCAAAGGCATCTTCCAGCGTGTTATCCCTTTTCCAGCTGTTATTTTTTTTCTCTGTCTCTCTCCTTCTATCTAGGATGTGAACCTGAGGGAAGAGAAACCTGTTCATGAACGAGGCTGGAGCCAAGATGCTGACCTGTGCTGCCACTGTGGCTGGCTTGCATGAAAGGACAGATGGATGGGGTCATGGGGCCCTGGTCCATCCATGGCATCTCTGTCCCCTTCGCCCACACTGTGCCGCTGCTGCTGTCCCAGCCTTTGGAAAGCGGACAGGAGGGGAGCAGGGGATAAAGCTGGTGATGGACCATGAAAGCAGAGGGAGAAGGAAAGACCCTCAGCCACAGAGCGAGGATGAGGAGCTAAAAAACAGTCCTGGCCAAGAGTTCTATGTGTGCCACGTCAATGCAAACCAGGGCCAAGAAATCACAACAGATTTTTTTCCTGTGGAAGAAAAATATTTTTCCTATCAATGTGCAGCTTAGTGAGCTAAGATCTTAGTTGCCTACCATGGGAAGGGTGAATGATGGAAATGACCCTTTAGGAATCTAAAACTTGCAGGAAATCAAGGTGTTTCCCCATGGATTTTTAAACACAAGGAGACTGCCCACAATTTAAAGCAGTTCTCCAGGCCTCCAAGGTATGAGCATGCTCAGGGAAAGCAGGGCAGAGCATCACACCAGGCCTCAGCCAAATGCAGCAGGTGAAGAGGAAGCAAGAGCTTATTAAGAGAGGGCATTGAGCAGTGAGTTCAGGGAGGCTCCCTTCGTGCTTATGCATTTGGGGAACTTTGAAGAACTACAGGGGAAAATCACTGAGAAAACTGACTCCAAAGAGTTTTGCAGCTCCAGCATTTAAGGTCAAGAAAAAACAGGAAACTAACATTGTCTCGTAAATCTTTAAGATGTCAGTAAATAAATGATGTGGTTTTCAGAACTGTAAAGCATCTCGTACCTTCTGCTGACTTCAGCTGGAGCACTGGGTGCTCAGCGCTTCTGGAAATAAAATAATTTGTTTGCCAAGACTCGGAAGGAGAAGCTGAGAAGACTGACTTGAAGTTCTTGTTCTTACAAATATGAATATGAAGCAGGATATAAAAATATGAACTGAATATGAATTGAAGCAGAATATGAAACTTAAATCAGTAGTGCTCCCTCAGGAAGATCGTTATTTGGAAGAAAAGAAAAAGTGCACATAAAGACAAATTTGTGAACACCGTAGCAAAGGAGGATGGATGGAACTTGCTTGGCATTATTATTGTTTCCTGTCTTAGACATGGTCTGCCTCTGCCTTCACTTTGTGGTATTTGTAGTAGTTTGGCATTGAACTAATTGCTTCCAGCCCTGGGGGCTGTCACGAAAACGTAGGCAGTGCTAATGCCTTAACTGTTAATTAACATGATAGCAAAGCAGTTAAGGAAGGGACTAAAATGTCAAACAGTGGAGATAACCGAGTATGGAAAATGCCACGCTCCTGAGCAGTGAGAGGGGCAGGGGGGGGGCTGGCATGGATGGCAGAGGAGAGGGGCTCCGCCGTGGACCTCGGGCTGCCCTCGCCCATCATGGCCATGGCAGGAGCCTCCACCAGCCTGCTCCTTGCAGCGCGGCAGAGATGCTGAGGAGTACTGCACAGCTCTTGGTTTCTGTGATGGGATTCTGTCAAGGGTTACACTTAACAGATAAAAAAATCTTAAGCAATGAGAAAATGTGGAAATTGTGTTAAAATACAGCAGGGGTTAGAAAAGCGTTTCACAGAAACTGATGTTTTCCACATGATTTTTTTTTCCCCTGTAATATTCCACTGGAAAACAAAATCCCTTGGTCAGTTAACCTGAAATATTCTTGATTCATTTCCCTTTCACTGCAGTGTCCCAGGAATCGAGAAAAATCTTGAAATGGGACATGAGAGAGGTAAACCCATGGTGTGTTAGTGCTAAAAGGAAGTAAAAAGAGTGTGAGATCCTAAAATATTATTTATCTAACATGATGCCCATTGGGAAAGGCAGAGATTGATGCTTGATGAAGTGAAAACATTTTGTCCTGGCTGACGTAAAAAAATAAGTTCAGGAATATTTGATGCATTGATTCCCTGGTTCTAATTTGGAATGGAAAAAAGTGTAAAAATGAGAGGACTTCCCACAATACAAAAATATTAGGATGATTTTGCTGTTGTTCCTTCAGAAGACTAATGCTTTCTTTTTCTGATCAGTAATTCACACATTTTAATACAAACATCCTGATAGAAAAATGTTTACATAGTTATTAATTTTAATAAGGGATTTCATAGTACTAATCTTCTACTACAGAGCACCACTCAGAATCACTTTATTATACAGTTTGCCTAGCAAAGGATTTCATCATGCAAAAGTGAGAAAAGCCTAAATGCACTGTTCTGATGAGAAGAGAAAAATAAGATTCAAAGGCTGAACAAGATCACAGATAATGCAGCTGAGATATCTGTTATGAACTTGTACAGAGTTTGCTTGTTAATGCATTGCAAAGAGCTTTACAAGGGGAAGATGATATCAGTGTTATAGGCAAGGGAGGTGAAGTGGAACGCAGTGAGTGACTCTCTTTCGCTCATCCTGCAAGCCAAGAGCATAGCTCAGACTCATCAGGTGCAGCTGAACGCACCTTTTGCAAGACTAGATCCTTCTCTTTTGTGACATGACACGATGCCCAGAGTCGCTTTTCTCTCTGGACCCCGACACAAGACATGAGTCAGTATGACGATAACCAGTGATTCATCATATGGACATTTTCCTTAAATCAAGCTATGCGTTGCGTTAATTTTTCTGCAAACCTATTTGGCAATGTGTTGTGAAGCCTTGACAAGTGCCTAAGAGATAAGCCACACTCAAGCTGTGATTCCACATTCCTTGTCCTGGGGTACTATCTGCAGTGATTTATTGTGCACAGCTCAGTTACCTGTGTGATCACTGGGCTTTAAATGCCAAAACACCAACACATCCCGCTAGTTCCAGCCATCGTCAAGGGAAAAGGGATTTAATGAATTTGAGAACTGGATGCGATAATACTGTAAATTTAGGGACAGGAGGGATCACTGTGATGTTAGCTGACCTAATTGTTAGTTGACACAGATTCCCTCAGTATCAGCAACACATGAAAGTTCTCTGCTTACTCCATAACTGGTCGCTGTCAGACCACGAACTTGCAGCTGAACCCAAGAGCATCTTTTGGCGCAAGGCTGCGTGGCACTGTGCTCAAAGATGCCGTGCTGTTCTGTTTCCAGCACTGAATGAACGTTTGATTTTTGAAACCTTAATTCTCAGTCTTGTTTAGAACTGTGATTTCTTCTTACAAACCTCCAGACCAAGGTGAGCCTGTGAAATACACTTCCATTTCTATGCTCTGTAATATAGCGTAAGGTTCCTAGCCCAGAATTACATCATGTGAAACATTATTGCCATTTCTAAAAAAAATTATTTATGTGTATTTGCCTATTTTCTCTTTTGGTCATCTATGCAGAATTGTTTTTCTAGGCTAAAAGTGTTTTCCTGAAATGTACCAACTTTTTTTGCAGTACGTACGTCAACAGATCGGCTCCTGCCTCCCACTTTCCCTCTGGGACCTCACAGACTGGGGCTGCGACAGCCGGGCTGAGTGCTGGGGCAATCCCAGACATCTGCCTGCTGAGTAGGGAACTGAAGATGCTCCATTTTGCATAACCTTTGCTGTCGGGTCAAAAGTACTTTTTGTTTTGTTTTGTTTTTGAAGCCAGACGTGGTTGTGCTTCTGGGGCACTGCTCGCATTTAAACCTCCCACTTAGGAATGTATTTGGTTTTGTTTTGGTGGGCATATTGTTTAGTAAAATTTGCTCAGCAACAACTAACTTTCCCATCCAGCTATGCTTTTTATTTTATTTCTCATTGCTGTGGGATTTCACATGATGTGTATTTTCATGGGATTAATATCAATATATCAATGTGATGTTCTAAATCCCTAACGCATCTCAGCTCATTAAGTACCTTAATTCATTTTGTAAGAATGCCTTTTGCCTTCTACTCAGAAGATACACCCATATGTGTATCATCATTTGTAGGCTGTTCTCAACCCCAGAGCACAGAAGAATTCTCCTGCCATTTAAAATCCCACTCAAAAGTAATGGCTCGTATACCTACATGCTAATATTTTTCTGGTAGATCAGCTTACGATGTGCCCACTGTATAAAGCAAGCTGAAATCTCTGCCTTAGCATCAGGCTGTCACTAATTGTTTTTCTATGTGTTTGCTAAAATTACGTTGTCCTCATTTCCAGTATCTGTTTCAGAACACAATATTAGTTCGTTTAATTTGTGTGTCACAAACCAATCTCATGGTGAACATTGCTTTGCAAGTTTATTGAGATAATGTTTGTCATAAGAGCTTTGTCCTGCTGTTATCTTTGGTTTTTTGTTTTTTTTTTTAATGGTAGAACTGTCACTTTCAGAAGGTGAATTGCTTTGACTGTAAATATAAGAATTTGCCCCTTGTGCTGAATACATTTGGGTCTTATTGTGGTTGCTGTCTTGTTCAGGGCTTCTGGACCTACCTGTGTGTTCACTCTGGGTTCTGTCTTTGTCCTTAGATGCACATGAGTGCTGCTGCTGCCTGCCATCCCTTGTGTTTGGGAATCACATCACAGCTTTGCTTCTGCAGTGATTCCAGTCAAGTCTCTTTCTGACAGTACCTTGCTGTGTCCAGCTGACTTGTAATACTCCAAATAGTTTCAGTTCTACTTAGTCCATGTAGTAACATGGCTCATACTGTGTGCGTCCCTTAGCATCAGGCTCGGCCATGTCTGATGGCTTGATGGCTTTGGCTCTCCACAAGCAGGCGTGCTGGGAAACCTGTGGGAGTGCAAGGACTTTAATGGGATTTAAAATAAGTGAAGAGCCCCAGTGCCTCTTCAGATACTTAAATAACATTGAAATCTGTCTTCTGACATTAGTTCTTCTCATTAAAATGGTTTTGGGAATGTCGTTATCGCACACATATCCTCTCCTAAGCCTTGAAAGCTCCCAGTCATCTTCTCAGCTGCTCTGTCACCTGAGACTTTGGACTGAGCAGTTCAGAGGACCTCATTGCTCCCTTTTTATCTGAAGGCTGACCTGACTTTGGAGTAGCAGATAGGGGAAGTAACGCACAATGAGCTCATCGGACGCTGAACTCTGTTCCTTCTATCAAGCACTATCTATGTTGCTTTGCTCCATTTTTAGCCCTTTCACTGTGATCACTGTCTTTGTTGAGCTGGGGAAAATTCCTCTTGTGTCCCATTACCCCCAGTTTGAAGACTGCTCCTGGAAGCAGGTGCCTGTGGCGTCCTCTCAGTGGGTACCTTGGCTCCTCTGGGGATTTGACCAATGCCAATCTTCCCCCCACTCTGGAGATGACAACCATGGGTAGAGGATCCGTGTTTTTCCTCCCATCATAGGTTTTGCGTAAGACAAACATAAAGGAGCCAAGGAGGAAAAGTCTTTAAGTCTACGTAGGCAAAGAGCATGCTCTCCCTTAACCTTACATCACGTAATTTTTAAAACTGAACTTCTTTAAGTACTTGTTAATGCACCCTTTTTTTTAGCTATTCTTGGAAACATACTTGTTATTTCCAGTAGCCTTTTAAAAGCACTGAACCCAGGATTCAGATAAACGATGGTAGTCTACGAAGTGAATCCGGGCTGTCAGAAGGTGTAGCAAGCTCTTTATTAACTCATCTTTGCTCACCAGACTGGGGCCAACTGCAGACTTTCCCAGGAACACGTCTAAGTTTCTTTTTTTTTTTTCTTTTTCCATTCTCCAGGTTATTGATAAAGATCTTGAATAGCGCTAACCTAGACAGGGTTCTTGTGGGACTCCATGAGATACGCATGGTTGAAGCTGTTGTGAGTGCACATCTCCCAAGCTGCAGAGAGGAGCTGGTGGCTTTTGAGGGTCTGTATGGTCAGGTTTACCTTTAGATTAGCAAGTGAGAATTAGTAACAGAGTGGATGCTGTACCTACACTTGCACATCTCTCCCTACACTGGGAAAGTCACTGTGCCCATCTCAGAAGGATGCTGCTGCCATGATGGAGAGCAGCATGTGCTGCAGGACATGCACACTCCAAAGTTGCAAAGTACGTGAAAGAAAAATGGTCTGAGTGTTGCCCTCCCTCTTCAAATTACAGAGCGAAATGTGCAGGTAACACTGAAAGTGCCCCATAGCAGAGGTTGGCCTGGGTAGCCCTTTCCTTGTTGTAAAATTCAGCGTGGGCTTTTCCAGTAACATGGCTCAGCCATGTGTGCCCCAAGACCCTGAGTGGCTGCTGGCTCTGACACTGGCTGCACCTCTCTGCTTCTGCCTAGGGCTTTCTGACCCCAGCACTCACCTGTCCCATCCCTCTATGATCCCCAGTGGTCTGAAGAGCAGCTAATTGAAACAAAA
>Ga0181612_159675_pt1 | contig 16911 bp, 8 predicted proteins | sample HoacroProtozoa21_FD_119630 | JGI IMG/M metagenome (GOLD analysis project Ga0181612, IMG submission 119630) | Hoatzin crop microbial communities from Cojedes, Venezuel. Combined Assembly of Gp0051906, Gp0051904, Gp0051908
CCTGATACAAGCCAGGATGCCGTTGGCCTTCTTGGCCACCTGGGCACACTGCTGGCTCGTGTTCAGCCAGCTGTTGACCAATACCCCCAGGTCCTTTTCCTCTGGGCAGCTTTCCAGCCACTCCTCCCCAAACCTGTAGCGTTGCATGGGATTGTTGTGACCCAAGTGCATTCCACAGGTACTGAGGACAAAGCCCTAAATCCCACCCAGGCAGGGGGCAGAGGTTTCCTACAAAGCATGTTTTCCCACGCTGGGCTTCTCAGTCTTTGGAAAGGGGCAGGAGGAAGAAGCAAGCACCTTCCAGTGTCTCTGTGTCAACACAGTCAGATAACCCTGGCAATCAGGAGAGAGCTAGGCACACCCGGGTTTAATGGGCCTGGGAGACATCAGCCTGAGAAACTTTCCAGTTTGGATTTCAGGCAGACAAAATGCTAAAACTGGCCATTTGGGAAAAAACCTGGAGAAGGACTTGGAAAACTCAGCAAGAAGTGCTGCAAAGACTAACTTTTAAACAGTGCTGTGACCTGCAGGAACCACACTGTGCACCTAACAGAAAATCCCAGGAGGCACCATGTCAACCAAAAATTAGACAGAAATTGTCATTAGGGACAAGTTCTAAATGGGAAACCCTCCCAGGATGGCCGCTTTCCAAGCCTCACTGTGGGGCCCAAGAGCATCACAGCCTGGAACACGCTGTTTGTGTATTCACTTGAGTGAAGAGGAATGCAGCTTCAACATCTGTTCTGCTTCTGCAGGGGAAGGGACCAAACAGTTGTCTCCTATGTGCCAAAGGGACTAGTTCACCTCAGAATTGTGCTGCTGTGGTAGGTACACATCGCTTCTCTTTTGTCTGAATAATGTGCAGTCTGAGAATGACTCTTCTAACACATATTTTGGGTTTTCAGTTTGTCAACATGTCTGAATCTCCTTGGCACACCCAGAATTTTATGAATGCTAGACAGCAAGAGACACAGAGGGGCCATTATGGATGCAAATCAGCAGAATTTAAGCACCTTGGGGGTGAGGAAGCAGTTATTCAGTGTCTAAAATTTCTAATAGCAATTTAATTTTGAAAGTAGACACCTTAATTTGCAAGTACGATCTAGGTTTCTTAGTGGATTTGGCCTTTTCATCTGGAGTTATTTCAAAATATATCAGTGAATCAGTGCAAGTTAGGGGCTTTGATGTCTTATGTGCCGGTTTCCATCTATAAGTATTTGAATATCTTTCTAAATCTGGGACTCTGAACCATGCTCAGGTGTGAGGCTTTTCCACAGATAGAAAAGACCTTGCCTGAGCAGAGAGGTTTTAGCATGGAGCGAAAAAATACATATGGTGTTTAGTAACAGCAGCAAGACCCTTTCAATTTGGCATTCCTGCATAGAAAATAAAATTGTAGAAGATACCCAGGCATTGTTGATTATATTCAAACCTTTAAGCAATAACATCACATAGAGAAAAATCATTTAGGATTGACAGGTTTTTGTATTGCTGTCCTTAATCTTACCCGATGTTTAGACTAACTCCCATTGATTTCTGTTGACATTAATGGCCCATTAGCCATTAGATTCAGTGACTGGCAGACTGCTCTTTGCCTATGCCAATCCCCACCTCCTGCTCACAAAGCTCTTGTGTTCTCTGGACGTTGCTGCTAAAGCAGGGGCCAAAGAGCCCCAAGAGCCTGCAGCAGCAGTTGTACCAGCAGTACCCCTTCCAATTAGAGGTAGGTGTCACAGCTTTGCCTTTGGGGATGACAGCAGCAGAAAGTCTCATTCTCCAGCTTCCATCACCTGGCAGCCCAGCCCTGCTCCATCCCTTCCCTCCAGCCTAGAAGGTGCAGCAGGTTAAGGGGGGCCCGGCTGCAGGGAAGCAGTGGGACTCCTGTGTCTTGCAGGAGTGGAGGGTGGAGGTGTGTGGCTGCATGGGGCTGGGTGCTGGCTGGGGGTCAGTGAGAAGTGTGGCTTCTGAGTCTAGGGAAGAGGGGAAGTAGACAGGGATCAAGAGGAAAGAGGTTTGGTGAAACACGTGGAGGAGGAGAGAGAAAAAAAGAGTGAAAGAGATTTGCCTGCCCTGCCAGGCTTCCACAGCTCCCTGAAACCTTGCCTTCATTCCACTCAGAGCTCTCCAACCTTCATTAAACCCCACTTACCATCATTCCTCTTCTCCAAGATTCTGAGATCTCCAGTGACCCCTTCCAGTCCCATACTCACACCTCTGAGACACTTAATGATCTCCTCCCATCTCCTCAAACCCATTCCTCCCCTCTGTCGTAGCCCCTCAGCTCCATCTTCACCATAGCCCTGCAGTCCTCATGTAGCACCTCACCACCCCGATGTCCGTTCCTACCCAAGGGCCCTGGGCTTGTCAGTCTTGTTCACATTGTCAGGAAGCCCCGAGTGAGCTCCACTGGCTGCTCCAGCCTTGCTCCCAGTGGGGAGTGTTTTCTCACCCAGCACAGTCAGCAGGACTGCTGCTGTGTGTAAGTGCTCACCACAGAGGTCAAGAAGCATGTAAGCAAATCAAAATTATTCGGCTCCGGCACTGCCGTTTCCCACACTTCTCCCAGAGCCCAAACAATTGATACGCTTCTACAGGTCTGCACCTATAGAATTATATTGGTAAAGATGATTATTCCAGTACTTCAGTCTTCTATTTCGCTGTTAGCCTTCTTTGTCATTGCTCTCTTACAGAGAAAAAACCCATAATGACGACATCCTGTAAAGTTTACAAAAGGCGAATGTTTCTTCTGTATCTCGCCTTTGTGATATTATCTTCTATCTGATACCAGGCTTCACAGTCAAAATGTGATGTTTTACTCAGTGATCAGCAAGAATGGGGTTAACCATACCCTTATAACTGATGGAAGTTCTTTGAAATTAACTATTCTATTTTCATGAAAATCCTGATTAACAAAGTGCCCATGCATATTTTAGACAGGAATATATTCAATTTTTGAATATCTATCTCATTCTGGTAAATGTTAGCTTTGCTTTAAATAGTTTCAGCTTTTTGAGGCAATGGAAGAACTTACTGATTAGAAGGACAGTTTGGCATGGTATCAAATGCAGTGTGATGTCCAAGTAAAGATTACTACACCTACCATAGCATGTTTAAATGACACCGACACAGAATAAACAGCAATAAAATAAATTAGTGGAAACTGAAATTAATAGAGAGAAAAATAGAGAAAATATAGAAATAAAGCAGAAAATATAAATTTATTGCAGCTTTCTATTGTAATAGCCTCAAGAGAAATGCATAAATTGATTCCATTTGTAAAATCCTAAATCCCCTGCTCCAGATGAGAAAGAGCAACAATAGAAAATTCATGGTATTTGTGACTGGCCTTAATCAACAAAGAGTAAACAGCCATGACTTCTAATAGAGCTTCTGCTGCTGGTGTAACATCTCCATGAGAGGCTCACACTAAGGCTTCAGACTGCACAATAAATATGTCACAGAAGCTCAAGCGTCTCTTAACATGAAGTGATTATTCTGTATCTTCGTCTTATTGGTCTCCCAGCTATTCACATTCAGGCTTTGAAGTGTCTGCTTTTATTCCAGCCCTACCATCCTATTTTTGCTCTTCTGAAGTTGCATAGAAGTTGTTCAGGAAATCAGCACCAGCATCTCTGTGACTGATATGTAAATCAAAAACAAGTGGGAAAATTGTTACAAGCCTTTAGGGAGATGGAGGTGTTCTTTATAGCACATGGTTGATGCTCAAGCTGAGAGGAGCTATTTCTAAGGCTATCAATTAGGAAGAAATGAATAACTGAGGTTATTAGCATTGGAGTAATTCACTTCAGCACTGTTATTTCAGTTCTCATTTAGGCTGGTAGTTACTGAAACTGGTTAGTGGCACAGCAAAGCTCTCATGCTCTCAATCCTTTTTTATCAAATTCAGACTCCAAGAACACTACTAGCATGAACTGACTCTCTTGTCAAGGAGATGTCTTATAAAGATTAAAGAGCTTAATGTCTCTAGATGTCAGCTAAACATCTCCGAAAGGTGTCCTCAGGCATCCTGAGCTCTGTTTGTAGGTGAGCGTAAACAAAAACTCTAATATAAGAAGAGTCTTACTTTTTATTTATGCTTACCTACAAACAGTTTTCCCAGATGCTGAGATTAATTTGCTCTGTTTTGCTAAGAGACTAACAGTGGCATGAATTCTGTTGGAGAAATAATGAAGTGAAAAGTAAAAATCAACAACAATTACACTAATGAACTGTTATATAAAATCCATTCATTAAAAAGCAGGAAATGAAAGGGATTATAACTCTGCAAAAATTTTAAACATAGGAAAGGTAATACAGAGGGTAGCTAGATCTGTTATTAGAACACAAACAATGCCCTACTTGAGAGGAAAATCAGATAAACAAAAATTTCCTCCTAAAAATATACCTACAGCAGAATAAAGATTGACTTCGGGCTGCATAAAAAAGGTTTTACCAGTACTTTTTTTTCCCCCCTGAAAAATTACCAAAAAAGTAGGGGCTGACAGGTTTCCCATCCAGCCACTAATGTGAGAAAATACCACCTGCTCTATACCTATTGCCAGAATTAAAGAGTGAAAGGTTGTGGGGGAGTTCAAGCCAGCACTAAGAAGCAAAGAAGAGGACAATATAATATTTTTATTTGAATCATTTAAAGAAATCAAGCTTTATCATTGCAGTCATAGAATGATATATAGTTATTTAAAATCAGGAAAAAAGCTTATTAAAAGAACAAAAAATATGGAGACAAGGTGAAAATTGAAAATGCCGTGGTTCACAGGTGTCTGTTTTATTTTTATCCCACTTTTCTTTTTCCTTCTTCAGTAGAAAGAATGAAAAGCAAAACCAAACCAAACCCAGGACGGGGGGGGGGGGGGGGTGTTGGAGTCTGCTGTGAGTTAAGGGCCTGACTGAAATTCACACGAACAAAATTAAAAAGCTGAATCCATGAAGATCGATTACTTAACTACCAACCACACAAAGTCTCTGTCAGGTACTCACTCACCTCAACAGCAGCCAAGCACCATGCCAATAACTTACTAGTTTACTGCCACAATGCAAGAAAAATTGAAAGCAGTGAAATGCACAGATTTGAAACTGAGTATCTTTTTGCTCGTATTTTCTTAGTTTTGCACGATATTTACCAATGACTGGAGGCCAACCTGACTTTCCCTTGGTCACAGTTCACTATTACTTCCTTGCTTTTTTAATCAGTAATTATAACAAATCCCTATAAACTTTCAAATCATCATTATTGCATTCATTAATAGTATCTGAAAGTAAAAACATGACAACAGTACCTTTGTGTTGAGATTACTTTTCTAACTAGCTTTGAAGTTGGTTCCTGTCTGAAGCCCTGCGTCCTATTATGTTAGATCATTAAAAAGCAAATTATCTTGACATTTTATTTTAATCGCCTGCCTTTGCTTTGGCCAAACATGAAACACTGAACTTCCAGGGTATGACCTTTCCCCACCAGTGTATGTTTTGGGAACACTGGGCTGAAGAGTGAAAGAGAGGGGAAAAAACTGTTGACTCAATACCAGAATAATAACCCCTTACTGAATGAATCACATGCTTTCTAAGATGGAAGGAGGGAAGAAAAATCTTGCCCTGTTTTATATTCTCATATCTGTAAACTTATAAATTATTCACAGCATAATGTAGACTTCTTTCTTGGTCAGACAATAAGCTCAAAGATTCCTATCTTCAGGATATTCACGCTTTGCGAACACAGTGGTGCATTACTCTGAGCTATGGAAGAGAAGAAAATGCATTTGGCTTAACAGAAGAACATACTGCACATGTGATTTTAGTAAAATTCTAGATGTTTTTGCTTGGCAACTCCTTATAGCTCAGTAACCATATTAAAGTGTCTCCTCCTATGGGACCAAGTAGAAATAAGCCAGAGAGAGACAAGGGTGGTCCACTGAGCAAGAAATCATGGTTTAAATAGAGATGGATGGAACTAATATCTTTTTGTCTAAAGGAAAAAATGAAGATGGGTATTTTTCCAGGTGGCACCTCCAGCACAGGAGGTTATTGTAATATGGCTTGCTAGAGATTAAGAGGTTGTGTATGCCCCAAGAGACAGAGCTGTGTATGTCCCTCCTTCCTACTCATCTCATAGTGGCCACCATCAAAGACAAGATACTTGACTAGATGGATGCAGCCAAAAAAAGATGTAATCTTGTGTTCTTATGGGAGGCAGAGCAGAACTTGCCCTTGCACACTGTGCTGGTGTTTTTATAACCTTACAGCCCTCTGCTTAGGAAGTATTTCAGAAAAATTGGTTATTGAAAGAGGGAATGCTGTAGCAGGAAGGCTGAGAGAACTGAGAGGGGATTCTTAGCACTGTTGCCAGTAGGAGGGAAACAACAAGGCCAAAGTCTTGTGGGTTGAGTTTATACACCTGAGATGTGAAGTCAAAGCACAGGCTATTGTCCATAGTTTTATGAGATCTCTATTGCTAAAGGGCTAGATCATTCATTTTTCTATCAGGATATATGAGCTAGCCTTTTGAAACATTATCCATACTTTTTTTTCTTGTGAGACATAACAAAGGATCACATTTGGCAAGATCCATACTGATTTTACAAATAACTGAATACAGTCTGAATTAATTTTAAAATGAAATGGAGAATGTTTCTCTCTTTTTTTTTTTTTGTCAATAATACACTGGTATGAGGAAGGAGGATGTCTCAGTGTTCAGAATTTTGCAAAAACTCTAGAATTCCCTGTGGAAGTATGGTTTTCCACAAAAGCAAACTGAAAGCTTAAAGCAATTTGTTCTGTACTTTTAGAACAGATTTTCCAATTGAAATGTAATAGTATATGCTAGGAAATAACCAGAGAAGAAAATTTACCTGTGCATTGACCAACACAGAAAAATCTAGTATACAAGAGGAAGTGCAAACTGTCAACATTATGGAAATACTGGCATGTATTTAGTGCAAGTGCTGATCAAGGTAAGATCTACACCAGATCAAGGTAATTGTATAAAATCCTGCTCTTAGGCTGCATGGGCAAGAGGAATCAGGAAATCTTCATACAGCGCGTTTCTTCAGCGAGGAAGTACAGCAGTGCAAACAGTGCTCTCAGCGAAGCGGCGACCGTTTGGTTTTGTGATTTCAGTGTGCTGCTCTGTGGGAAATGTGAAAACTATGCTTTAAAAGTATGAAATAAAGTAAAGGTCAGAGATTTATATCCCCTTCACCAAGCTGCCAAAAATATTTATGGAACTGAAAATCTCAAGAGCATAAAGCAATTCATACTATGTTAATGTTTGTACTGAGAACTTTCCATTAGTAAATGTATGAGAGGGAGTAATCATATCTATCCATCTGCTTAGTGGCTGTTCAGCCACGGAAGCTGCTGCATGTCAATTATTAATCCTCCTGAGGATAGAAAACCTTTTCTTCTGGAGGGCTAGTTTTCTGTTTGTTTTTCTTCTTTATTTTCGCTGCTATTTAAAATAATCTTTTTCTTACATATTTCTTACAGACATTGACACATTTCTTACAGACAGATTATCTCCTTCTCAGTAATGTCTCCCTTTTTCGTACAGCTCTACCATCAGCCACGATACCTTTTTCTAGTAGGAAGATCAGGATACAAGAACCAAATCTTCTTCAACTTATTCAAGTTCTTTTGAGACTCTTACTTTAATTCCTTTGTTGCAATGATGGCGGTTCCAGTGACAGTCATTAAGACATTTGAACAGTCATGCTGCTTTTATTTTTGTTGATCAGGTAGTGTTTTTTATGGTTTCTGGCACAGCAACAGAAAGGAGTGCAAGAAAACTATTCATAAAATAAAAATCAGAAGCGTCTAATTTAGATACAACAAAATAAACCCAAATCACTGACCATGGCTGCTCATACTGTCACTTAAATCTAATCAAGTGAGTGAAGTGTGGCATCAAAGAGAAATTAACTTCAGTGAAAGAGGATCATTTTCTGATGCTAGTTATGTTGAGAAAATCATTGATTTTAGCTGGAATCAAGAAAGGTCACTTAGTTTTTGTCACTATATGATGCTACTTTTTACAGGTTGCTTTCTGCTGGAATCGCCTTCATTATGAATACCAATGTAATAGCATGGGAGAGTAAATGCATCAAAGAAAATCTTTGCAATAAACACAGGTACTTATTCAACTTGCTGATCAGAACTGTCATAGAGTAAAAGCTAATTTAATCACGCCAGTCACTGAACATGACTCATGATGAGCAACTAACTTTTGTAAATGAATGAATAAACAGACAAAAAAATAAGCTTCCTACAGTACATTTAAGAAATACTTTGCTTAAGTTATTTCAGAAAAACAAGAAAAACATCAATAATAAGATTACAAATGTTCATTTTTGTTTAGCTAAAAAGTCTTTTTCAAAGGATAGATAAACAACATTAGGTATATAACCTGTACAAAAGGTTTGCCTGTACTGTGTATCAGTGTTTCGCTCTATGTTATTACACTACTACTAACTACTAGTACCTAGAAAGCCAAGTGAATGACAATCCCATTTTGTTGGGCAATGCCATGCAAATGGACACACAGCAGGAGACAGCCTCTATCTCAGAGACACCACACTCTCAAGAGACACTTGCTACCAAGTCAGGTCAGTGATAAAACTGAGACCAGGGTCCGGGAACACCCACACGAGGTTCCTGTGCTCGCGTCCTGGGGAACTCGGCTGCAGCCAAGACTGCTTCCCATCACATTGCTCAAGCCCTGGCCTGCAGAGCTGGGAGGGAGGTCTATGTCAACCTGGAGGTGCAGGGCATCAATTTACAGAGATACTGAGCAGTGCAGTTGCCTGGAGGGAACTGGGTGGAGAGGATTAAAATAAGCATCTTTCCGGATTCTCACTGCAGCTCATTCCGTACAGAGGTCCTCCAGGTTATCAGTGTTAAAAGCACAAGGCAGAAGTTCAAGTCAAGTGCTTTAGGCATTACAAACCTGGTCAAAATCCTTCATAGATTTCTGGGCGTATTTCTAGTTACTTAGGAAATTTTATGTCAGGCTTTGCCTGGAATGCTGTATGAGAGAAATATTTACAATCTTATCATTTTTTATTTTTTTCAGGTATTTTAGTTTTGAGGTTTTTTGTTTTACTTTCATATCAAGACACCCCTTTCAGTGTGCAGCTTGTGGCTTTCTCTGTCTTCAAAGAAGACTGAGTGTTACTTGGACACCAAAAGCATCTGAGGAAGTAGAAAGGGACAGATTTTACTCTTGAATGAGACTGGTTTAGGTCCTGCAGATAGAGTTGATTTGGGGAAGAGCAACAGCAGAATACAGCCTTAAATGAGAAATTTCTGTCTCTGTAAAGCCATAAGCATACAAAACTTAGATGCAGGCTGGACCTGTGCAGGTATCTACACATTTGAGAAACAGAATTGCAGATAGTCGACTTCAGCTATTATCTTCTGCGTCCATTTCCCTGCTGTTTCCTTTGCCATAAGTGTCTACCCTAGAACACAGATATGGAAAATGCTTGCTGAATCCTGAGCACACAGAACAGCTCAAGAACCAGTGAAGGTATAAGGCTCTTACTTATTCTAACTAGTTTACACATTCTTAATGTACAATATGCAGCACTAAGAAATATGTAGATGACACTGTGCTGCTGATTTCTTATTTAAAGGTAATCAGCACTTTTTATTGAAACAGAATAAATACATTTTATGGACATCTTTCTGTCAGTATCATGTGGTATTTTGGATGCCATTAAGTAATGACCTTTTGTCCTTTCCAGGTGGAAAAGGACAGATTACAGATTTCTGGGGAAGCAAGTGACAAGTAGACATATGGCGTGATCTATTATGAATTATAGTTATTTCAAAGATGTATGAATATTAACAAACTCCTTGGCTTAAGGAAATTGCAAATTTATGGTACCAGAAAATTCCCATAAATATATCATGTTACATATTAATAATTGTGATACGTCGTCTTTCCAATGGTATGAAAGTTCTCACAAAAGCTTATGCAGCTACTCCTTTGCATTTCCTTCAGTCTCAAAACCTATAGGACCTCTGAATAAAATTCAGGAAAAACAGAAGACTTCACCTACTTCCCAGTCAAAAGCAAAGAAGGAAAACGCAAATGCATGGCAATTTCAAAGCACAATCACAAATCAGTCCCTCACTGATCCGTTGCCAATGAAAAACTGGCCAACAGTTGAGAATCTTTTCAGATAAGATCTACATGTCAAGTCTGAAATGAAAACCAAAAACTCACAGATTTTGCCAAGTTTTGAGCTGACAACACTTCTTTAGTGGCTGTAGAACTTGGACCTGAGAGCTTCTTGCATTGAAGGAGCTGATGATTTCTAACCCTGCACCCTTCTGCGCTCTCTGAAGCTAGGGAAAGTGTCTGGGCTTTTTCCTCTACATTTCAATGAGCACCAGCTGTAAAACAGGGATCCAAATCCTGATTCATACTTCTCCCAAATTTAGAAGTTTTGGATCTATAGCTGTAGTCTGGGCACATCTGTCCTTCCAAATGCTCTGACACATCAGCTCAGCATTTTCTTAAATGTAAATGCCCAGGAACATATCACGTACTGACTGCGCATGCTGAAAATAGCTCCCTGTTTCACAGTGCACAGCTTCTGTAGCCCCTCAGCTGTAATGAGGAAAACCAACATAATAATCATACTTGCATACCTGTTCAGACACCTTTATGCTTCTTACAATTTATGTGTTTATTAGAGGATAATTTTAGTATGCACCTGATACGATTTATTACTTTTCACAGTTAGGTTGCAGTTCTCAGTTTGAAAGATTTACTAAGCAGAAAACATGAGGAAATAACAGGGGAAGTTTATGCAGTCTGGAGCTAGCAGATAATATGTGTCTGAAAAATTGTATGTTTGCAATTTTTTCGCACTGAAAAGCTCTCTTCAGACTTTATAATTTTTCAAGAGCTTGTCCTGTCTACCTGATGGAGAACTGCAGGATGATACCTTCATGAAACAACATTTTAGTCCAAAGTAACTCAATTTGCTGTCTCTATCTGACAGTTATTCAGAGAGGTATTTGATAGGCCCCTTTTGATGCTGCATGCCTCACCTCACCCATCTCTGACCCTAGCATGTTTCAGTTCCATTTCTACAAATTAAATAAGCAGAACTCTCTCCTACTCTGCTAGGAGCTGGCCTTTTATTTGCCCTTGCAAAGTCATAGTAACAATTTTGCAGAGACAGTAATAATAAAAAACATCGTGAAATCTGGACATTGCATAACATGTTCTGTCTCCATATGGTGAGACTAAGTTGTCTGTAAATACTTTTCAGTAATCCTGGGGGAAGGGACGTGGTGAAGAAAAGAAAGGGCAGTGACTATGAACTGGAATTTAAACCACTGCTAACCATTAACTTCACACAGGGAATCTTCTCATTGTTCTTTCTCAGGTCCATCATTTATGACTTATCATTCAAGACAGGACATAAAATAATGAAGCATTAAACCCTGGACAGAATTAGCTTTTTCACAGGATATCTCTTGCTACTTGGAGGATCCTATCCTGTCCTGCAGAACAGATCAAAGTGCTTCAGCATGCAGCAAGGTAAAGCAGGTCAAGAACTGTCTCTAGTGGATATGGACACATTGAAGTTTCTACTTCTGAAAAGATAAGGTGCATAGTAAAAATCTGACTCAGTCACCAATCAGGGAAATTATTATTATTTTGTGACTTTTTAGCATCTATGGAATAGATTTTGAGCTCAGATTTTGAGGACAGAAAAGCTGCAAATAACCTACATGATTCTGAACACATATAGGTTAAAGAACTTTGTTTTCATGTTAGCTAATGTCACCCTAGACAATAGCATCATTTTTCTCCTCCGCTGTTTTCTTATATCGATGTCTTTAGACCAGCTCAACCTAGCTGTGGATCAGTATTAGTTAATGACAGCAGATCAATTATTATCATCCAACACATAGGTGCAAAAGAAGCGTGCAAGAATAGAAAGAAAAATGTCCCTCCTCTGTGACCCCCACCTGAAATCATGTTTCCTCTTTTATCAATCATAGTGCCCTCTCCTCCACGCTCCTGAACTGCTGCTGCTGAGTAAGATATTCCCACAAATCTTTTCAGTTAGTCATTTCTCCAAAGTAGTCATCAAGTTGTCAGGACCTGAATCAGTCTGATTATTTACTGTGATAGATCAGCACTCTTGCGTGGTGTAAGGTGAGAGAAAATGCTGGCACTGTATTATCCCCTTGATCCCCGTGGAAGTGAGGGTCCTGCTTTTGCAGCTTGGCCATTGGAGAAGTGAACAGGAACCTCAGAGCAGGAATAGCCCCAAACCTGCCTCTGCCTTTCAGTAGAAAACACATTCAGCATTAATTTGTGCCTGTGGATCATGTATTATGATCATTGATGTATCATTTCATGTTTACTGTTAAATAGAGATCCCACCCCAAGCAAAGTAATGATGCAGCAAGAAGGGAAAAATAATTATTTTTTAAAATCCTCCTCTTGTTAGTAGCTTCTCTAGAAGTGTGAGGCCCGAAGCGTGCTTACGCTCATATCCTTGCATTTGAATCAACCCTTGTCATGAGTGACAACTCTACAGTCCTGTTTCTGCTGCTGTGACTGCACTTCATTTTATCTGTGGAAAACTCTGGGCATTTACATTAGGAGGTACCTGACCCGACTCTCAATCCCCTGCAAGTTACTACTGTGCATTAAATCCAGGGGCTGAGACTCCATCAAAATTCTCAGACCCGGTAATCTGTAACAGTATTTATGTTCACCATCATAGGATGGCAATGTCATCTGAACGTAAGTAATGAAAAACAAACTCTGATTTATGAGAAACAGGCTTGGGAGCCTTGCTTAGCTGCTGCTTTCATGTTTCTAATACTTATGTCTGCATAAAGCAGTGAGAAGAATAAAAGATCAGGCACCAAGTCAATACATTCTACCAAGCTTGTCAAAAGCTCCTCGTCCAAACTTTTTTCTTCTAAATGTGAACTCCTAGATCGCAGTGCTTCTTCCCCTCTCTGCAGCTGCCTTCAGCATGACGTGCTCTGTCATCCTGTGGCTTTTCCCTGCCAGCACCATTTCAAGGAGGGTCACGGCCCAGAGGGCTTGATGTGCATGTGAATGGCAAGTCACATTTTTACCGTAACCATAGATATTTGGGCTCTCACCATCACCTCTGATTTTGATGCAAGGTGTGCTTTGTGAGAGGTTCCAGCGGAGAAAGTTCCCAGTGGAGAACAACCAGCCAGCGTCGAGAATTGGTCATAGCACTGGCGACATGCTGGCACATCGGTACCAGCACAGCAGACCCGTGGTGCTCAGCCGTCCTACCCCATGCCAGGTGGAGCTTCTTCTAATAGCTGGTGTTCATGCATACTGTGAAAAAGTGCTCCAGAAAAGCTGCTTCTCAGTGCAGTTCCATCTTCTTTTCGCAGGAAATTTCAGGTTTTGAAAATATTTCCCCTTAGAGCATGGAGAGAAATGTCAAATATTGTTCTTTGAGAGAAACAGCATAGGAGCAAGTGCAGAGCACCAATGCTCTCTCACAGCAGATACCACTCACGGTGGCTACCGTTTCCCCTTCTACATGAGGACTGTCAGATTCACCACAGGTGAAGAGAGTCTGAAAGGAAGATGCTTCACTGGGATGAAGCAGACCTGCAGCACCCCATTTCTGTCCAGCTACGAGTCTACTCCAGGTCTTCCGACAGTAGAGGTCCAGACTGGGCTGAAGAGTCCTCCAGATCAGTCTACTATAAAAGTGACACTGATTTTTCTTTGAGGGCAGAGCTCAGATCTGTGTTTGCAGATAGCTGCCAGAGAATTACTCTCTCTGTCATTTCTGTCTTGAAAAGTTTGAATTGCTCGGTAATAGAGTGTCACTGAAAGCTGTGGTCTCCTGTTTCTCTGCCACACTCTAGCCTAATGCCAAAGCGCTAAGCCTAACAGCTGATCTTCAGGTAACGCTGTGGGGAAAGAAGAGAACAGCACAGCCTTACTGGACAGAGCAACTACTAGGAAAATTCAGGGAATGAAAACTAGCAAATTAAATGTACCTCTGACATGGAAGGAAGCAATTTAGGAACGAGGGAAATTCAGGAAAGGGAAACATTACTTAAATGTAATTAAGCAGCAGACTAATACAGGATAGAATATCCTGTTTAGATATCTAGGTTATAGACAAAAAACCAAAAGATGCTAGCAGTAGGAATAAATACCATAATGACTATAATGAGAAGTGTATTTGCTTGAAATACTAGGGAAAAAAGAATGATACCAATTTAATACTGAGTTAAGGGAGATCAGCACAATTCCAATATCTTTTGAAATGTATTACTGATAACGGCAACAAGAGAGAAACCTAAATGAGGCCTTTCACAGAGCAATGCACTGAACTGCAGGAATTAATGTTTATGACTTTTTTCTTACTTACTGGTGTTTATTCTCAGATTTCATAGCAGTACAGCCTTCTTACAGCCCAGTTCCTTGGCTGCAGTTCAGTTTAGATAATTATACCCTGCCTACCTAAATTCCTCCTGTTCTTTTTCCCTCTCTATGGGTATTTTCTCTCATGGATGAGCCTGAAGCTAGGTCTGCACAGGAGTTCTTCCTCCGTTCACCTTCTTGGGCTCACTGGGCATCTCTGTAGGCATATCTGACATTCAGTTAATTGATTAACAATCAGCTAATAGACATTCTAATCATATTTCATTCATTGCGAGATGTTGCAATAGGGATATGTGTTTAAAGATGAGTACTGTATGTATGGTCTAAGGGCTGGACTTTCTTAGGAAAACAACAGTGCTATAGCTGTTATTGTCTTTACCAAGAAGCTACCTCTTTTCAATACAATATGCTGCAGAAAACCACAGGGAAGGGACCGTGATCTTCATTATATGTGACATTTGTGTACATCTGGGACCATTATAATACAAAAATAAGGCTATAGATGCTGTTGACAAATAACGCTTTTGTTGTGACCAGTTAAAGGAGTTCTGGAGCAAATGGACTGACTGTGCATGATACCACCAACAGTCTACAGAGTAGTGTCGACCCTTCAGAAACCACAGGCTCTTTCAAATGTGCATGAAAATGTGAGCAATCTGCTGACATATTTGATCTTGAAGTTACTGTATTCCCCTGGGGAAACTAAGTAGATCTTTTCTTTCCAATTCTAACACTTCATCTTAGACCAGCGATAGAAAATGTAGCAACCAGTCGCATATTCATATGCACTGTGCAAAATACTAAAATGCTGAGCCTTTTGACTGACCATGTGGCACTCCTGCCATACTGGACTCCTTATACCAATTTAGCAATATTATTCGAAATTTATTTAGTGTTTATAACTCTATGAAAAAGCTCTGAGGAAATTTTCAGCAGCAAAAATGAATAAAACATGAACTCAGAACAGATCTGTAATGGAGAATAGATGTGGACCTTGCTATTATTTCTTATCTGTGATGTCTTCAAGATGGCATGAAATTGTCTACTGAGCCTTTGCCACATCTGCTCTCTGTCATCTCTTTATGCAATCAAACCAACTCAATAACCAAGTCAAGGATTTTTTAGGGGAGTAGAATGCAGGCAACTAACGCTTAAACCACCATTTACAACATGAGGAAATACAATAAAACATTCTGCTTCAGCTTCTGTCTTGCAGGAATAGAATTGCCTTTGAGATACAAAGGTAGCTTTTACAACAGCAGAGACATCTGTCTGGCACCCTAGTGAAAGTCTTTTCTGTTTAAGTCCTCTCTTTCAGGATCTGAACTATTCATCTGGCTTGCTGCATGCTACAACAAATCTGCCCATATCTGTCCCAGAACAGCTACTTTACAGTGGCAGAAGATGTCCTATACGTAGCTTATGAAAAGATACCTGGTAACCTTTCAAATGTGAGGTTTAGTATTAGATAGTTACGAAGATATTGTGAAGAATTGCAAGTCTTGTGAAGAACTCCGTGTTTTTCATGGTTCTGAAAAATTGTGTCTCCATGGCATTCGCATGCCCATTTTGCTGATTTCTTTTGTAGTGCCCAGAGGTGCTGCAGCACAATGAGAAATAACCAGATCTCAATTCAGTTGCTGAATCATAAAGGCAGAGGAAACGTTTTTTTTTAAAGAAATGTAAGGATGAACAATTGAAACCAATGAAAAGGTGTAAGATATGATCACATGTTCCAACAAACCAAGGCAAATTGTGTGTCATTTTTCTCTCAGAAATATGAAAAAATATCAAGAAAGAAAATATCAGGTTGACCCAAAATATTTTATTTGACTTAGAAGAAAAAAATTTATTTTGTTCTGAACAGATTGTTTTACTTTTGATTATGTATTTTTCTATTTTGTCTTTAATATAAATTAATTTCAGAGTAACACATGACATTTCCAAAGTGAAAAAATTTCTTTCAGTAAATTTGAAACAGAAAGTCCAAAGACTTTTTTTAAAAACTCCTTCTCTGTTGACAGAACTCTTTTTTAAATTTACTCTAAACTTTCAAAAGCTTTCATCACCTGAAATGACTTTTCCCTCTAAATTTCCTAGTCAGTAGAAATATTGTCCAGATCTTCCATGCCTTTCGTTATTAGTGGATTTATTTTTTAGTTAAAATGTGCACTCCAACAAGTAAAACAATTTGGTGAATAACACTTAACATGTATGAGATATCATAGCACTTTCTATGTTGCCATACAGTTGTCATGTTTCAGCCAGCTCTGATTTTGCAACCCCATTTCACATGAGAAACTAAAAATATATTTGCAGAAGCATCCTCAAAGTAGGCAGTTGTCCTGGTTTTGGCTTGGATAGAGATAATTTTCCTCCCAGTAGCTGCTGTGTTTTTGATTTAGTATGAGAAGAACGTTGATAATGCACTGGTGTTTTCAGTTGTTGCTATGAAATCAAGGACTTCTTCC
>Ga0181612_142455_pt1 | contig 16906 bp, 12 predicted proteins | sample HoacroProtozoa21_FD_119630 | JGI IMG/M metagenome (GOLD analysis project Ga0181612, IMG submission 119630) | Hoatzin crop microbial communities from Cojedes, Venezuel. Combined Assembly of Gp0051906, Gp0051904, Gp0051908
AGACCTCTGAGTACCTGCAGATGGGTGTCAGGTACCCAGCACTTCAAACACCCTTCCCCCCCTTGGCTGCTGCTCCACCTGCCTGGCTGGGTGTCAGTCTCCAGGACTGCCCTGGGTATCCGACAGAGAACTCAGTGCCAATTAAAATCCAGGCTGTTGTATCCTTTGAACTGCACAAAGCCTGTGAATTCAACCTTTGCCTTTTTTTTTCCACCCCCCCCCTCAGATGATGTCAGGAGTTAAGAGACAGAACAGCGCGGGAGTGCAATTGCTATTGAAAGCCGCTGGCTATTTCAGCGTGCTGATTGAACTCCACCGGTGGAGGCTGTGCTGGAGTCGGTAGCTCCAGATCTTTAATTTTAAGGGTCAAATCATTATGAACTCTCTCAGAGAAGTTAATAGGAAGTTTACCTTTGCCTCAGCTATGTAAAAACAACACGAAATTCCGAGCTGCCCGTAGTGATACGCTGTCCCATGTCCTACCACAAGCATCCTCTCCTATGAGTTGAGCTCTTGTTATATTTCCATTTTTAAAACCACTCTTGCAATTAAAACTTATGTTGCCTGTTCAGAACCAAAAGGTTTTGGATGACTGGCAATCAGACAAAGGGCTTGATTTCAAGGCTGACATCAGCCAGCACTCAAATCTGAGTCTCCTCACCACTTCTGCTGAGGTTCAGGTATTTCAGGACTGAGCTCTCTGCTGGGATGATGCACCTGCATCTTTGCAGCGCAAGGCGCAGCAGGGATCCATTCAGCCCCTCGGTGTGCAGCCAGTTGGGCCCTGACTGCACCAGCAAATCTCTCTGGCTAGCACCCAAGGTCCTTCAAAGCCCTTGGCGGCTCCCTGTACCAACCTGCACCTGGGTTGCTTTAAAGGATGAGTACTATGGGCACTGTTTCAAAGCATCTTACTGACCATAAGGCTTGTGAGCAGAACAAGGCACTTTGGTACCTATAGTCTTAAAACCACACACAGAAATGACAGTGAGCAATAAGCAGTGAAGGTTTCGGCGACAAAGAAGGAGTTATTACAGTGCTCCAAGCAGGCAGAGGGACCTGCAGCACCGAGCCCTCACCCCTATCAGCCCTTTTATTGCTCATCCCCATATACCTGGGACAGACATGGGGGACACCTGCGTAATCTAGTCCTCTGGCATGGCCAGAGCCGCGGCATGATGCAGGGATCCTCTAAAGGAGTTGGTACCATTCAGGAAAGGAAGGTCCTGAGCCCGTAGGTCATGCATATATACGTGCATACACATTATTTATACCCTCCACATGGCAGCTGCTGGCTGTATCTACAGAGTCTCTCCACTGACGCCTCTCTCTGAGTCATGGCTGCGTAAAGCTCCTTGACAGACCTGGAGGATGAGAGATGTGGTAAAATCCCAAACATGAGTATTGCATCAAAGGTACAGTGATTATCAGAGCGCAGATAAATAACAGCTTCCTCACAATTTTGGGGGTGGGGGAGTGCTAGGGCTGTCTAACCACCCTCCTGGAGCTTTCATCCTGGGCGGGTGACTGTAGCGGAGGGTCCAGACCCAAGCACACATTATGTCTGTGCTTGTGGCTCCAGGACCAGTCCCAGATGCTCCATTGGGGTGTGTTGAGAGTGTCCGTCCACGCTGCTGGCAGAGGAGCTGGGGAGCTCGTCAAGGAGCTGGTGGGTGGACTTGAGTGGGATTTCTCCTGTATGGAGAGCTCTGAGAGTCCTCCACACACGTCTGGCTGCGTAAGTCACTCTTCGTTTGACTGACACTCAGGAGAAAGTCTCATGCAAGACTTTTAGAGGATGCTGTACACAAATGGTGGGAGATTGCCCCATGTATCCTCACAGATGGGCTGTGGCAACCCGGAGCCCATGGCGCTATGCAATGCAAAATGAAGAGGGACCAGTACCAGCAACATGTCCCGCCACTGCATCACCCTCCTGATGATTCTCCTTCTCTCATTACCGTCTTCCTTACTTTGCCCAGGACTTTGGCCTGCTCTGAAACTGCTGTTGCGTCAGCTGCCCAAGATGCGGGAAGGATACGTGAGCATCCTGATGGACACAACAGCCACTTCTGACTGCAGGTACCCGGCACTGCAACGGGCATTCACATTTACAGCCACTATTTCAACCAGCCCTTGAGGCTGGACAGGAGTTATTCCACCCATATGATGCAGAGCCCAGCTCTGGGGGATAGCTGCAGCCCTGAGGAATCAGTGCCCATGTACAACCCTGCCCAGCACCACCAGGGTCCGAGGCCTGGGGACCAGCACTAGGTGAAGACTGACCCATCCTACCCCACTCTGAGAACAGGGACAAGGACCAAGACATCGGGGGGGATAATTACTTTCATGATGGGTTTGCTAGCAGGGAAATCTGCTCCGTCCAACTCCACCTCTCTGCAGAGCCATTGACTCCCCTCACCATGTATTACATTTTATTCTATACATGCAAAGCAATTTCCATTGAGGGTAGGGACACTGAAGCACAGAGAAAGAGGAGAATAATATCTTATCTTTCTTTAATCCCTACCATCCCAAAGGATCCCGGTGCCGTTTGCTTTACTTTCTATACGTATGCACAGTTAATTAGCATTACCACAGAACTGCAGGTATTCTCAGACTTAGTAGAGGGAATATCTTGTAATAGGAGAGTAAGCAAATTGTTTCTGCTGTTTCTATTACAGCCAACTTTGATTATCCAGGGTAATGGGATAACAGGGACAAAGCAAAAACATGGATAACATGAAACCTATGCAAATTAAGCTGGAAAAAAGTGATGCTGAGAGTAATGGATGAAAGAAAGGTCAGCGATACTGATGAATGAGCATGGAGATCCCTGTGCTAGCACTGCCCTAAACTCATAAATCCATACACAACGGTACCTGGGCACAGTAGTTATGGAGCAAATCTATAGGGTCTGCTATGCAGGGGAAGCAGAGACATCCCCTGCACAGTCAAGCCAATCTGCAGCAGAGGGAGGCGAACTGCATTAAAGACGAGCATTTCAAAGCCTCCATGTGAGGGATTTGTCATTAAAATGAATAAGATTTGGGCACTCAACCCACCTCCTCCCTACATGAGCAGGAAGAAGCCCAATTTAAAGGTCAGCGTCTTAATGGCTTTCGCTGTGTATATACCAGGATAATTCCTCTCCAAACAGAAATCCAGCACCTGCTCGGTGAGCCACAGCCACTGTTCGAAGGAGCACGACAAGAGCATCCATAGATACGGAGGTATAGGTATACAGATAGGTACACTTTCTCTGTTAAAACAGGAGGGGAGACTAAGAGGAGCTAACAGCTGACTCCAACTGCATCTCCTTGCAACCTAGCCCAAGCTGAGGAAAGGAAACAGCACTTGAGTTCCTCTGTAGTCCTCCATCTCAGCAACAACCGGATTCACTCTGCTCTGCCAAAGGAGATTTTCAAATCCTCAGCACCAATATCGTTGAGGCAGCTCTGAAAAATCTCTGGTGGTGGGTGGATAAAAAGGGCACCAGTGGAGATGAGACAGAAAGAAGAGAGGGAGGAATCTTAGCGGAAGATGAACCTCCTTAATAGGTTTTATTGATTTAACCCAAAGAGAGAACAGTAGGGGGAAATTTATGCGATTTAAATGCAAACCAGCAATAAAAATAATCATTAGAGTCATAATCTCAATCTGTTAGCATTTTATGTAGAAATGAGCTTAACGGGAAATATTTTCTATGTAAACTATTTGCATTTACTTAGTATGAATGAGCCTTTTAAATATAACTCAATCATTATCACAGACTTTTTTAAAGGGTTGTTTTCAGTTTTGAGTTCTTTAAAGCACCTGATGATTTCACAGCCCCTGTTGAGCCTGACTTGGAGAAGATGCTGGCCCAACCCAGCTGTGATCCAGTGTCCATATCCCTGTGGATATTCTTGTCTGCATACTGGAAATACACGTGGGTTTCAACGGCAGTTAGAAACTATCACTCTTCACGGAAATGGTGCTGAGATTTTGTGACCTGCCAAGGAGGTTGCATTGCTCACTCAGATCTTGGGACCTTCGATTGAGGAAAAATAATTTTAGAGCACGTTTCCAGGCCCTTCATCTTCCAGAAGAAGTGAGAACCACCTGACAATCTTTCTTAGCTTTGCCTCTTGTAAAAGAGAAGGAAAATGTGGGGTTTTCCCTTTGCAGAAGAGCTGCAGAGCTGGCAGCGAAGATGCTGAGTCCACAGCCTGGGCACGATGCTCTTCCACCGCGTGGGAGGGGAAATCGGACGTGTCCACCTGCGTCTCAGAAGGAGCTTTTCTGGCCAGTGCCTCGTCCCCAAGATCAGCCCTGATGGGGACACGGCACTGCCCACGTGGAGGTGCTCAGGGGAGGTCACTGTCCCTGTGACTCCCACGCCACGAGCACCTCAGCTGCAAAGAAAGAAATAAATACCCTCTTCTGCCCGGGGACACCTTTTAATCTTCTTGTTAGATTTTCATACACTAGACTGGAGTCTCAGCTGGGCCACGCATGATCTCATTCAGCATTCCATCCATAGGGCTCTGTTAAACCAAGGCTGCTATTTTATGCCATGTGCTGGCAGGGGCTGGGGCTGCTCTCATTCATGGCACTGAGGGGGTCCCACCACCCGGCAGCAGCCCATACCCTGCCCCAGAGGAGAGAACATCCCATGCTGGACCAGCATCCCCAGTGCAGAGCTGCTGGTGGCAGGACGCTTGCAGGTGCTGGAGCAGTGGCTCTCCAGAAGCCAGGCAGCTGCCAGAGTCCCGTGCCAGGGGCTGGATCGGCAGAAGCCACCACAGCTTCTCGAGTGGGTCTGGCCCTGCGTCCTCAGCCTGGGGAGCTGATCCAGCCCCCAACACAGTGCTCATCGTCAGGTCTCCAAACGCACCCCAGACCTCACGCTGCGTGGGTAATTCAGACTCGCAAGGGGGTTATTAAAATCCATTCAAAGCTAATGTCAGCCATTTCAGTGTTAATGTCAGCGGCTGAGAGGCACAGCAGGAGCCGGGGGGAGAAGGACTTTGATTTCCCCACTTTAATTTCCAAGCAGGGTGGGCTTGGCAGGCAGCAGTGGGAGATGGGGAGCAGTGGAGGGTGAGAGCGTGTGGTGCCACATCTCACGCCGCAGATGGGTGGGATTCGCAGTTCAATCCCATCAACCAAACATTTCACTCCATCTTTTACTTGACAGCATCCATCCCTTGCCGGCCGTTTCAGAGGCACGTCAGCTGCCAGGATCCCAGCACGTGAGTCTGCCTGAAGGCTCAGCTCCAGTGCGGCAGCTGGAAAGGGGCTGATGGTGCCGCTCTGCCCCCGGCTCCATCGGGTCTGGGAGGTGAGATAGGGCATCGCACCCAGGCACTTCCCATCTGGTGCATTTGGGGGTTCAAACCTCTTCCCCCAAGTTCAGCCTTGGGTCTGCGCTGACTCGCAGCCCCTCAAACCCACTGGGCGTGAAAGCGGGGTTAGAATTTGCTCACATCGGTCAGGTGAGTCCAAACCAGCCCCTGGATTTTAAAAAAGCCGGGTAATTTCAGGATATGGTTACCACCACGCAGGCTAAGATAAGAGTAATCTGAGCTTCGAGCCATAAGCCGATTCGTTGCGAGACTCAGGAAGGATTTAGCCCCGTCTCCTCCGCCCTGTGCCCGCCCGGCAGCATTTGTACACATGGGTGCAAACCCGGTGGGAGGCTGAGCCATGGGGACACACGCATCCCAAAGCCTGCTGGAGACAGGGTGACAAGGACTCTGTGCAGGCAGTGCAGAGGTCCCGTGAGCAGAAGAAGGGGCACAGAGAGCACAGAAAACCTGCTGTGACCATGGTCCGCAGGGCAGTATTACCGTACCTCCTTGCACAGGCTCAGGGTGCTGGGACCCCCGAGGTGTCCTTCCCTGGGAGGTCCCCGCCTGGTTTCTCCCCTGGTTGCAGCATCTGTTTGCAGCAACGATTTTCCACGTTGGCTGAGAAATGCATTGCAGTCTCTTAATAGCTCATCCTGGCTGGAAGCTTTTCCTCGTATGTAAATACTACGTGTACAACAGTGGCCTCGTTTCATGCTATGCAAGTGTATCAGATGCAGCTAAATGTACTGAAGATGGCTTAAATGATTCAAATTTAACTTTTGGTTATATAGCCTGAAAATTTCATTGAGTTTTTAGGTTAGCAGGCACTGTAACTGTAGTCTGACCTCCTGGATAGTGAATTTTACCCAGGGATTTAAAGCTTGTCTGACCTTTAAGCTCCACCTTTCTGACAGACAAAAATTAGGCTGGTTCATAAGCGAGAGGGGTGGCTGCTGGAGGCAGATTGGTCACAAGTCACCCAAATACCAAAGACCAGAATGTTGACCAGCACCTCTGAAGGGCAGCAGGTCCTGGCTGATGACACTGCCACAAACCAAGTCTCCCTGCAGCCAGCATCTCCCGCCACGTGGCAGGTTACCAAGCAAGCTGAGGGTGGGAAACGATATCCTTTGCCAGTTTTCTAATTTATCTAATGAGCAGGAAAATAAACCAAGCTGACAGTCACCCAGGTGGTTTTGAGCCTCCGCTCCTCACAGTCCCCTTGTTCTTCCAGCCCATTTTATAACCAGGTTATAACCCGAGGACACGGCAATAATTCCTGCTATAATCTTTTCTTTGCTAACGTCACTTAGCAGATGGAGTCATTTAGAGGTGCTCACGTTTAAACGAGTGGCTTGCCCTGAAAGGGACAGAGCTGGGGCTGCTGGCAAGGTTTTTGGGATCGTTAGCCTAGAAAATGCTTAGCAGGGGAAGCAGTTGGCAGGCAGATTTCACGGACATGGCACCGTTGTCCTCTGCCAGCAAAATTACAAGGCTGAAATCCTGGAGCTGGATGGGGCCAAACTGTTCACAGCAAACAATTTAATTGATGAATGAAGTGAATTGCCCAGGAGACGATTTTTAGTCATCTGCTCATTGCATGAAGCCACTTGCAGAAGGGTCCACGCAGTCAGGTGCTGCCGGTTACCTGCCCACATCAGGGACTGGCTGGTGGGGGACCTCCATCACGTGGACCTTCACCAGAGTCACCTGGGTGCCTGCTCCCTGAATGAGCAATCCAGTGCCACAAGCACGGCTACCTCCAGGCGTGCCAGTCCAAAGACGTTATGCTTCCCTTTATGGCTAGATCAGTGATGGGACCATGCAGAAGATCTCAGCGTTGGCTGTTTGAAAGGGAGCTGACACAACACAAAAAAGAATGGCGCCAAACTAAACAACACCACCTACTTTTCAGCTTCTGCAAGAAAATCAGTGGCAATCTCAGAGGACTCTCCTCGCTAGCTCCCTGACCCCCTGCACAATGCTGCACAGGCTGCCTTCATAAGCTCCTTTCATTTGGTCTAATAAAGTAAATTAGCTCTTCCAAGGAGACTAGCCATGAAAGTGTACATTGAGATGAATGCTTGCAACCCTTGAAAATACCTCTTGCTTGTGAAAAGGCTTCTGAGAAATGAATAGAAGGGACAATAATTACCAAGGAAGGGGGAAATATTATCATGCTGGCTGGGCAGCATTTGACCCAGCCATTGCAGAGGCTGGGGAGAAAAAGGAGGAAGGAGGCAGGGAGCTGAGACATTAATGGCAATCATTGTTCTGCGGGGAGCAATATCTCACAGTGTCCACGGAGACCAATCCCAAATTATTCAGCCTAATAGTTCTCAAAACAAACTCTCATTCTGCTCCTTTGTGGCAGGCATGAAGCTTTCTCTGCAAGTCCCATTTCACATCTTTGGTAACTCAGTGCTAGATGGTATAACACTCAATTGTGAAAACGCTTCAGCAGCCTTTGATGCAAGCATCTTCAAGATGCAGGGCTTATCAGCTCAAATAACACAACTGTCTTTTATCCTTTGTGTCCCAAGCCTGCTGTTTTGGCACTTATATTTGTAATTCATTGCCTGGCTCTGGGTCTGGATCCATCAGGACAGGCAACGCTGTCTATCTGTCTGCATTGCTGAGATATTTGTGCCTGCCCAGAGGGACCTGAGCACCTAAGCACTGCTTATCTTCAATGATGCCTAGCTTCCTAATTGGTTAAAAGTCACTTTGGAAAGGGAGTCTTAAGAGCTGCAGACTTGTAGATCCTTTCAGAATGACTACCCCCAGGCCAGGCTGTCCATCTTCCCCTCTCTCCCATCAGGGACTGTATCCTCTCGGTCCCATCTGGCCCTCAGAGATGACCGTGCACCTCCAGCGCCACTGTTCCTCCCTTCCAGACCAGCTCCAGCCTGTGGACCTGCACACTGTTCACCAGCACTACAATTTCTTCAAAAAAAGGACAAATGAGGTGCAAGAAGAAAAGGTGAAAACATTATAATAGCTGTGGGAAAAAAGGCTGCTGGTATAGACTTGACAATGCTGGAAATGGAGGCTGGGAGAAAAGTTTTTCTCTGAAAATTGCTCTTTTCAATCTCAACAGCACACTGAGGAGAAGTTTAAGCACACTTTTTAACACCTTTTGTACTCAAATTCCAAATTCACCTGTCTACCCAAGCAATAACAGAAATAATCTTTTTTTATCCAGCTGCACATTTTGCTATAGAAATTTGTTTCCATTAAACTATTCCCTTTTGTCCTCTTAAAAAGCATATTTTAAATAATAACAGTGTAAAAAAAAAATTATACACTACCCAAAAAACTCAACCCTGTCGACTGTGCACTTTTATACAAAAGTTATCTCTTTCTTTCGACGGACTGATGAAAAACCTTTTCATAATGTCAAGGTGGAGATGAGAAAGAGGGAGAAAATTTCTGAGTGCCCAGCAGAGCTAGTCATTTCAACAGGAAACACATGGCAAACTCTGGTCTTAGAAAACTAAATTACAGCACCAACATGAACCTGATGTTCCCTTTCTGCTTTGTAAAACACAATTTTGTTGAAGTTGGGATGGAGGCATACACTGCACTTCTCATCTGGGGGAAAAAGCACATTTTTTCTATATTCCTTAAATCTTAACAGGAGAATGTGAATTCAATCTTAAAAAAATAAAAATAAAAATTATAACTATGATAACTTTCACTGCTACCACAGTTTCAGGAGTGCAGGAGCCACAGCTCAGCCATTCAGGGTTTCTGTGGGAAGGTCCACACTTAGCCAGAGAAGAGGCCCACCAGAGATCACCCCAGGAACAACAATGTGAGAAACATAACCCTAGATCGTTGTCCATGTCTGCACCACCCTCTTGCCTCTTGGAAATGAATGCCACAAGGCTCTCCTCATGCTCTGCTCCTGGAGAGGATTTCCAGGCACTTGAACCCTTTCCAGAGAGACTTGCTCCATCCACACGATCCCCACTGGCTCTCTCCCATGGCCAGCCTTCTCACCCCAGCTACTTCCCTCACTCCGGAGATGCAATTGAGAAGGTCACCCATTACCTTTGTGCCTGTGTGCTGCTGCTGGTTCCTGCTACAGTCATGAAGGTCTCCTAGTTGTTGTCTGCAGGGGTTGGGAGGCACCTGGACACAGCATTCGGGATCCCACAAGATGGTCACCACACACAGTACTTGAACTGCAAGGAAGAAAAATAAAACTTAACAGGGAGTTTCATCCAGGGTATAAAAGATTGATTGATGGCTTGATTAACACGAAACCATCCCAGGGACAGCACAGCTACTCAAATCATGGGTCAGACACAGAGATGCAGGGATCAGATGTGAACGGGAAGAGGACCAAGGCGAGGTACCAAATGAGATCAGCTTCTCAACGCAGTAACTAAAAGGGAAAAGAAATCCACCTGCCAGTGGAGGAGGGACTGTAAGCAATGCTGGAAGGGAACCTGGGACTGAAGTAAGAAGAATGGGACAAATGCCAGACAGGGACTGAAATTGATGCGGGGAAGATGGATAGCTCTGGGCATGCACCGGGCAGGTGGTACAAGACAGACATCAATGCTGAGCTCCTGAAGGAGTGAGGAGCCACTGCCACCACTAACACCAGCCACCCAGCACGGACAGATTTTAATAAGCTTAATAATCTTCCTTAAACCTGAGAATTCACCTCATAAACGTGTTTTCAAATCTTAATTGTGATTTTATTGTCCTCATTGGTCACTTCCAACCCTCTCTCTGTTTTTCTTTTATTTTTGGATACCTGGCTGGCCAGGGCTCTCTGTGCTCATCACTGCTGTCAAGCTCCTGCTCACCTTTGACGCGAGACAACCAGTATAGCAAGAAGCAGTGACACTGATCGTAACAGTACTCATCTTTGTGATATTCAATGTCTTGTTTTATTATCATCAACATAATAACAATAACAGCAATATTAGTGACAACCATTTTATTATCCCTCCTGTTAGTAATATTCAGACACAACCTAAGAGGTATTTCAGAAAGACAACACAAATCCTGTGCATGATCCAGAAGAACAGGGCAGTTAATTAAATGTCAGAGTGATGGACAGAGCTGGGACAAGCCTGGAACAATATCAGAGAGCTGGACAACTGCTGACAAGCGCAGGGAGATGGATGGATCTGGGACACGTCCCAGACCTCTCCCCCGGCAGAGGCAGAACCCTCCTACCTACACGCATCTTTAAACACAACATTGCTCCCTGCTCTGTCGTTGTTTCATTGACTTATGCAGGTGAGGAAATTTTATGGAGAAAGCTGCCTTGCAAGCCGTGTCACCAATCGCAGTCAGATCTGGTGACATTTTATTACTTCCAAATGGTGCAAAGAAAATAAAGAGCCCCATTGAAAATGACAGCATCTTAAACTTGTTTTTTAACCAGCGTATGTATGAACTCACAGCAGGTAGGATTTTTTTTGCGAAAGATTTCTTCTCCTTTTTCCAAACTAGACATTCAAAAGAGAGGCAGGCAGAGGACAGGGAAAGAGAATGGCAGCTGGAAGGCATTGCAAAACTCCAAGAATAAGTATTACAGAGCAAAAGCAAGCCTGTGACAGACACCAGGCAATCTGTAAGTCATCAGGAGACTGGAGAGCATAATAGGCTAATCAATCAGGTAGACAAGGGTGAGAAGTGTCATGGGGAGGCAATAGGTAGTTGGAGGTCAGTTATGAAATATAATCTCGAAATTGGAAGGAGAAGGACAGTAGCTCAAGAACAATGACAGGTAGTTGAATGCAGGTAGGTGAATGTTGGATCGGTGATTTCCAAGAGATTGAATGTCAGATGAGAATATTATGGGGGTAAGAAAAAATCACCTGGTATTTTAGACGGGCACATATTCTGTGAAGTGAAAGGCTGAACTGGTGAGACTTTAAAGTGTAGCTTCATTTCAGAAAAAGCTGTTGAAAGACAGACAGCGGGGCTCCCTGTTGCTTGTTCCTCCAGGTTTCCAGACAAAGTTTGTCAGGTCAGAAGCAACAAAGTGGTGCTTTTCCTAAGCATAAGTCCTGCAAATACCACGTGGGATCTGAAAGCCAAGCCAGATCCTTTCTAGTTTGTGCTTTCTCATCAGCGATCCTGGCATGAGTAATCTCTAATCTAGTTAGCTAAGATGCAGGGAAGTTGCACGCTGCCATGCATGAGAAGACGGGGATTCTGCAGGTGAATTTAATTATATCTTCTACAGAGAAAGTGGGAGTCAATAAAGCACAACTCACTCTCCATTAGCTATCTGAGCGCACAGTGACAACAAGAATTCAGGCAGCATCATTTACTTCTCTTGCTAAGCTAAGCAGGTGGAGTAGCATTACACCCAAGCACAAGCTTTGACATGAAGTCATTTCTACCAATGCTTTTCTGACCTTAACTACGTACTACAAGGGCATCACACAGTCCTCCTAACAACAGCTAGACCCAAGCAATTAGAGCTGAATGAACAATTTGTAATGAATAATCTGTTTGGCAAACTTCACCTCATCTTCTGCTCATGAAATGTTCAAACGCAGATTGCAAAGTTCTCACATTTCTTTGTGACTGGAAATAACTTGCCATTTCTTTCCCCTCAGCAGATAGCACCGTAACGGTTCATTGAAAACAATCTCTATTCAAAACGTAGGCTGCGCTGATGGGTTATGCTGGCCACGTGCTGCTGTTTCAGTTCCCCCATTGGGTGAGGGACCGGAGTGGCTCCAAGAACTGCAGATCAGGACTGTTACCTCTCTCGTTTGAAATTCCCTTTTGCCAAACCTGTCAGCATTAGAGCACTTTCACTCATGGATAGGGGTAACACGGGAACAGAGCCAGTGGAGGTCCCTCTATAGCTGATGGAGAGGGCCAGGTATCTTCAGAAGCCACTACACAGGTGGACATCAAGGACACATTGGAGAACCTGAAGACCTTAAGATGAAGAGCCTGACTCCCTTAAACCACGTGATTAACTCTCCATGCCCAGTGCTGGCCATGGCCGGGCCAGATCCTGGAGAGAAAGGGGCACCAATTTGCAGACCAGGAGGTGACATGCTGCTCACAAGAGGCTGGACTAAGGGCTAGCGGCCAACCCGCCTGGTTGCTAATGAAGCTGAGAACAATGTGTGCTCTAACGGACTGAGACACGCAGGGAGATAAGAGAGCATGGGGCAATAAATCAGGCTTTCAAAGCAGAGCATATTAGAAGATCAATGGGACAGATATTAGACCGAAGGAGCAAGCACCGGAGAGACAGGAGCAATTCTGTTCCTCTTCCTTCCCCCCGTTGCTAAGGAATTTTTTTTTCTGTTTAATAACATCCTCATTGTTTTTAAATGAGCAGCAAAGCCAGTGGGTTCCACGTGGCATTAGCAATGTGTTTGTGAAAGGGAAAGCGACTGGCTCCTAGCAGGATTTGATAAAAGCCTCTCCAAGCTCCAAGTGATTTACAGCTCGGGAAAACAAACACGGACTGATACAAATGCAGAGAGAGGCAAAGACGGCACCAACATCCAGGTACACTCAATTACCAATTCATCAGCCCAAGTGAACTTGAAGGGTTTTTCAAACTCTACACAGCTCTAAATTAAAGGAAATCTTTAGATGGATGGTGCTCTGCAATAGGGGGGGAAGAAGACTAATTTGTTGATCTTCAGCTCGGGAGCCCTCACCTTTCGCGGGTGAAGGGCCATGGGCAAGGGGGGCAGGCGGCAGCTCCCACTCCCCACATGAGACTGGGAAGAGGACCAAACGTTGAGATGCTTTTCCCTTGCTGGTGTAAAGCTGCTGGTACGCACCTCTCTCTCCCTCTCTTCCCACCAAGCCGTGTCCCAGTCCCCAGACAGCCTTTTATTCCTGTCTCCAGTAGAAACTTTGCTTTCGCCTGCCCTGGAGGTATTTACGGCAAAGCTGTGAAAATAACTGATTTTTTGGATCATTGGCTGAAAAAAAACGGAGTCAAAAAAATCACTGCACAGTGACCCCAAATTGGAATTGCCCAGGCTCTCCACGGCAAAATACATATAGAAAAAAAAAAATATATCTATGGTCAACCAATTGTTTAATTCAATCTGAAACTAACTCATGGGGAATGTCATTTTTCCCTCCATCCCCTGCCTAGAAACCCATTTTTTCACAAGAAGAGATGATTTACAGCTTCCCAGCTCCACGCTCCAGCGGCGCTGACGCCGATGCTGTGTTTGATATCTTCCCCCACTGCATGAAGCTCCTCAGTGGTGGGAGACGGGGCCCTTTCAGTGCTACTGTGATAAAAATTCGGAGGCAGCTTGGGGCAGCGACAGAATCGCAGGAACAGAGGGAGTCCGGCTGCCGAGAGACTGCAGGAAACTCTTTGTTAATTGTTCATGCAGAAACTGTTTTCATTTCAGTGCCTAATTGATATCTTGGGGAAATGGCATTTTTGGAAAAGACAGCGCATCCTCCCCAGACTCTGCCTGTGCGTGCTCAGGCGAGGTGCCCCATGCTGCCTGTGTTGACAGAGCGACTTGCTGCCCCCAGAGCTGCGGTCCCCCCACCCCACATCCTCACCCTGCAGTTCTGGAGAACTGAACGAGTGCAAGAGCCCTGGGGCAGCTGGAAGCGGGGGTGCTGAGCTCAGCCACCTCTTAAACCTTTGGCAGAGGAGACTTTGGGGAGTTTTACACCGAGAAATGCCCGTTCATCAGCAAGGTGAGCTATGTCAGCCTCCGGTCTCCGCTCGGGGACAGGGGCTGTGGGCATCCCTATGGGAGCTGCCAGCACCATCCCTCCTGCTGCCAGAAGGAGCATCGAGCCCTTAATTTCCTGCTGGATATCAACCCTCCTCCCTCCACTTTCCTTAGGCCTTCTCCTAAGACAGCAGCCATCGCTCACACACGCAGCTCCAAGGCTGGCTCTGAACTATTTAAAAGCACAGCAGGTATTTTAATTATTCACGTCAAGCACGCTTTGCTTGCTAACGACTCTCTGAAGCTGTCACAGCCAGTGCGGGGTGAAGAGCCCTGCCAGGTGGCTTCCCATGGTCTGGCCTTGGGGCAAAGCTTGGGTCTGCAAAACAGCCATGATCAGATGTTGTTACGGAGGGCAGAGATGGCACGGGGACACTTGGGTGAGGAGCACCCTGGCAGATCTGCCCAGTCCCATACACACTCGCTTGCCCACCCAACCCATCATCCAACCACCTGCCCAGCCCATTCTGCGGCCACCATTAAGGCACATCACACACTCCAGGCTCAGAGTATCTGCTGAATGGTTTGCTATTGCTGTGAGCTGCTGCGCTCCATGCTGATAGATTAGCTCTCAATATTTTAAGGGTGCTGGAATTATTAAGATTCAAAGAAATAGAGGGGTACTTATACAGCACTGCTGGGCAGCTTCAGAAGACAACAGCAGGGATGGCATGCTTCCTCGCTGCCTTGAGCTGCTCCCAGGGTTATATGCAAAGAGCTGCTCTGGAAGTCAAGCCCTTGCTGCCCTGTAGCAATGTCTCTACTTGCCTCTTCCTCCCCCGTACCATCAAAAATATCTGCTGCAATAGCATTTGCTCTTCTGACCCACATCCTCCCCTGCGGTCTGGCCCTGGGGGCTCCAGCTCGTCTTTCACAAGGGGAAATAGGTGCAGAAAGAAGGGTGGTGTCCCACCGACACGGCTGGAAAGAAGACAGCTTGTGTTAAAGGGAGTCAGGTTTGCACCAGGCTCACAGAGGCTGTCCTCAGCTCCAGAGCAGAGGTGTGGGGCAGAGATGGGCATCCCATCTGCAGAAGGATTGGGGCTGTGGGCTCCTTCATTCTGACCCAACTGAATCTCAGTTAAATGTGAGCTTTCTTTTCTGGACCTCAGGATTTCTACCTGACGTTGCTCCTTTCCCTTGGAGGTTGCTCTTGGTTATTTCTCTTATTTCTGATAATTATTAAGTGGCTTTTCTTCCCTGCCTTTTCTCACCATTGCCTCAGCGTAAATTTGGAGGATTTCCAAGAATATTCAGGATCTGTTTTCCCCCAGCTCTACATGAGCAAGAGCCTTATCATAGGTAACCCTGAGCTTCAGGACTTTTCTCTAGCAGTAACACCCCATGGGCAAAGCCTGCGAGCAGAGAGAGCCCCACAAAGGCACATCCCTTGGTCACAGAGCTGCTGGTATTCCAGCCTCCTGGACCATCAGAGTTAGTCCCTCTCTTTTTAACCTACGTGTTTTTTAATGCTAATTTCCACCACATGCCGAATTCGAAGCTCTAATAATGAACAACTGCTTTCTTCCTTTCCTTCTGATTTCATATTCATGAGTCAGGGTTTCCTGGCACTAGACGTAAATGCTAAACGGAAATCGCTGCACAGCGACATGTCTGTGTAGCTTCACTGTCCATTTATTTGCCTTTTCAAAGAGCTGCTGTGTTAAGCAAACATCTCTGCCTGGATCCTATCTGGAGGAGTTTGTCTGGTACGGCATGGTGCCCGCCAGGATCGGGGAAGCGACTCTGTGTGATGGTGTCTCATAGCTCTGTTTTTGCTTCGGGGTATTTCTTGTACAATAGTTCGAGCTCGGTGACTACCTCCACCTTTTCTTGAATATTTGCTTGAATCTTAGCAGGCTGCGTTCAGAGCTGACACAGCAAGGACTGAAGCAGGGAACTCCCAGAGAGAAACACATCCATCACTTTGGCTTGGACTCCACTGAGGGCTCCTGTGGGCAGCAATGGGCAGATGTCTTGGCAGGGAGGCAAAGAGACACCTGTAACATCACTTGGCAAATGACTTTTTCTGGCAACTAGAAAATTCACATACACATGCAAACAAAAATGTTTCAGGATTCATCCGAACTTAGTGCACTCTCCCAAAAAAGAAGGACAAAAGGCATCTTGAAAAGGCGAATGTTTTCTGTTAACCATAATGGCCAAAATGTTTCAGTATCTTCCTTGAAGACTATGTTTCTATGTTGAAATGAATTTTTTCAAACCGCAAGGGCAAAAAGTAATCTAAAAGCAAAAATCAAAGGAATTCAATCTTCTTGTATTTCAAGGTAAACTGAGATGTTCTTCTCTGCAGAGCTACGAAAGGTGAGTAGCCTCTCCTCTTTCTAACTTGCCTGGGATGGAAGCTTTAGACACACAAACTGGCACTCTGAGGTCCCCCCTCCAACAGTCCACCTTGTCTGCAGAGCAATATGTGTGCCCATCTCTGCTGGTGAACTATGTTGTCCTATTGGAGACATCATCATCCTCACCTATCTGCTCTGCAACCATACAGGAATAGATATCACCACCCTGGGAGAAAGGACAGACACCTCAGGCTGGAGTTAGGCTGTGCTTGCCTTCACTCACTGTCTACGCTCTTCATGGAAACACCAGCTGAAGGTGGCTTTGCTTTAAGACGTGGGCTGGAAAGGGGAGCAGCCAAAGTTCAAGTGCCCCATTGCTTCTGCAACAGTCATCTCCATGGGGCAAGGTGAGGAACTGCAATGGTGGATATGGCGGCTCTTTTTAAAGAAAAAGATTCTTCACTGTGAGGGGAGTGAGGCGCTGGCGCAAGTTGCCCAGAAAAGATGTGGGGGGCCCCCCCCTCGAAGAGGTTAAGCGCAG
>Ga0181612_171712_pt1 | contig 16906 bp, 11 predicted proteins | sample HoacroProtozoa21_FD_119630 | JGI IMG/M metagenome (GOLD analysis project Ga0181612, IMG submission 119630) | Hoatzin crop microbial communities from Cojedes, Venezuel. Combined Assembly of Gp0051906, Gp0051904, Gp0051908
AGATTGTTTGGGGTTTTTTTTCTGGTAAGGTGTTTTTTCCCTCTTTAAAGGTAAAAGCAGTGTTTGAATTTAAACGAGTAGGATGTCGTTATAAATAGCATAAATCAAAGTTTCCCTAGTCAACATAATATTTATCCTCGCCTCATTTAAAATGTAATGAACGGTATACATATATTTTAGAGACTTTGATAATCACGTATGTTTGATTTTTGGTGTGTTTGTCACCAGGAGCTCAGTGGAGTTTAACCTGCTTGCCTTGCTGTAGATACACAGGTGATGGTTTTATAGGGGGGCAGGTGTGAAAGAATGCTCTTTAAAGAGTTTGGGGTTGTTTGAAACAATAGTGCATGTAACTTGCTGCTGTAAAAAGGCTCCTCTGTGTATTATTTAGGAAAAATGTGATCTTAAGTTGTTTTTTTTTTTCTTTACAGGACCCTCCGATATGTTCCCGAAAGCTCGCAAGACAAAATTATCTCTGATGAAGATGTCTTTGAAACACTACTGAAAATATTTAAAGCTCTGTTCATAAATGACTTCAATAGACAAGCACATATTTTGGCCTTACTTCCAGAAATGAAATGTAGATATCTGGAATTACTGACTGCGGAGCAGAAGCGATCAGAAGTAAATTCATGTAACCGCCAGAGTCAACAGGTGTTTAGTCCAGCAGAAGTTCTGTTTAATACACTAGGGTTCAGTCTTACCCGAGACCAAAGTTCCCTGGTGTCTGCTGGAACTGGAGTCTTTGTTACCAAAGGTTTTGTACCAAAAGGGACAGTTGTATCTATGTATCCTGGTAATGAAATGTTCTTTTTTTTTTAAATTAAGTTAGATGAGATTTCTCACCATATAATTATACAGTGCCAAAGTTCTACACTAATTTTTATTGTATGGGTTTTGTTTGTGTCATTCCTTAACAAAATCACAAATTATGGTGAATGAGAATATTTCTGACCAGAGTTCTTTTGGAAATAGGCAAAACAATATTGGTGGGGTAGTTCTGTTTATAAAAAAAACTTCCAATACTCAAAGTCTGATTTTTCAGCTGCTGGAAAAGTTGTGCCAGTTTGCGTAGATACAAATGGATGGGAGTAATTACAAGTAGATGAACAATACAGTTTAATTCCTTTGGTTTTGGATAAGGATCTGAAAAATAGGGCTTTAAGATCTCCACACAGATCAGCAGCCAAGTCTATGAACTTTTTCAGAGCACAAAAACACAAATTGTAGAATGAAAATAAAACACTCTCTTCTTATGTAAAGCATGTTTGGAACATCAGCACTGCTCTGTTCCTCCTCACTTCTTGGAACTGCATTTGCTTACAGTCCTTAAAAAGATTTGTAATTCTGTCAGCATGGCCAAGCTAGGACAGCTCTGCTGAAATGCTTTGGATTTGTTTCTGTTCCTTCTGTCAATAGAATCATCCCCTGCGTGCAGTCTCTAGCTTGTGCCAGCTTTGCAGGATCAGGACCAGTCCAGGCATGGGGCAGTGGAGCGTGTTTTGCCATGCCGAAGCAGCAGTGTCTGGCCGTTACCATTGAGTTGTAGACTGCCAAATTGTCAAATGACAGTTGCAGGGAATGGGCCTGCAACTTTGCAGCTTGCTAGAAGTTTCAGGCACATGCTACAGGTGAGTTTAGGCTCACTGAGAGTCTCCTCTAGCAGCTCATGTAGCAAAACAAGAGGATAAGCTGTTGAAATGCCTTCCTGTTGCAGTGGAATGAAGGAAACTACAGGGCTGCTGGCTGGGGAAGGGACCCTACGGAGAGAGCAGGTCTGTGCTCTCCTGCCTGTTGTCATTCGGCAGTGAGTGCAGCCTGCCGGCAGGGCCTTCACCCAGCTCCTTGTGAAACTCCAGTGAAGGATTTCTGCAGAGGGTTGCTGAAGGTACACTGGGTGTGAGGGATGCAGGACTGCGATGTCATGAAAAATTGCAAGCCAGTCTGCTGTCACTTTTCTGTCCTTGGAACCCAGGGCAGGTTAAATCCTGTCCGTAGATCTGGGAAATGGTCTGCTGAAATGATTTGTCCGTTCTTGGTTTGGCACATTCTCCTGTATCAAGCAAAATTTCTGATCAGGGTGGTGGAGGAGAGTGTTTCAGGTTCTTTGCTGTCTGTGTGTGTCCTTTGCAAAGTGTTGTGACACGGTAGTAACAACACAGCTTGATGTCGTCAGCTGCGCATTCCTCCGAAGCAGGCCAGCTGGCTGTGATGCTTTATCTGCCTGTCATGTGAATACTGGACACAGGCCTTCTCTTTAATGATTTCCTTCAATGGCTTCTCTCTTTGGGGTGTCTCAGCTTGTGTAGATTTTTTTTTTGCATCCCACAAAGATGTATCTGAAAGCTTGTAGATTTACAAGTGTTAACGTTATAAACTGAGAGAGGAGTTCTCTCCTACCCCATCTGTCTCCTTTGAGTTTCTGTGTGGAGGGGACTGGATGATGTTGTAAGCAAGCCCTTTCTGACAGTTAACTGATTTTCTTCTGAAATAATTGTATCTGTCTTGCAACAGGTACAGTATACAGAAAGCATGAGCCCATCTTTTTCCAGTCCCTTGGCAATCCCTTTATTTTTAGGTGCATAGATGGTATCCTTATTGATGGGAATGATAAAGGACTATCAAGATCAGTGTACAGGTAAGCGGTCAAAAGAAATAGAGGATTGTCAATCAGCTGGTTTAAAACAGTGGTACTAATAGTCTCATTTGCCTGTTGTCTTACCCTGAATTGAGTTATATTTGAATATCCACCTATGTGTGCCTCATTATGCAAACAAAGAAGAGTGAGAGCTGCTGGATGTCATCTGTTGTGTGCTTGTTGTGTTTTCATCTGTAATGCCAGTGAGATGCATTTTGATGTACAGAGACTGTTTCCTGTTCCTGTAAAGAAAATAGTTTTAATATTAGCAGGAAGTAAAAAAATAAAAGTCACTGCTTCTGAGCTGTTAAAATCTGCCTAGTGGATTTAGAAAAAAAGCTCTATATAGACCTGCTAATACTAAAAGGATGAATCTGGTAACTCTGGCTGTGGTCTGCAGATGAGCAGCACTTAAGAAGGGAGCCGTAACCCTTACAATAATCATAATCATCATCATCATCATTATTATCTCATGTTGGAAGGGACCCATATGGATCATCGGGTCAAACTCCCTGCTCCTCGCAGGACTCCCTAAAACCACCATGTTGACTGAGAGCATTGTCCAGACGCTCCTTGAACTCTGGCAGGCTTGGTGCTCTGACCACTTCCCCCGGGCAGCCTGTTCCAGTGACCGACCACCCCTTCCTAATGCCCAGTCTGAACTGCCCCTGATGCAGCAGCCTGGACTGTTTTAGCTTACCTGAAAATACAATTTGTAGCAGTTTGTGTTTAAATGAAGTTGATACTGTAACAAGCCTTTGCATCTTTAGAGATGAACAAGGTGTCTTGACACTTTTGCAGTGGTAATGTTTGATGTTAATTTCTGGAATTGTACGTGGTGGTTTTGTGCAGGTTCTTCCTCCAGGGTCTGAAAGATGCCACACACTACTGGGAGTTCTAAATGTACTTTTTAAAGTACCATCTAGGCGTTGGTCCGCTCACCCCACACTCCAGTGTTGTCCTGTCTCCCAGCTGGGTTGGACAGCTGTGACTGTGCCCAGCGACTGTTGGCATTTCTGCCGGCAGAAGTACAGATAACCTGTGAAGTGAAGGAGCACTGACTCACGTTAACGCTGTCGGTCATTTCAGGTCTTGCAGCAGGAGAGATCAGCTTGGCCCATTTCAAATGAGTGATGAGAGCTGGCTCACAGCTGCCCTGCAAAACCCACTGGCGGTGGGACAGTATGTCAACAACTGCTCACATGGTAAGTTGCCAGGTAAATTTTCCAGACTTGAGTTTGTCTTTATGGATGTAAATTATTTTGGAGCTGTCACAGAGAATCAGATACTGATCTTGGGGGGCAGTAGAGCTGTTTAAAACAAGGTGAGGACTTAATGGGCTAAAGAGTTGCTGAGGCTTTTTGTGGCAGCTGGGTGTTAGAATCCTTCAGCGCAGCAGTGCTTCACATGCCCTTGTGCTTTCCTTGCTGACTCCCCCAGTCTCCCTCCTGGTGTGTAGAATGAAAGGCACATCCCAAATGTGAGGTGGTGGGAAAGGGTATCTGGCAAAGGACTGCTGGATTGAGGCAGTACACAGAGTTGCAGATGAAGTTCCTCAGTATGGTTCCAGCAGGCTTCAGGAGAAAACCATAAGCCCAGTGACATTTACAGTAGGATTCTGTCACTGCTCAGTTTGGACTGTAACGCTTTTTTTAGACTCCTTAGTTTTATGCCCAAAATCTGGGAAACTGTTGGTATGATGTGGCTGTTGGGCATGAAGAGGGCAACTATGTGTTTATCCTGTCTGACACAATATGTGTTGGTCTGAAGGTCTGGGGGAGTAACTAACTCATGGGAATGGTTATGAGATGCAGAAAGTTAAATTGCTGCCATACCTAGCTTCTAAGTGGCTTTCAGAGCCTGTGTTACACGAAAGATGCCCTGCCCCCAAGTAGCATCCAGAAGGGTTGCTGGAGTAGCGAGCCAGGTACTGACTGGCACAGAGACAAAGGGCTGTCCCAAGAAATTGTTTATTCCAGGTCTGACATCCACGTGAAGAAGATTCCATTCTTCTTGCTGGGCAGATGGAGATTTTCTCCCCAGCTGTGTTCATGACATATTTCGCCACCAAGAAATATTTTCAAGATTTTTTTTTTTTAACTGTAAAAGCAGATGTTGTATATTAACAACATTTGGCAGTGCTGTAAGCTACCCCTGGTGCTATGCAACATGTGGCCCTTTGTGTACATGTTGATTATCGGGTCATCCTGTCTAACGTGATAAGGATGAATTAAAGCTGCCATAGTTGGTTGTGTATCTCTTGCGTAAATTCAAAGTAGGACTTCGGAGGGGTGTAGTAGCTCCCAACAAAGCCATGGTTTTCAGGTGTGATGAAGCATACGGTACATTTGCAGCAGTACATACGATATTTTTACACATCTCTAAACCCTATCTAATATTTTCTCAGTATCATAGAGACTGTTTTTGTTTGTTTTTTTTCTTATTTCTAGAAAAAGCAGCCAACGTGTGTTATCAGGAGTTTGATGTGCCAGGATATTTTCCAGTAGAACTGAAACAGTATCTTCCAAACATCGTCTACAGCCATGACATAGAGAGGTCAGCAGCGAATCAAAGAGCTCATAGATTTGTACGATACAAAGCATATTGTATGTGTAAAAAAGACAGACATGGTTGAGAAATAGCAGTATTCCGTGTGAAGATGAGTTACACAAAAGTGTGCACCTGTATGGAAGAGTTAGCTCTTTGAATGGACAAGTGATTTACAGGACTATCTGTTCCTTTTTCCACATCTTCGCAAATGAGATCAGCATAGCTCTGAAGACTCAGCTTGACAAGCAGTGGTGACACTATAGTGTGATTCCTCTAAATCTCATAAAGCACTGGTTATATTTTGCTTGTAACTGAGGTTTTTCAGTATGTATGTCAAATGTTAGCGACCCTTAGCCAATCAGAGCCCTTCTAAGGTAGCTGAGATTTAGGCTTCTTACTCTTCTGTTCTCCATGTCTTCTCCTTATGTGAGGAATAAGCGGATGGATTTGCAAGAAGAAACATAAAATGAATTTGTATTGAGACAAGTGAAATACTATGCAGTATAAAGGCCTGTGACTTTTAGTGACACTACACAATTACATCCTCATTATGACCTGCAAATCCACCTCTTCTATAAATTAAAACACTTAGAATCCTTTCTCAGATTTTTGTCTGGAGATGTGTGTAAAGTGACAGTTAGGTGGATATGCAGAAGAAGCAGTATGGACAACAAGGACAGACGGTACACCTGGAAGTGGGTATCCTGTCCTGGGATGTAGTCACAAACAACTGAGGCTGTGCGAATCTGGTCCTGAATTTAACACAGCAAAGAAATTGTGCTTTTGGTCCTGTTGTTGTCTTCAGGAACCAAATAATCCTCTTCATCTAGAGGATGTATAAGGGTTTTAGACCAGATCATCTAGACATTTAGTGTAATTCTGGAGCTATTTTAAAAGTCTGGAATTTGATGGGAGGAAGTTACAGTGCGTATTGGAAAAACAGCTTTTTTGATTAAACTTAGACTTTATTGAGGCAAGGTTAAAGATGCACTTGTAATCTGCAGATAAGTAAATAAATGCTAATAAAAGAAGAGGTAAGACTGAACTTTCAGGAGGCCTGGATGCTGTAGTTGAAGTGTGAAAGTGCAGTGAGCAGAGCTAAGCTAGGGGACCATTTCAGAAGGGGTAAATTTTGCTCTTTTCCTTGGAATCTGTCGAAGAAAATACAGTCAGTCATCAGTTCTCCTAGACAAAGGGTCCCATCTGCTTCTACCTGATATTTACAGTGCTGACAACATAGATAATCTGGTTTCTAAATCTTTTTCTGTCTTGTAAAAGTGTTCTTGGTACTTGTTTCTTCTTGTTGTTTGATTTGTTTCAGAATGGCCTCACGCTAAGTTTTGTAGTAGTAGAGGCTGTTTGGGTTGATGGTGTTCTTCACTTTCACGTGCATCAGCATCAGAAGAGTGCGCTCTCCTTCCTGGAATTGATACTTCAGCTTTAGGGCCTGGTCATTTACTTAAAGGAAGTTTAGAGGGGTCAGTCCCTAAATCCGTAAGAAAACTGTTTGCCAGCCACTGATGTCACCTTGGGGTGTACAGAGATCTCATGCATCCTCGCAGACTGCAGCAGGTCTTTGATGCAGTTGGGAGCTGTGTTTCTGCGTGTTCTTAGGCCAAGGGTGGCTTTAGCCTAGAGGAATTATTTCAGCTCCACGAATTTCACTGTAGCTTCTCCTCCTGTATGTATAGGTGTCTTTTTCCCCGTCTTGACTAATCCTTTTCATTTCTGAATAGTTGTGTGAGTGGAAACATCATTTCAATACCCACGTGGGCTGTGGTTTTCTTGGCAATTATATTGGTTTTGTTTATATTTGCTGTCTGTATTTCAGTGGTATTTTTCCATGCTCCCTGGCCTGCGTTACACGTTACTCCTCAAAGTAACCAAGACAGAGCCATTGCTTTAGCTCCTTGCTGTGAAGAATTAAAAAACTTAAAAGGGAAATACAGTTGTTCACTTCCACATGTTTTGCTCTTCTGTTTTTTACAGCCACCTGAGGTGTGTAGTGCTTGTGACTCTCAGAGACATCAAGCAAGGAGAAGAACTTTTTTCTAATTACTACACTGTTGTCAACTGAATTAATGGATTCAAGACTGAAGAAATCTGTGTCATTAAAATACTTCCTGCGTGTGTACGTCAAGCTTCATGAGTGTTTTTACATAACAGAGGGCTGTAGCTTTACCATTCAGAAAGCAAGCTGCAGGCTTCTGTTCCCCTGAGAATACTCACATTTGATGCAGACGCGAAGGTTTAACTGTTTACATCAGTAGGTTCTCAGCTGTCTGCTGTTGTTGATACTAGTGCTTATTGGTATTCAGCTGTCCATGCAGTAGCTCATGAAATAAAAACCGAAGTTCTGGACATGTCAGTTAATCTTCTTGTTTTCACAGTTGTCTGGGGCTCAGTTTTAGTATTTTGCCATTTCACTTAATAGACACAGTTTGTAAAAACGACTTCCCTCTTGTGAACTGTTCCTCAGATAATCCTCGTAGTTCATGTTAGTTACTAATTCTTGTTCTGCTTTTCTTGGAGTTGGTCCCTTTAGTATCTGTGTCCTTTTAGAATGCTGAAACTTCCTGCTGCCCAGATCTTTCATGAAGCCGGTTGTGCAGCAGTGCTGATACGCGCTTCAGATGCGCCCACGTGGTGTGCTGTCATCAGGAGGCCAGCTTGGGCCGGTGGCTTTGGACGTACCTCGGACCCCTGTCCAGTCCTTGTTGCAGTGGTTCAGTGAAAGTTTCCTGGCATGTGGCAACTTTCGTAGCTCTTATTCTCGAAGAGACAGAACTTTGTGTTGCGGCGTCGCTAGGGAAACAATGCCAAGCAAGTGTGCAGTGTATTTTTTTTTTCTTGAGTTACTGGGATAAACAGAGCCAGGCGTTCCCACATTAATTCTTGCTGCTGTCTGCAGACTGCCTTCAGAAAGTAAGCAAGAGACATCTCGTCAGTCTTTGGGTCTGGCTGAACAGCTTGGACAAGAAAAATCATCCCAGTGCTTTGTGCAAAAGTCCAAGCAAGCCTCCCAGTGAATTTGTGGTTGGCATAAGCTCATGAGAATGGAGGAGCCGGGAAGTGGTGTGCTCTGACGAGCCTGGTAGCGGCTGGGGCAGGCGGGGTGCCCTGATTAGCTGCAGGAGCCTCTAGTCTCCCTGTCAGAATGTGGAGTTTTTCAGTGTCTTTGTTAGTTGGTCGCTTTCCAAACCCAAACCTTGTCTTTCATACTCATCTGGGAGTCCTCCTCAGCCAGAGAAGGCTGGCTTTCTTGGGAAGAGTGAAGTAGCAGAGCTATGAGATGGTGGCATGTGGCCCAGCGTGCGTTGTACAGGTGTTACGAAGATGCTGGGGACAACTTCTGGTGACGGTCCTTGTGTCTTCACCGCGTGGTGACAGATCAGAGCAGGCAGCGGTCTGCAGTCTGCTGGAGAGGACGCTCGCCCACCGTCGCTCTGAGGATCCCTTCCCTCCCGAGCTGGGCCTCATCCAGCGCTCTCGGGGAGGGGGTTGCTGGGCACCGCCGGGTCTCCAGAGAGGAGGCTGGCTGTCGGGGCCCGGCGATGTTGCTTAGCCCGGCAGCTCGGGCTGTCGGGGCGGGGGGAATAGTTGCCTTGGCGCGTCAGAACCGCCGGGTGCTCCTGTTCGTGTTCTCCAGGCTGAGATGCTGTCGTGCGAGGGCATAGACCTCTTCAGCTGTCTCGTTACACACTTGTTAATCCTTCTTAAATGACCAGATTTGAAAGCATACTCCTGTCTGAGGACTGTGGAACTTAGGTTTACAACTCGTGTGTTGAGAGAGGTTTGTTTTGCGGCGCTCGCTGCCTCCTGGGCGCCAGTGTTGCCCGGCAGTGGGGGACTGCAGTGCCGAAGTGCAGGCTGCCTGTCACTGGCCGGGTGCATGGGACTGGCTTCTCCCTGCTGAAGTACTGGAACCCGACAGCCTGCCTCGGGTGCTGCTTGTGCACGAGGGACAGCAGCACCTGGCCTGCCGCTGGCAGCAGCAGTTGGTGTCTGGCTGCTGGTGCATACAGAAAGCCAAAAAGTGGCAGGAGGAGGAGGAGGAGGGGCAGTCAGGGGGGACTTCAGAGCAAGAAGCAGCACAGCTTGGGGACTGATGGGGAGAAAAGAAAACAGATGAGTAGAAACAACGGTGTGGCTGCAGCCTACGGAAGGGCTTCAGGGGCATCAGACTTTTCCTTGTCGTCTCTGGATTCCTGTCCCTTTGCTAAAGGTGCCAGCTGTTCTTGTTCCGTGTGTGCCCATGCGTTACCACCCAGCTGACACCCCAGTGCCCGAGAGGCGGATGCATTCTGATGTTACTTCAGAGGTAACGCGTAGCTGATAATAACCCAGGGGAGTCCTCTACCCAGTCTGTTCATGGGCTGTTAACAGTAGTAAGCTACTTGTTGCAGTAAGTACAGTCTCTCTCTTGGAAGATGATTTGCCTGGGTGATTTTCATTGAAATTCCCTGAAAACAGGGACTCACTTAGCCAACTCTGTGTCTAAATGCCTGTGCACTTGGTGGTGGAACAGGGAAGGGAGCATCCAACTTCAAGGTAGTTTCAATTACTGACAGAGCAGATCCGCATCCTTCTCCCAGATGCGGGCCCATAGCCTGCGTGTGTTGGAAACTGCACCGATTCAGGAGATGATTTGTACGTCGAAGCCTGTTGCCAGCCACAGTGCGCTGGCTGGGATCCTGGGTGAGGACCACCAATGGCTTCGTCTGGCCTGGCGGGGAAGGAGCCGGCCTCCCCCTCAGCAGCCCTGCGGAGCTGTGCTTTGTGTTGGTGGTGAGAAGGGCGCTGGTCGCATGGCCACGTTCTGCCACCGAGCAGGGCTCACACCACGCCCGGGGTGCTTCTCCGAGCACTCGGCCCCAAAGGCCAGCATCCTTTATCTCGACCCACAAGACCTTATCTTGTTTTCTGCCCCTGTCCTGCCGAGGAGGGCAGTGGTAGAGCGGCTTGGTGGGCATCTGGGCCCAGCCATGGTCAGCCCACCTCACCAGCGTAAGAGCAAAACGGGGAGCACGTGGGGAAAACGGGAAGGTTCACCACTGCACGGGGAGGTTTAGGCTTGTTTCTCCTGGGTTTGTCTGAACTCCTCACCCCTGGAGGGGGTCAGGCTGAGCAGCTGAGCAGGCTGGGCAGAATCCGTGTGCCTCCCCAGCAGGGGTGGGAGGATGGAGCCCTTGACGCTATGGTGTTGATTTGGGGATGCCGAGGGCCAGCTGCTGCTGTTTGGGTGGTGAAATCAGATTTTGGAATAAATTAGGTGATTGCACCAAGGGACACCCAGCTGGTGTCACCAGGCTATTCTGAAGAAAACGGGTGTACAAGGCTCTGACTTGCAATTTCTTAGCTCAAAAGGTGAAGCTGGTGGTAACAGTCGACTAATTCTCCTGGAGATTAAGCTGCTGTCTGTAATCCCTGTTGATTCGGGATGGCAGGCAGACAGAAGTGCTCGAAAGATCAAGAGATGAGTTAACAAACTTCACAGGGGTGCTGCAGAGTCCCAGAAAGGACAGAGAGATGGCCCACAGCAGAAAGGGGATGTGTCTGCAGGGGTGAGGAGCTGCGTGGGCTCAGCACAAGAATCAGGAATTCATTTTAAAAAAAGCGATTCTTAATCAAGCTACTGAAGTGCTTGGTAATCAAGATTCCCAAGTATCACCAGTCTGATTTAGAGCAGGTGGACATGAGATGGCCTGTGTCAGCTTTCCCAGTCAGCACACCTGTGTTTGAGATGCTGGCCCACACAGGGAGTCCACCCAGAAGGGCTGGGGGATCGGTGGCAGCTGAGAAGCCACCCTTCCCTCAGGGCTTTGTTCTCAGAGACGTTTTCTCTGTCACTGCTGCTTGTGGCCGTGGGGAGTCCGATCAAGGTAAACATCCCTGTGGCGCTTCCGATTTGGAAGGACTGATGATGAGTTTGTCAGGCACTGCAAAAATACAGCCTGTTAAACTACTGAAGGGTACGTGTGTGTTTGTATATAGTCATAAACGTGTCATACATGCATACACACAACAAACACAAGTGTACGCGTGTCTGAGTGGGACTGGTGTAGGGGCTATGTTTCCCCGGGCAGCTCCTGCGGCACTCTGGTAGGAGGAGAGGAGGTGTGAGTGTGCATACGTGCTGCTGCTCGTCCGTCCCTCTCGCCTGTGCTCAGAGCCACCATCCCCTTGCTGGGTGTTGTGAAGCCACGCTCTACCACACCCTGGTTTTATACAGAAAGGTGATGCTGTACCGGCCCAACAGCTCCCCAGCTGCGCGCTCCTTCCCCGTGCCGGCTGTGGAGCTCAGCGAGCGGCATGGAAAAGCTGGCCCCCTCTGGTAGCCGAGGGACGGGGTTTGCTGGGAGCGCTACACTACTCTTCCCTGCCACGAGGGAAGAGAAATGCAAGAACTGGTAAAAAGCATCCTAGCAAACCGGTCGCTGGGGTCTCACTTCCAGTCTTCGGTGCCTTGCGCTTTGTGGACAGAACAGGTATGAGGGCACCAAACGGCCAAGCACCACCAGGACTTCAGGGGCTGCTCATCTTAATGGCAGAAGCAGATGTGTCCCAGGATTAATTACTTACATTTCTGTTACAGTAACGACAGAGTTGGGGTGAGAGCTTTACATCATATACGCGTACACTAGTTAAAACCATTTTTAAGCGTCCAGCATCGCAAGGCTAACAATCAGTTGCATCAGAACAAGAAAGGACTAGATGGAGTCGTCATGATTTGTGCTAATGACATTGATCTTTACGCTAACCAGCCAGAAAAGAGGAGGTGCAGCTTGTCACCGCAGTTTTGGACAGGTGTTTTGTTCTGCACCTTGCATCACTTCTCTCACATCTCTTCATCGGGGGAAGAAAAGCTCGTTACATTACTTGGCAAATTACAACTTCTGCTCTTCAGAATTGTATCAGCGTGCACTCCTATCGAATTAAAAATTAAATAATCCATTTCTTTACCCGAAGCTCTACTGCGCCAGCCACTGCAAAAGCAAGCACGCTGGGCCTAGGAAGGCACAGCACCAGCTAATTCTGCCCTGTGACAGAATTGGTGTGCGAGATCTTGGAAGTAATACAGTGCTTTCCAGAGTCCAAGATTGGTGTTCGTTTTCTTGAGGGAAAGGAAAATGAAGAGCAAAAGCACTTCAAATAATGTAACTGCAGCATTAAGGCCCCAGCTGAGTAAAATTTTTTTGTTCACACCTGTAATCTAGCTTGACGTGAACTCAAGGATCTGGTGAAGTGTTCGTACACCGGAGAATCGGAGTGTGTTCCCCACAGCTCACCACGTAGTGTGAATACCGGGTTATACAGCTGCGGCGCGCTACTCTGAAGCTACATTTGGGTCCCATCTAAGATTTTGCTACACTGAAGCCATCATGTTTTAATGTTCAAGGGAAATCGTTACTTACTGCTTCACCTGCATTGCTGCAATGCTGCGTTTTTTTTCACTCTTTTCTATGTAACATTAGGTAGCGTGGTAGCATGAGTTCTTAAAATGCCTTCGGAGTTCTTAAAATGCCTTCACTTACTGCTAAACATTTCTGAAAATGTAGTAGCAAACATAGTGCAGATGCACGAAAAGCTTTACAAGTAAAGAAAGGTTTCCAGACGTTTATTTCTGGAACTGTACACCAGGTATTAAAGTACAACAAATACAAAATAATGCTCAAAAAAAATCAGTGTTTATGTACAAATATTAAAACCAATGCAACAATAGCGACTTCCTCTTGAACACCTGATACTAAAACATGTTCCGATTGTCACTAGATTTGTTGTTATGCACAGAGTACTTACTTTGAACTGAGAATAACTGGAATCTCTGTTTTATTAGGAGGACTATAACCATTCCTACTGTATTTTACAATCGATAGTATCTTCCTTCTTCTTTCTTTCAATGAAAAATAGGAATAAAAAAAATAGTAACCTTGTCATTATTTTATAAATTACTGTATTTAGTTTCCCTGTCTGTAGACAATGTGCTTGTAACGCTGGGCAAATAGTGTCCCTGTTGGTCAGTTTATCCATTAGTTTACATTCAAAGCTGAAATATTCACTAGACTTTGGTTAAATTAAGTAGTATCACTTATGTTCTACTCAATCTGAAGCATTCCTATATTTTTGACCCTCAGTTTTAAAAATTAAAAACAGGAAACAATTGCACAATTCATTGACCTAATTGTACACAATTTAGTATTCTTCAAACAGTATTGTACAACCTTCAAGTAAATTCGGCAGTTTGACCATGACAAGAGGAAAACTAAACATTAAAAAACCTAGTGTGAGAAGATGGCGTATGACTAACCAAAGTAAAAGTATTGCTATAATCACAGCACCAGTTACACTTCTAAATGAATCAGCTATCCTCTTCAGATTCCCTCTACATAAAAAGGATACATTTACCAACACTGCAAATTGCCCATTATGGATTTTTTGGTTTGTCTGTATGAAGAAAAAGCGTGGCAAGGGACAAAGAATTCATCACAGTTTGTTATAAGAATTGTGCTTCCCCGTCTAAGAACCAAGGCAATGTATTTTCTTCATATGGTTGCAATTCAGTTATCTTCATGCTGACTTTCAAAACGCAATTCTTTTAATAAACAGTAACAAGTTCTCCATTTAAATGCTTAAACTGAGAGAAAAATAAGTAAGTCCAGCTTTTAAAAGTAAAGTTCAATAAATAGCTATTTTACATGGATAAAGTCATAGTGGTACAAATTTATGTCACATCAAGCATGCACAAAAATGTTACTATACACAGAAGTAGTCAGAAAATATTGAAATAGATATCTAAAAAGATATGAAGAATTTACATATTTACAAAATCTTGCAAATTATTGCCTTATTTTAACATGGAATTAAAAGTAAACGATACCAGCTAGCTAGCCAACAGGCTAAATACGATCAGCATTTAAAAAATCTATTAGACTAGCCGGAATTCATTTTTCTCTCATATCATTTTCTGAATTTTGGTCAAAAGTCTTTATTAAATAACTAAAGTGTCCATTCAACTTGCTGACCACCCAAACCTTAGACAAGTCTGTCTACATTAAGAGCCCAGCAATGCATAGATAAACTGAATATATTACTGCATCAGCTAATGAGAATGGGCATGTTCATTTAAGTGCAACTGGCATAAGCATTCAGTCATCTTTGTATAATGATTTTTATACAGACCAGCCACTCACTGTAAACCCATAGATCAACTTGAATGTATAAGAATGGAGGATTATGGCCAGTATTTTACAAAATTACATAAAATGTGTTGATTCATAAACAAAAGAAACAAGGTACAAAGTTCAGCACAAAACACAGCAACAAGAAGCTGACAGCTCGGCTAGAAATGTCAGAGTACAACACAAGGCCAAGGCTACCCGTTATTTACTGTGCACTTACTAAAGTTACGTATTTCAGATGTGGAAGTTACAAACTGGTTACAAAATTATCTCTACTTTTGTCCACTGTTCTAAACTAATTTGTTTTTGATACGGTAAATGTGCTGTTGTGTAAATACTTCAAAGCAATCTTCATTACAACGCTGTAAAGAAAACTCCGTACGCTGCATCCAAAACTCAGGATGTCAATGCAGTTCACAGTATGCATAATAAATACCCTCTTCCCTTTCAAATATTAAAGTCACTACTTTCTACTTACTCAGCATAACCTTGAAGCAACTATTACAAATACCAGCAACGCAAACTTAATCACTTGGATAACGAAAACAAAACAGTGGCAATTAAATTTATCATACAAACAGTGCAAAGAAAAAGTACGGAGGGAAAGGGGTAATCCTATTGAAGTAAGGTTCAGATTCCCATTAAAAAAACCTGCAAGCTGTATGCAACAACAACATGTCACAATCCAGTACTACGTTTGGTTTCACTCCCCCGCAGGAACCAGAACATGTTCAAGACAGACTTTCTGGATGGCTAAATTGCACTCAAAGTTCAAAATAAAAAATTTACTGAAGTTAAATAGTTGCTTTTATGGCAAACATTTTTACTCATCCTTTCCTATTCGACCAAGGTGGTGAAGTGCCATTTTTGAGCCAATGACTTGCCAAAACAAGTAAATGCAATCCACACTAGAGAAAAACTTTCAAATACATACTTCAAGGTTCTACTCTTCCTATACAAACTAGACAGTCCCTCAAAACTATAACACTTTGAACTGCACTGCTCCAAACAATTTAAGATGTCTTCCAAATGTAGGCAGTTTGTTTAGTGGTAAATCCTAAGCTGTGCAGACTGTAGCTTTATACAACTCATCTGCCTTAGGAAAGTCAAGGTACACGATTACATTACTCCTCAAAGTTGTGGACAACACTCATCTGAATAAAATATAGCCTAAAACACGTCAGTTTAAGCCACTAAGTAAGTTTAGAGTACAGAGACATCTCCGGCAGCGTACTTACTTCTGTATAAGGTAGCCATGGCCTATAACTTTGCCACACCATCGAAGTGCAGGTCTTCACACTTTACTCACGTTAAGTCCCTTGTGCTAGCTTCCAAGATGAACTTGCTGTTTTGTAAACTGAAGTGCTCTAGTTTAGTATCACATGAGAGAAGGTTCTATTCAAAAAACATCCTTGTATGTTTGTGCAGTTTAAATTAAAGAAACCCATCCCTGCCTTATTAAGAAAAAAAAAAAATAAATGCTACATTGAGCAGGGATCAGGATTGGTACCTGTAAACATTGTTATTCCACTGCATCCGTGACGGCAAAAGTAACTTAGACTGAAAAGCCACTCCAATCCATTCAGAACTTCTGTGCTGGTTTTGAAATGGTGGCCTCCATCTACAGGCTTTAAAAAAAAATTGAAGCAGAGCTTAAAGCTGCACCACAGAGTTCTCTTAGTCCCAAACTCTGCCGAACATCCTATGACATTTCCACATTTATGGACTGAAAAAAGAAATTACTCTTGATAAATCAAGATATAGTTCTATACATACAAAGACATCACTGATGTCATAAAGTTCAAACTTCCAGTGAAAGACTAAGCAAACCTGACAGCTGCCATCAAGTTTACTACTACTGCATAAAGTACCCACTGTTTGTTTAGTTTTCCACAGTCATTCTGAGTGAAGGGCAGCATGTTGGTGAAGACTGTGGGTACTGATAAAACCATTTGTCTCATTTGCAGATAGACTGCCGAAGTCAGCCACCGAAACAGCCATTTTGGCACTGGTAATATGGTGTGTGTGGTTCTCAAAGTCCACACCAAGGTTATTTACAGAGACATCATTCATGAAAGATTCTGGGACAGCAATCCCCATTTTCAATCTTTTCGCAGGTCTTTCTGTCTCCTCACTGCACATGTTCATTGGGTTTAGCTCTGAATGATAAAAGCCAGTCTCAAATAAATTAAAACAATCACTTTCACCATTGCTAGGCAAGTTAAGCAATTCTTCTGTTCCAACAGGCACATGATTAACCGGCGCTCGGGGTAAGCTGTCCATGGGAGGAAAGGCGTCATCCAGGCAGTTCACGTCCGAAGTGTGGCAGACTGTAGCTACACTATTTGTCAATGCTGGAAAACAGATGAACACAAATGCAAATGAAACAGTTGTTCGCATAGTTACAACAAGAAGATTTTTTTTTCCCTTGATTTACCTGTCAGCTCATTGGCAGTGATAGAGTTCAGAATGCTTAGCTGTTGATCAGGAATGGTTTCTGTTCGACTGTTAGATGTTAAGGCTGAAGAATGCACTGCTC
>Ga0181612_160708_pt1 | contig 16905 bp, 7 predicted proteins | sample HoacroProtozoa21_FD_119630 | JGI IMG/M metagenome (GOLD analysis project Ga0181612, IMG submission 119630) | Hoatzin crop microbial communities from Cojedes, Venezuel. Combined Assembly of Gp0051906, Gp0051904, Gp0051908
ACTGTGGATGCCCCCTCCCTGGAAGTGTTCAAGGCCAGACCAGACGAGGCTTTGGGCAACCTGGCCTGCTGGAAGACGTCCCTGCCCATGGCAGAGGGGTTGGAACTAGATCATCTATAAGGTCCCTTCCAACCCAAACCATTCCAGGAGTCTATAATTCTGCATGGAGCAAGTATATTAATAGGTCAGACAGGGTATTGTTTTATACAAAGTGTCCAAAAAACACACCCTAAACCCCCACAAAACAAATATTTTTTTTACCTAAAAAGCCTTTTAAAGCTGGTGATTAATGACAATTTTTTAGTATGGAATATATGGTTTAATGATTTTTTCATGAAAATTAATTTAGAAATCAAAACTACAAAGCTACATTCTAACCTAAAAGCGGTAAGGCTGGTGCTGACCAGGCTGAACGCATTTCTCAAAATCTACTAATTTTTGGCAGGCTCAAACATGTCTGAGTTATACATGGTAAATGTAGTACTGACACAGGAGTTTCATGTTGGTGGCTATCACTAATAAACCAATAAACTGTAGAAACAGTTTTACTTCATAAAGCGATTAAGCATCCACCAAGCCAAACTGTCTTTTCACTCTAAGTGTTTAAGACTGTCGTCTCAGATCTTAGGTAACTAATTACTAGTCTGCAGTAGAAACCCAGCTATAGAGACACTTAACCTTATCGTCATGTGAGCAAGCTGACCTCAAGGTTTTTCAGTCATCTGTATTTTGATGTATTTCACGTTGTTGAAAAGCAAAGCAAAGCAAAGTGTATCTCTGGGGAATTTTTTAAAGGTAAGAAAATAATCTAGTGAAACTTTTTATAAAGAATAGTTATAATTTCCTGCTTACAGACCAGTACTGCCTCCCCAGGGAAATAAATTCTAGTATCGACACAGTGGTGAAGGTATTTCTCACCACATTTGCATTTGTTACTGACCAGATAATATCATTATTTCATAGTGGACATGTTGGATCTAAATTAGTAGAGACTCTGTCGTAAACGATGGATGACTTAGAATGCCTGTTGCAATTTGCTGGAAAACAGCCACATTTTCTGCACTGGAAATGAATCGTGTAAGGTGGCAATGAACTAGAAAATACAGAATATAATTGAAAGAGACCTAATCAGTTGGGAAGCTGAATGGATTCAGTAGCAGAACCTTCCACAGTGTGCAGTTACTCAAATGTGTGTCTGTTACTGTATCAACATTTTCCAAGGTACGTTTCTTTGCATCCATTTCCCAAATCAATTCCACTATCCACACTTGTCTCCCTTATCAACCTTTTTCAATTTAGAGTGATACAATTATCCTGCTTCAGGTAAGGAGAACTCTGCATAGTCTTTAGCAACTCACATAGGCACAAAGTAGTTGAGCCCACATTGTTGAGTTATGCATAGAATCAAAACATCTCTTCTTTTGGTTTGCAAAGGTAGAGTTTGACACTAGAGTTTTGCTGCTGAAAAGCATTACTTATTTGTTAAGGCTGGTCCACTTCACTCTCCTGAAATGGGAACTCTGTTGTGAAGTCCCTTCGGTAGGAAAATGTTACCTTGCTCCTTAGGCTACTTTCCAGAAAAGGCATCAAAAAGATGACTTCTGCTTTTATAAATGACATAGACTGGGTAGCTTGAAGAAAGGTCAACGATGAAAGAAAAATGTGAAATGTAATTACAAAGGAAAATTTTTTCCTAGCCAAATGTGACCATCAATCACCAGCTCTTACTTTTAAGTATTCAAACATGCTGTTTTCTTCACTTTTTGATGCTATTTTACATATGTAAAATTTCTTTCAGGCACCATATGACTGTAAAAAGAACAAGTTTTAATTTCTGGGAGTATATAATGGAAAATTTATATTGGCTCAAGACCTTGCAGTACCCAGAGTAATCAGATTATTTATTGCAGGTGTTCTTGGTGAGCAATGTTTCTGCACTCGTTAAGCTATGAGTTAAAAGGTTTAAAAATAAACAGAATGTTATTGAGGAAACACAATAAAACATCAGCTTGGGAAAACTAAAACATCAGCAGGAGGTGTGATTACCATAGCCAGCATAGTTTGCCAACACTCACAAAGCAGTCATTTTCCTGATCTACCTGTGAGGCTAATGGGGTGCTAGCTCCTGCTTCTCTCCATTTTTTTTTTAACTACTTCTTCATTGTGCAGTTAAATTTATCAATAACTTACAGGAGTGTTTGTGTGTTTGGGGAGGACCTATTCTACTGTATTAACCACTTGAAGTGGTCTCTTACCAGAGGGCAGGCCAGACAGTAATTTGATATATAGGCTTCAATTTTTGGTGTCTTTACCCCAAGAAGTGTAAGTCCCCAGACTCAGTCACACACACACCCCCCTCACTTCACAATTCCCACCAAGCTCTGATGATTGTCTTGAAGGAGCCTTTTCCACATATCATTTCCACAGAGAGAAATCAGCATCATTCACAAATTCAAATTATTCTACATTACAGAAAAATTCTGTTGACTATGACCATGGTCCCTTTCTACATTGCCTTAATCAGCACTTAACTCCATAGGGCTTCTTAACTCCAGTACACATAAATAGGGTGAAATACAAGGCACACCAGACACTGGTCTGTCATCACATCTACACCAGACGTGAAAAACAGTGGTCCCCAGATCACTGAACTCCTGTGATCTAAGAAACCCCAGATCTGACAGCGGCTTCACTGTGTGAGGAGACATTTCCTGATGACCTGTCTCAGCGTGGTTAAGCTGATAGCCTGAGAGTGTGAGCTGTCTGTAGAGAATCTGGCTATGCTTATGTCACAGTAATTTGGGACCGTATCTTCAGAGGACACGCGCTGTCCACATAGTCAAACACCTGTTTCAGTATTAAAACTTCGAAGTATTTTAACAGAACTGGCATGCTTTGGTAATGCTGTATGAGACCTGGCCCACACAGCAATTTCATTAACTCACAGATGCTTGAGATACCTTCTCTCCAACAGGCACACTTGTTCAGGAAATTAGGTTACTCATCTTACTAAACAACAGGGAGCTCTAAAATGACCTGCCTTGTCCTTCAGATCTCCAGGTGTATTTCTTACATTTATTGGAAATCTTTATTATTTTTAAGGGATTTATTCAGCTCTCTCTTCCTTAGTACTGAAGTAAGATTAGGCGTTTATACATAGTCTGGTGTTATGTCCTCTGAAGAAGTAGGCTAAAAGGAAAGAAAAAGAACAAAGAAAGAAGTGGAAAAGGAATCTCTGTCTTATACTAGTCCTAAGAAACTAGAGGTGTTGAATGATGGTTTGGGAACTTCCACCCTCTTTCTTGGGTATTGGGCGTATACCAGCAGCAGCAAACAGAAGCACAGGGCTGCTCACATGTGGAAGAAAAGGAAGCATTCTTCATTTTCACTTCTTCATCTCAAAAATACAGAGTGGCAGTTCACTCTGTAATAAGCCAGGCTGTGACAGGAAAAGCCACAGAAGCAGGGAGTCAGCTGTTATTGTGTGTTACCTGAACAACTATTGTCTGATTGAGCTGGGTGGTGGCCTTGTAGACTGGTTCTACCCCAAGGTTGCCAGCTGCAGCATGCTTCTGTGATTCTGTGATTACCAAAGGCCAAAAGAGTGCCTGGCTGAATAAAACAGTACTCATCCTGGCTTTTCGAGCTGGGATCCATCCTTCAGCTCCACACTGAAGCCACAGCACTTTCATCCTCCCAGTTTCTCCCTTAAGAAGAATTCCAGATGCCTCTAGCATTAGGTAAGGTCAAGGAGACCTAACTCACTGGATTTCCCTTTCTTGTGTTTTGAGTCGTTGAGGCTGAAAAGTGTTCACTGACTCACAGCTGTAAATCCCACAGCTATCGGTCTTGAGGCAGTGCTCAAAGCATCTTCCTGATGACATCACAGCATCACTAAAAAAGAAGATGAGAACACCAGATCATTTACGAATTCAGAAAGTCTGGCCACTGCTGGTTTATCACCAAGATGATCTATTCACTGTGCTAATTCGAGTGAAAGGTGTGAATTGATTGAAGAATTATTTTCACCTCCATACCAGCAAAGGTCATTCTGGCTACATGTGAAATTATGACATATACTGATAAATGTGTCCTACTTTTAGAGGGTGCAAATAAAGCTGGAACTGAGGCACTTGGTCAAGTCTCTGCAGATGTCAGTTCAGCTCTTGCTTGAGTCCCAGATTTCACTGGGCAGGTCATGCTCCCTCTGTGTTTAAGATCCCACCTGTAAAATAAAGATCATAATAACACTCTTCATACTTTTTGTCTGTTTTAATTACAAAGACTGGATGATGTGTTGCTATATCTGTGCAATGCTGTAGAGCTTAGCTCAGTAGGGACCCATAAATGATACTGTAATAAAGAAATTCTTCCTTGAAGTCCTTTCTGTAGCTCTCAGCACTCCAGTAATAGGTTTTATTTCTTCTATAGGAAGAAATCTATAAAATTTCTTCTATAGGAAGAAATCTATAAATCTCAAGGAAAGAGATTTCTCCTCATTAACTAATGAACACTGATTGAAAAGTCCTCTCTTAAAAAATGGTTGTTTACCTTTTGGCTAAACTAAATGGGATCACAGAGATAAGGTTAAACTTTAGAACAAAATTAATGATGCTAATTTTAGCTATTGCTGTTCTTTAATTATTGATGTCACTGTATTTCTGGCCTTAAAGATTCAGGCATTTATAAACAAGTCCCTGTAGGTACAGCTGCAAAATCTCTCTGGGCTTTAGCCAGCCAGCTGAAGTTCCTAATTTCACAAAAATACAAACAAACAAAAAATATAATCTGTTTACACAGTTGTCTGAAAATGTCATGTCTAGAAAAGTGAAAATAAACTACATCCTTTCCTAAAACAGGATGAATTTAAGGTAATCCTGTCAGAATTCCTCTCTATTGCCCCACAACTCAGAAAAAGGATCCTTTTTCTCCAGTAAGCAGGTACAGTGTGAACAGAGGCAATGATCTAATGAGACTAAGAGGACAACACAAGTTCCATCATGCAGTCAGTCTTATGAAATTGATGGTATAATGATTTTGAAGCATTTCTATGGACCATGATATCCTGTTTTGCTGCAACAGCAACAGTGATTTTCAGTTACATCAAACTGCTCAAGTTAAGCTGGATAAAACCCTGAAGAGACAAATATTTCTGTAAAAAATTCTCCCACTTGTTTCCAGAACTAAATTTTCTTTACCAGAGCATCTAATGAGAGAGTCTTCTAAGTAGTGCCGCTTTGATATTGTGTTGATGATTTTGATATTGACTAGGCAAAAGCAGAATGTAAATATACTATCCTCCTGTATCTCATATGTATATATTATCATTCAGTGGATTAAGTAACACCATGAGTCAGTGGAAATTCTGAAGGTTATTTTTTATTCTTATTGAACTTCTGCACAGTTCCTCATCCATAGCTTTTGAATTACTTTCCAAACATGAGAGTCATCCTTGCCTTTTGCAGAGACATAAATGCACAAAGAGGAGCAATTAATCCAAAACTCTTAGAAGTCATCAGTATAACGGACCTTCTAGATGCCAGCCATATTGTTATTTGATAAAGGTAGAACAACTCATCATTGAAGTTAATTTGTTTTTCATTGATGGTTGAACTGCACATACAAAATATGGAAGCTGAGCTGAATAAACAGACTTGCTTGTCCAAAATGGTCATCAGTATCTGCAAACATCAGTTAAGACATACTATTCCATTATGCAATAGTATGAACGAATAATTTGGATTATAATGGTTGACAATTAAATGTTTTGTTTCTTGTGTCAGCATGAAAAAAATTTTTAACCCTTTTATCAAGATTCTCTTACACGAAGGGCAAAAATTGGTTGTAAGTATGTATATATTACAACAGCAAAAATAAGTACTGCTCAGACATGTATTCCTTGCACATGGTATTCTTCCAACCTATTGCTGATACACATTACTTTTGGTATCAGTAACAGACATGTGCAACATTCACTTTGTGACTATGTCATCAGTCAAAACATATGTCCCATAACATATATACCATAAAGGTATAACTACCTTTGGAAATGGCTTTGTTTCCTATTTGGCTGAGATTTATAACCTTAATTTCCCCAAATGGCTCAGGATACTGTATTAATTTATACAGTTTTTTGTTAATGTGTTTCCGTTAATTTATGGAATTGTGCTTTCATAAGTGCCTTGAAATTGCTTTTTTTAGCGGAAAATGTAACTCCTGAAATAAGAGCTTGCATAAATTTCTTTGCTTTGTAAGAGTAGGTGGCTCACCTTTATTATTTTTTCTCAGTTATATAAACATGTGAGTTACTTCTGTGTCCCAAGATCTTGGTAATAACTAGTACATTAAAAAAAAATAATGTAAATTATTATTATACTTGCTAACTGCCCTCAAAATTACATTTAGTCCATACATAAAATAGCCCTAAGTTGAATTTGTTAGGATAGCCTTCTGAAAGGCTTTTCTTAGTTGCAGATATGTTAAGTTCTTAAGTGTATCTTATCATTTAGCAATACTATAGTAATTCTTGTTTAGGGACAACACAGATGGGTTCAAATGCAGGAAAATGTTCTTGTGTTTCTGCTGATAGCTAACATAGTACAGAGTGCCAAAGATTTGAAGCCCTGAGCTGAAAGTTCCAGGGAGGAAGAGAAGACAAAAAACCCCCAGTAAAATAGCTCAAACCTTCGGAGGTATTGTAAAAGAGAAGAACAGAAATAGTAAAGTGAATGTGATGAAAGACAGAGAGGCAAATCAAACTGGAGTTCCTGGGATGTACTTACATGTTTTACTTTGAAGTATTGCGTAGATTTGAATTTCCACTGTTCTGCACTGGGTGTCATCGTTCATTCTGTGCAAGGTGAGGGTTAAATATAAAAAAAATGTTCTTAGTTTGATTTGGTCACTTTGCGCTAACTCTGAGAGGCAGTTAATTGGGGGTGGTAGTGAAGGGCAATGAAACAATTAGACAATTCTATTTAAATAATTCATTTGCATTCTGAAAAATGATCTGTCATCAACTTTACAAGCTGCATCTCAATCACTTGTTCTGACTCTGCTGCACTATAATTTTTCATTTTCCTTTTTAGCTCAAGATGAAAGTCAAGAGACAATTGTGATTTTGTTCTGTGCATTGCAAACTACTTTAGTGGTAGCTGACGTGAGTACTGGGACCTCTGTGAGGAGAGAGAAGGAGGAAGGAGAAGGGAAGGGGAAGAAGAGAAGGGAGTAAGGGAGAAGGGAAGTAGAACTAATAATTTTTTTTCTGGGAGAGCAGATATTTCTTTATACTTAAGGACAGAAGGAGAAGAATTAATCATTCATTCAAAACCAAGAGGCTCTGCTGGTTCATTACTGTAGAAACGTATAGCTACACTAAAATGAAAATATTAGTAGATGGGCTTGAATGAGTTTTCAGTGCTATTGCAAATAGTAGTAACTAAGGAGTTACATAAAGCATATGGTTTGGAAGTATTTCTTGTAGGAATTTTTTCCAAATCCTTGACACTCCCATTTGAAAAGCACCAATGTAAAACAGCAGATGGGGATTTCCATTGCCCGTCTACATAGGGAACATGCTTGGGATGTGTGAGGAAATGAGGAGTAGGGGTGAAACATGCCAAGCCTCAACAAGCATCTGTCAACCTAATGGCCCCTGGAAGACTGTTAGTACCCACATGCATTGGGACAGAAGCAGTTGTAGTGTGTGCAGGGGTCGAATGGGGACAGGGAATGGAAATGGAACATAAAAGCAGCTGAGAGGTAGGCTGAATCTGGCTCATACAACACTGCTGTCTTCTATATGCTGTTTTTCTAGATTCTGTTGTTATTTAAAGGGGTGCCCTTGACGGGCTGGCAAGTACTTAAATCTCTGAGTTTATATATTCTTTTTTTTATTTACAGCTTGAGATGTCTGAATATTTGGTACTCCTGATTCTTTGGATCCTGACAGCAGCCACAGGTCAGCTGCTGAGTGATGACTGTGACAGTAACTTTGGTAACTGTAACAGCTCTGAAACAAACTGCCGGACTTACTACTGCTCTCTCCTCATTCTTGCACTGCCGCCTGTTACTTTTTGCATGCCACGATGCATCAAGAATAAATCTCATATTTTAGGCCATTCCAGCATGTAGCGTATTGATTGAGTAAAACTTACAGCCTTCTAGAAGGCGGAAAATTATTACAGTTGGTTTAATTATTCTTCGTGTACAATGAACTGATTGATACTTCTTTCTTTTTTTTTACCTCCTCCTTTCTGCCTAATGAAGAGTACAAGGGTAGCTTGTGAATGTCTCCAATTTCTATTATTCTGGAGCATAATTGGATCAAGAAGCTAGAAGAATAAGAATGAGTTCTTCAGATAAGAGCAAGTTTTCTCGAACCATACCAGATCTGAGGTAGTGGAAGTGTGAAGACTTCATTCAGCAAATTGCTAAACATTATCTTCTCACAGAAAATCCTAACGCACCTCATATGTGTTGCAGACAGTTGCCATCTCCCAAGTCTGGGGTCTCTTGACACAGTGTAGCAACAAGACCCCAGAATACACTTCTAGGAAAGGAACTGTTTATTGGTTTATTTAGGTTTTTATTTGTTTTACTGTTTTTTTGAGTAGTTCTCGCTTTTATTTTTAATCATCGTCATATTAAGCAGGTATTCTGTAGAGGAATGATGAAACATAGGAGGATATTATAGCATACGATGAAGACAAGGAATGGTTGGATGGCAGTGGAGCCAGAAATACAATGCTGCAGATGATCCAGAGGAGAGGTGAACAAAGCAAGACTTTGTAAACTTACTTCAGCAATAGAACTAGCTAAAGAGTTTAATCGCTATTTTAGGTCAGTGGTGATAATAATAAGTTAAACAACATGTTACTCTGTTACTGTCAGAAGTAAATGTAAACCAGAATATTACTAGAGAAAAAACATTTTGCTAAATATTACTGAAGCAAAAATGACAGCTGTATCTCCAGTTAGGGTCAGTCAGAGCACCACTGAGGTACAGAGGCATAGGTGTCTGATCCCTTCCTGCAACAAGCATGGCTTTCCAGCTAGGTCTGCTTCATGTCTGGCCACACTGGACCCCGTGTGCGCTGCCTAAACCCACCAGTGTTGACATCGGATGGATACTGCTTCTGGTGCCAGATACTGCTTCTGGCATCAAGTTGCTTATATTAAGTGTTTCATATAGGCTCATAGGAAACCTGGAAAGTATCTAATAGATTAAGCAGCACGGTCCAATGTTTACAGCAGGAGCCTAACTTATAAGGAACTTGAAACTATTTTATGTCTTACTTGATGTTTGACTTCCATTATAAAAGTCTCTGTGGCTTAACTTCCTCTTCTGTATAATGATGACAATCATTCCTGTCTTTCAAATATTCAAAAAAGTTTTATTTTGGACAGAAAATATTACCATTAATTGTTATAAAGTATTTATTCCACCAAAAACTTAGTGTCTTTTTTTCACCTTGAGGTCCAGGGAAACAGAAGATCATCAGCTACCACACTCCATAAACAGAGAACTGTGGGGACTTTTTGCTCAGAGGTTGTCTGTCTATCAGAGCAGCTACTAAATTCAAAATTTTCTTTATGATGTGGCAGCTGAGCCCCTAGAAGAGCTTGATGATTCTCAGAAAGTTCCTTCTCTCACTTGAAAGAAAGTTCACGAATAAGTACATCTAGGAACTGATATACTAATGAACTGTAGTACAATTGCAAATTATTTAGATAATAAAGATGTCCAAGGTCAGATGCCAAAGTGAAGATGAGAGAAGAAATTGCATTGTCAGAGTAAATGCTGCTTCTATTTAACAGTTTAGACAAATATTTTTTAAGACTTGATTCTGCTTGAAAAGCGAGTTCAGAGTCAATGGGTTTTAAAATTGTATTCTTTAGTTCTGATTAACAGAATTTAATGGTTATATTTTAACTCTGGAAGGCAGTTGTTTCCTTCTAAAACAGATGTGTCAGGTTTGCCTGACATTTGCTTGCTAACCCATGATTTTTAGAAAATCTGATGATCTATTATAGAAAAAAAAACCACCTGCCTTCAGATTCCCTTTTTGATGACTTTCATTCTACTGCATGATCATTATTCAGAGTGCAAGGATAGAAGACTTCTGATTAGCACTGCTGATTTTTGAAGGTTATATCATAAAACTCCACCAAATCCATGTAACAGCTTTTACGTTTCTGTTGTCATACATTCTAACCGGGGAATAGGTATTTGGATCACTATTAAACTCAGAATATGACATTGCATTCTGATAGGTCAGTTACTACCAAAATATTATATGCTAAAACAGTAGAAATGAAGCTGAGTAAAGTTCAGCTTAAGTCCTTTCTGACTGAAAATTTTTTATTACTTAGGAGTAGGAACCAGGACCCATAGTATAAGTGGCTGAATTCCAGCAAATTAATTTAGATTTAGCTACTTCTACTAAGACAGGGTCAAGACTAGGACCTTCATCTTCTATTATCTCTGTCACTGCCAGCTTCTCATAGCACTGTGTATGGCAGATCTGGTTTTCCACAGAAGAAACATCTGATATAAACTGATGAGCTATCTACAAAACAGGCTAAGTTATATATAGAACAGGTTAAAGGACTTAATTGTGTGATGAAATCTGCACTAAAATGCTGTAAGAGCTCTTAGCTCACATACAGTGTCTCCACAGATTAATGTCCTACCAATGTGATTTAGGAGATTTAGTGTACAGTTGTTTTGGGGTGTATTCAACAGTTGTATAGGTCCAACTATGGTTAAAAAGAAATCTAATCCACTCTTTCATTTAATTCCCAAATTTTCAGTATATTTAACCATGAATGGACCTTATGATTTGTGTCACTTTTCTTGGTGTACAGTGATTGCAATGGTAATTGTGACAACATCCACTAACATTACTACTTCTGGTTTTGTTATCTTCTAAAAAAGATACTGTCATGAAGAATAGTAGATCCAATATTTAGTACTAAGCAGTTTCTTACTGGAAGATCTTATGACTTGTTTCCTTTTTAATCTTACCTAAGGTCTAATTTAAATATTTTTGGCTCAAATTTCAAGTCACCTGATAAAACAAAAGATAATGACTGTGGCACATGCATTTGGATATTTTTTTCCAAAGTTCTGTCACATTTGATCATTTATTTCTCTTGTTAGTGCTTTCTAAATTAGAGATGAGCTTGAATCATGAATGTGAACAGTCTGAAATATTAGGATGTTTGGGATTCGGCCAAATTTCTGCCCATCACTTCATGCTGAGTGTATGAAATTTCTTGCAATAAAACTTTCCCCTTTTGTCTTTCTAGAATCTGCCCAATACCATTTGAACAGCAGAAGGGAGCCAAGTAAAATAAACAGACACAAGCCATCCAAGTCCAAAGAAGTTTTCCATCATGCTTTAAAATTAAGCGACTCAAATTGAGTTTCAATTTACATATTAGATTTAATATCACACTCATTGCATATTAATTAAATAGCAACGGATCATTTACCAGCCCATTTAATGAGGTGTAACAACAGCTGTGTATAAAATATACAAACGCTATTATTACACTGTACTTAAACCTCAGTAAATCTGCTTGAATAATTACTAGTATTTCAACAATATGCAGTAGTTAATGTACCTCTAGACCATTTCATTGTTGTAATTGATACAAACAGGTATCAAGTAACTTCTAAGAGACTGTGTTCCTGTCCTACATAATCACTGAGAGCATCACAAGGTTGCTCCTTCTTATTATTTTTAAATCTCTTTAAAGTACATCATCACAAGCACGGAATAAAAAGGGCATGAATAAAAATCTAAAGGTAGCTATATTTAATTTATTTTGAGTTCACAAGACTCAGTAACTGGTGTAATTTTAGTGTGTATTGATTACTTCACTGCTTATGATTATGAGTAAATTATTAGCAATAGTAAGTTCTGTACTGTCAACATTGTATCGCTCTTGAAGTGTCATGGATTCAGAATAATGCTACAAACATTGTATGAAGCTGGCTTGTATTATTTCTTTACTAGAAGTACCAGTACCAGTAAACTGACTTCTCTCATTGATTTGTCGTATCTGGGCAGACAGCTGACACAGAGAAAGTGATGTCTTGAACTATTTCTTGCTTTGTAACTACAAGCGGCAGTCTCATGGCCATATGGTACATACCTTTTCTGCCAAGTGAACACTGGATTTAAAAAGTCAGTTTTTTACCAGATGTTCAAGGCTTGAATTTGGGGGCTCTCACCTACACACCATTTAACAGTATGTACTGTTGTGTTGAAAAGATTGCTTTATGTGAACACCTATCTGATAACCCCATAGGTTCCCTGGTGATGCAGGAGTTGTTTTAGCAGTGCTGCCTTAGCAGAGTCACTCTCAGCCAAGAAACAACAAGGTGTCTTAAGAATTACTTCTCAGACGGGGCTCAGAAGCAGGACCATCAGGCATGATCTAATTAAGAACAACTGACCAACTTACTCTCGGAACTTTAAAATAAGTATAAACAGAAAGCAAGACTTCTCTTCATATATAGGCTGGAGATCTGCAGAGAAAAATAGGATGGAATAGATTTAAGGTGTTATACTGCTGTTTCAGACTTTTTGTGTAATTTAATGATTAGACAGTTTAGTGTTCACAAAGTTTTATAAATAATTTGGGTATGTCAAATAGTTGTCTTACTCTATTACTTAAGCAAGGAGCAAGGAAATATTCTTATCTTGGTTAATGAAAATAAACCAAGCTTTCTTTCTTGAGTTTAAAAACTGATTTTTTCCTGCTGTTTTCAAATTCACCTTACTTACTTCTAGTGAATGGACACTTTTTTTTTTCCCCTTACCTCTGTCCTCACTTTGTGAGAGATCCCAAATAAAAAAAATCCAAAACACCCTATTTAGTTGGAATGAAGATACAGCTTGCACTTACATCAGAGGCTTTGAAGTGCCTTGACATTATTAATACTTAGGTTAATTCCTCTTAACAGAGAAGGAAGCCTTTTTTTTTTCCACCTTACAGATGAGAAAATAGAAGAGGGGAGAAAAAAAGGGTTGAGTAGGTTCAACGTCAGTCTGACTGACATATGTCAGTTACTTATGGCTAAACTTCTAAATATTTATTTGTATGTTAATTTGTCTTCCTGCTCACAGTTGTATATCAGAGTACAGCTTAGTTATGAAGTGCAATTAGTATCACCATACTTGACTAAATCTTTGAGGCAAAATAAAATAAGACATTTCCTGCCAGCAGCAAATCGAAAGAGAAAATGGCCAGGATGCCAAATTCTTGACTAATTTATAACCCGACCAATATCACAGAGTTCAGTGTTGTTATTTGATTAACGATTTCTATAGTTAATGGAGCTGTAGCACTGTAACGCAGGACAAAAACATGGTCCATTGACTTTCATGGAGTGACACCAATCATAGGTTAGTGCAAGTCTAGGGCCTTATCTTGTGCAATCTGACCAAGACTTTCAAGACTATCTGTTGATTTGTTATACTTCAGTATAAATTATGTCAAAAAAAAAAGGTTATATAAACCAGTATCTTACCTCCAACTGTAACTAGCCCCAGATATTCAGAGAATGAAACAAACCTCAGAAAAACTAGCTAAATGTTCCTAACTATTATTATATGTTAGAGTGGAATTTCCCTTCAGTCTCGGTTTTTATTACTACGTCTATGTCTCGGTTCATGTCCCATACATTTTTATCCAAGAGGACGTAACAGTTTGCATTCATACCATTCCTCACATAAATATTCCATGTCTTTTTTCTTTTGCACAAATTCAAAACAAACTCTGAATATTTGATTGAGGCACATAAATCCCAAATAATTTGGAGGCAACATACTATTTTAATTCGGAGTGGCTGACCTTCTCTCAATCCTTTTGTCTCACCAGGAATGACCTTTTAATTTGGAAATTTCTGTTGGCCTTTTCAATTTGGAAAGCCATTATACACAATCTGCTCTCTCTCGGCTTCACAGGTAAACACTGCCTATATAAACTGGACAAGAGAAGCCAGTATTTTTCACATTATGACAGGCTTAGACTTCCTAACCATGACTTACTTGGCATAGCAAATGGGTTAGCCGACAGAAAATGACAGTCCCAAAGCCATATCTCAGTATGATAACACTAGAAGTTTCCTCACTGTTATGTCCAAAAATCTGACAGTTTTTAGGCTATTGGTAAATGGAAACATCCTCTGATAAGGCTGATCAGCCTTGACTCATCTTTGAACTCTGTTGCCTGCCTGCATCTGTTATTTCTTGTTTTGTATGTTAGTGCTAAAGACTTGGGAGTAGGGACTGTCTAGGTACAGTACCCAGTACGATGGGTCTTTAGTTCAAGAGGCACATTCCCTGGCTCTGTAACAATTGGAATGCATAATTTAATTACACTGTTGGTTGTGATGATTTTTTTTTTTAAATAAAAAAAATAATCCCTAAAAATACCGAGTAACCAAACCAACCTGTATATGGTTGGATTATTTTAAAATTTTCCCCAATTTGGTGGCTTTACTTTTGAATTGTAGCTTGAGTCAAATGACTGCAGAACGCCACCATTCCAAACATCCAGAGATCCACACTCTCACAAACTGAACTCGGTCACAAACTGAGTTTTACCCCTAGTAGTTCCCTTTGCCTGTGCTGCACTGTTCTTGGACAATAGAACCACTTTATATATGCAGGATAACTGAGAGCATTAAGTAAAGCTGTATGAGGGAAACTTCCTGATTTTTCATTTACAATAAAACCTTTTCATTTTGTATTTTGATACTAAAGTTCGAGTATTTTGCAAACAGTTTCTATTGTGGAGCTTCCAAGATTACTATATTTGCTTTTTACAGGTAAGGAATAATTTGTGGTAGTTCTGTGTTGTGGGCTAGCATATATTGATATTTACCATTTAAAGATGATCTCATACAAATATGACCTAAATATAATCTATTTATCTATATTCATACACTAATTCAATAGTATATGAATCAGAACTTTCTGCAGCATTGCGATAAAAGAGTTTCAAAGTCCTATTATCAGAACTGTCACCCACTAAAGGAGGTGACTGGAACTTGAATCATTAAAACCAGAAAGACAACAAGCTCTTATATTTCTCTGTGTTAGCTAATTCATCTGTTCAAAACATATCAAGTGTAGTCTGAAAGTTAAAAAATAGTAAAGACAACTGTAAGTGAATGAATATAATCCAAAAATAAACTCGGTAAAAACTTGAGTGCTTTATTTGCCTGTCTTCAGTGTTTGGAGAAGAGTGAATACCCTGCATACTTTCTGTTCTACGGGATACGCCCATGACAGACATGTAAGTAAGATCAGGGCTGTAACTTCCTTGCATACACAGAGAAGAGAGATGTCTAAAAGAGTAGTTCAAAATTAGATCTTCTGTTAAAACTAAAACCTCAAGTATTCTTGTATAACCAAGACAATACTAATATTTTTTGTAAGCTATTATTAACATCATTTGCTTCAGAGAATTTCACTTTGAGTCATAAGATGCACAGAGCAGGTACAATGACCTGAAGCTTATATGTAATTCTTCAGGATATAGTCGTGTTGGATGAGTGTTCTTCAAGCTGGTGGTTTTGTGGGCTAAAATGAGTTCATTTACTAAAAGAGAAGGTATTTCTTGCATGCCAGCAATTCAGCTGGTCTGTTACTAGGTCTCTTTGTTGTCAAGCACCAACCAGGAAGGAACAGGGCTGACAGTGTGGTAAAGAAGCTGTTATACTGTATCTGATAACCAGTTTTGTTGTATTGATGAAAACCAATACTGTCTGGGGCCATTCATTAACTAGGCAGATGAGCTACTCTGGTTAACCAAATTAGCTATTGTATTCTTATGTATCCTGAAATAGATCCTTTTGTCTTTAATACATACTTGTCACTGTCTATTGACTCTTTTCTTAATATCCACATCTGAAGTTCTGTGTTTCCCTGTAGCTTGATACCTATTGTTGCTCTTCTTTCAATTGTATTTCTTCTGATGCTGTTATCTTTCAAAAACATAAAAATCTCATTCCTAAAAGGACCATAATCACTTATGTACTGAACTGAATTTAACATTCAAAATATAAGCCAGCACGATATCAGGTAGTGCAATCTGTAAAAATCTGAATGCTCTCAATTTATAAAACCAAAGAATCTCATAGGATCTGACCTTGTCTTAAGAGCAATGCATCAGTGATATTTAATATCTGGGTTACATTTTCAAGCATTTTGACGGCAAATATTTGAAAGTATGACTCATATTAGCATTGTTTCCATTTTCTTCAAAAAATGAATCTGATCTTATAAATGTTTGGATAGCTATGCAAACCCCAAATGCAACCCATCACTAAGAAAAAAGTTTAATACACCACTGAAATAAACAAGGCAGCTCAAACTTACATTTAAGCATATATTGAGATATACTGATAGAACCAGTTTTAAACAGCGTATATCCCAAAAAACAGCATTCACCTCTCATTTCAAGTGCATGTCACAGTTATAGTTCAGCCTGGCTGGACACCAGTTGCCCACCAAAGCCACTCTATCACTCCCCCTCCTCAACTAGACAGGGGAGAAAAAATATGATTAAAGGCTCATGGGTTGAGATAAGGACAAGGAGAGATCACTCACCAATCACCGTCATGGGCAAAACAGATTGAACTTGAAGAAATTAGTTTAATTTATTACCAATCAAATCAGAGCAGCATAATTAAAAATAAAACCCAATCTTCAAACACCCTTCCCCTACTCTTCTTCCTGGGCTCATCTTCATTCCTGCTTTTCTCTACCTCCTCCCTGCCAGCAGCACAGGGGGATGGGGAATGGGGGCTGTGATCAGTTCAAAACATTTTGTCTCTGCTGCTCCTTCCTCCCCCGGGGAAGGGCTCCTCACACTCTTCCC
>Ga0181612_172523_pt1 | contig 16905 bp, 8 predicted proteins | sample HoacroProtozoa21_FD_119630 | JGI IMG/M metagenome (GOLD analysis project Ga0181612, IMG submission 119630) | Hoatzin crop microbial communities from Cojedes, Venezuel. Combined Assembly of Gp0051906, Gp0051904, Gp0051908
AAACCCCAAACAAACCCAAAGTGTGCACACATCCCCCCGTCACATGCCATATACAGCTGGCCAGTTAGTTCCAGTGTCTAGAGACAGCCCAGAAGCTACAGCCGTAACTTCTGCCCCACCTTCTGATCCTCGCCCTTGCCTTCACTAGTTCTTCCCAGCCTCTCCAGGGAGCCACACCGGCTGTGGCGTGGCTCTGCTAGGGGCAGGTGTAAGTCACTTCTCAGCAGCTCAGCAGCACATGATGACAAGGATGAAGATCAGCAGTCACGATTATGACAAGTGGCGATGACTGAACAGAAAGATGTTTAAAATAAAACAGATGAGAATGGGGTGGGAGGGAGCGGCTTACCCACATAGAATTTTTCCTGGCTGTTTTTCCCCTCCCCAGTCTAAATATGCCTTATTTCCTCTCTTCTTCCTATGGGGGAAAAAAAAAAAGGATCAGACCACAATGGGGAATTAAACAAAGTAAAAAAAATAATAGGAAGCTGATGTAAGTATTGCTACTTCTCATTCCTGCCTCCACAAATTGAGGCCAGTCAATAATTCTGCCACTCTTCCTCCTGACACTGTCTCAACAATGAGCAATTTTCCTCTATTTTCACAGAAATCCAATTAATTTTTAGGACTACAGAGCTGCATTGTTGTGTTTTGTTCTATTCTTCCGATGACAAACACGTAAGTCATGAACTCACGCAGCTCCAGCGCTCGCTGTACCAGCGTCCCTCGGCAGGTGGGTTACAGCAGAGGGAACCAGCAACCCCCAGCTGCCAACCCCGTGCCCGGGGATAGATGCGTATGCATGTGCACACACACGCTCTCACAGTCATGCTCTCTTACTTTACACGTGCATTCATTTGAGACTTGCCCCCTATTTTAAAATTTATGAATTGGTGGGGGAGCACTGACACTATTTTGCAACCTAACATCTGGTTATTTTTTTTTTCCAGGTTTGGAAATGGTCTCACATTAAAACCAGTGGCAAATATTCAGTTATTATTTTTGAATGTCAAACAGGCTGAAGTAATCCTGTGAGTTATTTGTGTCTCATAAGTACATGATGGTGCTAAATGTGTCCAACATCGCCTAAGAGAAGGACAGGATGGATCAGGCATTGTCACAAGGAAAAAATTAATGTGTTTTGCCAGCAACGGTGCTTTAGTCATAGTGGACTAGCTGCCTTACATGTCTTTGGAGATAAGTAGCTGAGAGGTGTTTATAAACATGTTAAAGTAACAGTGAGTAGAAAAGAGCCAAAATGTACATGTTAAATTTGTGTCTGGCGTCTTCTTTACACTTTACAAAACTGGCTACCCACTTGGTGCTGGCAGGAGAATAAAACTGAATGGAACAAGTCACTGCCTCATTACATTATACCAACGCGATTTCTACTCATTATAATTATGCTAAAGCAACCTGGGAACATCTAAACAACAAGTTTAACATAAAAAAGCCTAAGAAGATAGTTTTAATCTGCAAAGAAGGTTTTCCAGATGTCACTGGCACTATCATTTACTGGCAATACCCTGTGCAAACATACAGCTGCTTTCACATCCCAGTCCTCCCTGCAGATGAATAGCTGTCCCCACACACAATCAATTCAAATTAACTACAGCCAGGACAGTCAGGACTCTGATCTTCGGCCCAGCCACCTGGTCTGGCACCATGGCAGGAGCCAAATAAAAGCCGTAGCCTTCCACCTGCCAGCCATTCCCAAACAGCACCCGCTGAGAGCAGCGCAAGGGGTGCTCAGCATCAGCGCACCGCAGCAGAGCCTGCTTGTCTCTGAGGTGCTGCTGTGGCCAGGGCCGACTCCAGAAAACCAGCTGCAATTCCTGCTGCCGGGGCCGCACCGCTGGGCCACGTCCCGCAGGGCTCCTCTGCAGCTTCACAGACAAAATTCCTGTCCCAACACACTCAATTTCTGAAGTGGGAAGCTGCCAGTATTTGCTTGTGTATATAAAGCTATTTGGTGGTGTCGGGATGGAAACAGTCACCCTGAATGACTGAGGAGCATTTTCATGAAGATCTTCTATGAGTAAAACAATAAATCTCTCTCTGAATATAAGCCAGAGCGTCAGGTTGTGTTAGGGAATTATTTCTAGGTCATTTCAGTTCACTGCACTGCAAATATTTCACTGAATGAATGACCAAAATAATTAATCAAAACACTGGAGAGAAACACCACTCACTCATACTGTAGGCAATTGACTTTGCCCTAAAAGGGACAAAGCTCAGCATTTTTTAACCTGCTCTTTTCCAGCTGTCATACAGCAGCAAGACCTAGCCTTCAACGCTGATCTTCCCCCAGACTCAGCCCAGGCAGGAGAAGGATGACCTTTCCCAGCCCGCTTGCTCCTGCTGTTAGCAAGCTGTATCCTGACAGAACGTGCCTGTCAGGATCTGCTTCAAAATTACAAAATTAGACTGGGATTTTGGTTAAACAACACCACTCTACCCCAGTCCTCCCACACTACTTAAAGGAATCCATCCTTCTAGTCCACGTGCTGCTGAAGACACTGAGCTTCCAGCAACTGACCCCAGTGACTGATCTGGTCCAAGGTCACACTGAAATAAGAAAGTCCAAGCTGGGAACAAGCCAGAGAAGAAAGCTTTGTTCCTGCACAGCTGAATCTTCACTCCTACAGAGAAACAGCTGAATTTGTGCTCCCCAGGGAATTAGTACACCACCTCTGTTGAACCCTTCCGTTCCCATGATTAACTTACAGAACAGCTGCCCGAGATACGACTTTAGCAGTAAACATTACATTGCACGATGGACACACGAAGGTAAGATTGCGACTAAGGTAAGTAATGCAGATGTGCGAAAAATATGCAGTACCTTTTATTTCCTCCAGCATCTCAAGCCCAGCTTGCCAGGTGGCTCTCAGGACAGCAACAAACTCAGCAGCTTCTGCAGCAAATGCAAACACATTGACACACCAAAAGCAACCTGCAACACGTGGCTACTCTAACGGTCCAGGGTGTCAACTCCATGCTTTGGCTGATCGAATCGTCTCTTTTCAGCCCTGGACAGTTTTCATTTCAAGAATGATGTATTAGAAAAAATAGCTCAAGGTTTCCAACTCTGATCAAATAAATGAATGAGTGAATGAGGTAGTGGTAATCTCAAGCAATAAGTGAAATGCCAGTAAATGATCCTTTTAAAATGAGAAAATAAAGGAAGAGGTGGGGGGGTGGTCTCAATCAGCTAACAAATGTGTTAATGATTTATTACAAATCTGAAATATCTATATTAACCTATGAAACTAGCCTTTTTTCCTTCTTTATTTTAGCTTTTTTGGACCAGGCAAGGCAAAGAAAACAAGGGTGTGCCACAACAGGGATTTTTGTCCCAAAAGCATTATTTTATGGAACTGTTGGTGGGGGTTTGAAGGGAAAAAAAAAAGACATAGATTTGAATGTCTGCAATTAAATAATAAAATGCAAGCTTATAAGCAGATGGTATAATCTAAACAAATCTAAACCAAGTCTAGAGAACATTAAGGTGCCAACCTACCACCTTTTGCTGTTGGAGAACGGTAGGTGTACTCAGTTCCACCACTCAAAGTTATTCAACTGTCAGCATGAAACATTGTGTATGTGTTGCTTTTAAGTTTTTCACTTTCACAAATATGCTCAGAAAATTTTTTCCTTAGTTCTTTACACAATATGTATTAGTTAACATTCCATATTTTATGCTATGTTATGGTTTTGGCTCATCCTTTTCCTCTGGAAGTCACAGCATTCTCCAGGAGTTTCTGGCACAATTATTTTGTATTTCCACATTCTGCTTTCATTTGCTTTATCTCATGAAACTAAGTTCTCCAGGACTAGCGGATGGGGGTATTTTTATTTATTACTGGCTTTTCAGGAAACATTTAATGTAAAATTTTCCAAGATAAATTATTGCTATAGGAATAGCCCCATTAGCAGCTTGCAATAATACAAAAATGCAAATCAAAAAAATGCTTTTGCACCATCACACCACTGTCAAATGCCATCCCTTTGAAAAGACCCTTCTTGCACTAAGAGTAGACATTCATGTGGCCTGCGCCATACGGCTTTTTACTGTCTCTTTTTTAGCATGGTTCTTAGCATAACTTGTGTAGAAGCCCCTGTTTCTTTACAACCCTGCCACACGCAGATTTCCTTCGGCAAAGCAGGCTCAGGAATAAGCAGAGCTCCTTCCCGTGCCGCTGGGGCCGGAGACATTGCGGACGGGGTGCTGGGGTGCTCCCGGCTGCAAGGAGCGGTCCTCGGGCACGTGTGCCGGCAGCGAGCAGCTCCGAGGGCCGTGGCGTCAGCACAGGGAGCTGAGAGGAGGAGGGAGCAGACCACAGCCCATGGTACATTAACCAGGAAAGTTGGGAAATGTAAAACTCAATGGGCTGTCAGAACAATGTTCCTCCACTGCTCTGCACAGACCAGCATTTTGTCAGTGTAAGTCTAAATGCCAAAACTGGCTAAGTCTTCAAACAAGCTATGTACATTTTTTTAGTAACTGATGTAAGTAAGGGGAGACAAAAGAGGAGGAAAATTCATTTTCCTTAAAATCACCAATAAATATATATGCTGGAAAGCTGGGTGGCCCACAGCCTGTAGTTGGTATCCGAGGTCCAGCCTGTCTCCTCACTGAAGTGAGATGAACACTCAGCTCTGGTTCAGGGGACAGTGTTCCCCATGCAAACTGACCTCGCTCAGGCCTTTTTGGCAGATGCTGCCCACACGGGCCACGGCAACAGCCCCAGGAATTTTAATGAAAAAAGAGAAGTAACTTGTGTGAGTGTATTTGTTCTTGTATTTTAACTTTGCAACCATTTCTTATTACTAAGGCAGTTGTCTACATCTGCCCAACGCAGTTTATCGTTATTTCTCATGGTTACTGAAGCAGCCCCGAGGGCCTCAGCTAGGCCAAAAATCTCATGATTTTGAACACTGCACAAACGTAAGCCAAAAGCAGTGCTTTGTGTCTTACCTTAGCTTTGAAGATAGGGCAAAAGGTTAATTCACCAATCTCCATTTATCTGTTTGTTGCTGCTGTCAGTAACAAACCCAAGTTCAAGGTGCAGCAGTGACCAGACCAGTGGATTCCCCCAGCAGCGTGACATCCCTGTCTGTGGGAAGAGCGGTTAAGGTGACATTTTAATTTCACGAGCCTGTATTCCAAGCAGCTCCTTACAAGCTTCCAGTAATTCCTTACATGCCTCTACGAGGTGTGTTGACCTACAGCTCCCAAACCCAGGCTCAGGGCTCCAAGAGGCCCCTGTTACATTGGTGTAACGCAGTGGACCCAGCCCAAAGCTCTAATGCAAACCAGGTGAGAATCTGCCTCTCTACCCATAGCTCTTTTACAGAGGGCTGTGGAGAATTCAGCAATCTGCTCGTAACAGCCAAGAGGACCACCTCTGACTGGGTGCAGCCGCCCTTTCCCAGCTTGAGATGTGCTGGCAGACTGCTCAAGCAGCTTGTTAAAGAAGTCTGATCTGAACTTTTTAAAACATCCTGTCTTATTTTGACTAAGGCATGTCAGGGAACACTCAGACTGGCAAGTAAGAGGACCTGAAAAGCTCCAGTTGTGTGGCAAGCAGCCGCAGACAAGATCCTGGGCAGTAAATGTTCCCCCAGCTCAGTTATCTGATAAACACTCATCTGTCTGCAAGCTTAGACGCTGACTGGGTTTCCATTTCATGCCCATCAGACAGTGCAGTCAGTTACTGAGCAGGAGGGCTGCACCGCCTTCCCCAAGAAAAGTCCTCATAAAACCAAAACTCTCATTTAAAATGAACATTCAGCAGAGGCCAGTAATTAAATCCACTATCCACTATTGCCTGCTTCTTTAGATTTGACTCCAGCACAACATTCCCCTAACTGCGGGCATTGCACAGAAAGCAGAGGTGGGAATCAACCCACTGACTACACCTCCTGCATCCTAACCAAACAGGAAAGGAATATCCTTAACACGGGAGGTGCTCAGCATCTATTTAAAATGGGCCCCACCAAATCCAGCTTCCAGTTCTATTTTTCAAAGGAATCTTCCCCATAACTTTTCTTCTCTCTGCAAACAGTCGCTTCTGGACAACCTTGCAATTTGCAGACAAGAAATCATCTTCACACACATCATCCAATAAATCTTGTAAAATCCACAGGATTTATGCTAACCATAAGCGGTAAATACTCAGTATTACTGCACACCTCCCCCATTCAGGGTAACTTGTCCTTTGCAGGGCATCTCTGAAGTACACCTGTGACGACGCAACTTGAATCGGCTCCTTTTTCCTTCCTACAATCACTCGGAAAGGGGTTGTTTCTGCAGAAGCAGCTGTTTACCCATTAAGGCTGCCCAGCAGACTTTATGAAAAAGCTACCAGCACCTGGCCCCTAAATTCAACAATTAACAGGGACCCTACAGCCTGATTATTTTATATACAACATGCAAAAAAATTGGCCTTAGGAACAGCTAGAGGAATAACAGGTCTAGCATATCTGTTGGAACGTTAGTTTCCTCCAGCAAAGATGATTTATAGGTGGTCTGATCAATTAGATAACAGCTAAAATACTCCTCTTGACACCAAAGCCAGTGTAACCACTCTATCCATGCCCTCTCTGAAACATACAACATGAAGAGGTTGGGTAGCACCAGAAGATACCTGAATTTTTAAGACAGATAAAGCTTTGTTTATGGGAAAGCTGAGAAACAGAAGCAAAGAAAGAATCCACACCAGAAATCATCAAGAAAGCTATAATAAATAAGTGCATGCTGGTCTCCCATCAAACAAGCCAATAAAATATTAATAGATGCTAAAAACATTACTACAACTTCCAGCATGTTTTATGCTGTCTCCCATCTGTCACATGCCAGCTATATCTGATTAGGCTGTGATTTTAACATGTTAAATTTACTTTGCTGCTGAACATAATAACACACAATTGCCTTCAGACACAAGAGGGACTACGTTCAAAGAAACATTATGTGGTCATTAAAAAAATTAATAGGCTAAAGAAAGCCTTTTTGGAGTTGAAAGACATCAGTTCAGGCTCCCTTTCTAGAGTCTAAGATGATGCTTGTTTTTTAGCAGAATTCTGCTTAATAGTAAGAGTATATTAGAAATTATTTATTCAGATTACATTTGGTATTTTTCAGAAGCGAAGTTGATATGGAGTATTTTCGTATGTAAAAACAGAAGGAAAATACAAAATGCAGCCTGGACGTTCTACAGAGAGTCCGACAGCAGCTGGGAGCCCCAGTCACGAACCAGCACATTGCTGGGCCATGCTCAGCACATACCCGAGGCAGACAGGCAGTTTAAACTGTTTCTGTCAGTAGCCCACAGGCTGGTCAGAAAACCAGTGATCTACACTGAAACCATCACAACTGTAGTTTAGAAGGCACCTGAGGATTTTTTCTTGCATGTGAGAATCTCATGGCAGCAAGTTGCCCAGGTGCTGGTATAAACTTCCATATGAAGTGAACAGTAAAGCCACGTGAAACATGGGGCTTCAGATTTGGGTTAGCAAGACACATATGCACAAGAAATTTGTGAAAGAGCAGGCAGTGAAGAAAGGCAGACATCCCCTATCTCCAACCCTCAGTTGTACTTCCTAACATTTGTGACCCTCTAGTGAGGTATAAGATTCAAATGTAAAATGCCGACATGAAGAGAAAATGGCTCAACTCAGAAAGGTTATTAGGTCACAATGAAATACATATTTTTCACTTTGCTGGCTGAGGCTTCCACTTCTGTATCTTACCATCTCTACCTCAGTATCACCACAACTGGATGAACAATTTCAAAAGGACACAGAAGCCAAGTACTCATCAGCCTTTAAAAAGAACATGGGACTGACCAAAGGATATAATTTTTAAACAGCATCTACCTATAGAAAAGGTTTGCAGCAGATATGGAAGGTTTTTTTTTTTTTTAATGGAAATACTTTCTGTGCAGTTCAGAACCTGAAAAGGTTAAAAATTGTAAGGTAAAAGTTTCTTCTTTATCTGCAACTTGGAGACACTAAGCTCACTTCAGATAAGTGATTTGGTCCTGAAAACAGTAAAGCTGGGAAACACGAAACTTCTCACAAGGACTCATTCACCCTGCCGAATAGGAGCTCCGATATTTCTGACGTGCAGAACTATCACCTCTCGCAGGATGTTAACAGTGTGTTGAAAGTCAAAGAAAGAAGAAACTGTATTAAAAGCCCAGCTGCCCTTTCCAGAAAACAGTTTATGCAATGTTAACATGATGGTTTTCATTTACAGCTAAAAATAATTAAGTTAAACTTTGAATGTTTATTTTCTTCATCTCTCCCTTTTTGCCTGAGTGCCTTCAGTAAGTGCTTACAAGCAAAACAGGATGGAATGGATAAGAAACTCAGCTATCAAACATCCCGAGCCCATAACTTCATTCTGGTGGACACATTTTCTCCCATGTGTGGTCACTAGCAGATGGGTGCTGTCAGCAAAATCTGTAGATCAGCTGTGGTGATTTTTAACCTGTAGGCCCCTATCAAACTTGTGCTAATGTCATAAGCTCATCAGTCTTAAAGAGCAATAATCTTACAGGAGCATTTACTGCTTGTGTAGCTAACAGTACAGACTTACAGCACATATTCCTGTTGCTAGGAATACATATTCTCCTCAGGAGAACTGAATACACCAGGAATGTTTTCTGGACTTTAAAGCGGCCTTTCCCATATAGTGCAAAAGGAAAAAAAAAAAAAGTATTTTTTTCATAGTTTTTTTCATAAATAGCAATATTTATCTCTTAGTTCTAAAAGCTAGTGTCACTAAAACTGGTAACAATTTGATGATCAAGATTAACTGCTAAGCAGACATTGGCACTACTTCCTCACTATACTGAACTCAGTAGTAGTGTTTTACTATACTGTTACTTCACAAGCCTGAAAAATCTGCCAAAGTAAATACAGACCAAGTCATTGCATGTGTTTCTGGCTCTCACTGGTGCAGTCCATCTTGTTTGACTTCTTTATTTGTCCGCCTGCCAGAGATACGGCAAGGAGGTTGAAAAATCCCATTCACTTCTCCTATTAGAGAGTGCCTGCCCCCTATAGTAGTTGCCAACAGTCTTCATTTGCCACAGAAGGATGCGAAACAGCATGGCAAAGACATAGGGAACAGCGCTGCTGCATTTCTCTGACGAGGTTCTCCACGCCTTTCCTACTCTTAGTGCAAGAGTTTTGGTCTGGCCTTTGAAAAGAGAATAAAGAAGGGATCCGTGTCCCTTTTCCTGAGGCTGATCACAGCCCCTAGGCAGTTTGATGTAAATTGTAATTATTTGAGAGCTAAGAATGGCAGCATTTATGATTAAAAATGAAAGCCAGTTTGATACAGAAGAATGGGTATTAGATCACTTTGTACTTCTTACTAATTATTACATCATGAATGGGTGATTTTATTTTTAAAAAAGTCAAAACTACAAAGATTTTCTTACGTAAATATTTTCTCTCTAACACTTTAATTAACTAGCATGAAAACACTGTGAGCAGATTATTGCAGATTACATACATTTTTTTTTAGATTTATTCATGGTTAAGAAAACCTATTTTCTTTTCTCTTCAAGAAACCAGTGTATAACATGCTCTTGCTCCACGTGAACTCATTGCAAACTTAAAAATGACTTCAGGTACAAAGGAATCCTCTGATGGCTGAGCCAACTGGTGTGAAATGGCTGTGACAAAGCTTTGCTATCCGCCTCCCTTCTTTGAGAGGGGTGTGTGTGGGTAGAAAAGACTGTGCTCTGAGGCGTCTGCAGGTGCTAATGTTTAGCCACTGCTCCTTCAACAAAAATCAAACTGTTAGGGCTTTTCTTTTTAATTTTTTGAGAACCTGCTGATGCTTTGCAACAATCTCTGCTCTGCACAGTATGAACCACTCAGACATCATAGCTAATGATGAATGTTTTTGTAGCGAGCTTTCAAAGAAATTAAAACCGATCATCAAGGAAACGCAGTCTGTTCTCGTCCCAACCTCTGTGGCTCTCACGGGCACAGCCGCTCCTTGACAGGTGAGCACAGGCACCAGCACTGGGGCCCGCAGCCCCGAAGAGCCGCCCTCCACCCTTGCCCCTAAGGAGCTGGCAGAGCGCAGTCTGCCACTGCTCCAGTCACAAGCCATGCCAAAGCGCTTGGGTCTTCCCTCTCAGTCAGCTTCAGTCAGTGGCATCTGGAGTGCTGCGTGCACATGCAGTGAGCTTGACACTGCTAACTGCAAGAGCATTTTTTGCCTCCATTAGACTGCGGACAAAAATGGTCCAGTAGTCTTCAGATGCAATGGTGCAGTAGAATTTTCCTCTCCACTTTGAAATGAGAAGCATTATGAAATTGTTAATTAAAAAGTGTATTCTCAATTTGAAGCACTGTCTAACAGAGCATGGTGTCTCTCTGGAGATACAAATATCTTACCAGTGTTCAAAGAAGAGAGGCTAAAGGAAAAATGCAGTTATGGAGTGGAGAGAAAGAGGCAGGGCTTAGTTTAGAAGTTTGTGGCAACTTTTCTCTTGAAAAAAACTGAAACTGGAAAACTTTCCCCTGTGCTAAACAGTGTTTCTGAGGGTAAAGCAAGGAGCAGCAATTCAAACAGGCCTTCAGCCAAAAATCACCCCATTCAGGGTAAGAGTTTTTTCTCTGCTGAATGAAAAAGATCCATTGTGTGGGCAAGTGATGACAGTTAAATACAAACACAGGGGAGCACTTGAAAAACAAGAAAGCAATGGAGTAGGAGGAAAATCTGTTCAAGGATTCTCCTATCTAACGAGAGCACTGAGGAAACGGTATTCATATAAACAATAGTGTACCTAGAGACCATATGGAAGCAATTCTCTGTTATGGGTTTCCTTAGGTTGAGTTGTGTTTAATTAAAGAAGATTGCTCTTAATTTTTTTCCTTGATCCAGCTTTCCTCTAAATTTTGAAAGAAACAGTTTAGTTTCCTTTTGGTCTCAGTTCACACCAAACATAGTTTTGATTGACTGCATCCTTGAAGTCCCTTCTTCCTCTGGGAATACAACAGGATAGAGCTTGGTCAGATATACAGGCAGGAGTCAGGAGTTTGCTGGAGATCTCTGGGCTGTATCCTTCTTGGAATCAACACATGCATGTTCCAATTTTGCTCATTAATGGTGAGACCACACACGATAGCTTTCAGCCTGCTGGCAGAGCTCTGCTTGAATTGCGTCCTAAAATGGCACAGCTGGCAAGGACTCCTTTGGCCAAAAACATTTTGCTATTTGAAAAAGTGGAACATAGTGCTGTACCGGTAGGTACTGCCTGTTGTCTCGGGGAAAGCGAGTGCACCTTCTCTGGGGGGCTTGACTGAGATGTTTCTAATGATTTAACAGCCCAAGCATCTTTAGGAGTGAAGAATTTCTTATTAGGAAAACTATTGGTTTGACGCATCTTGTTCAAGTGTGAACAACCCCTATGAGGAATGTGTACATGCAAACCGAGTATGTACAAAAAGCCTCTTCTAGATCCAATTTAAAAGGAACTTGTGCAAACACACTGGCAGTTTTGCCCGTGTAAACTGTGGTCACCTCCACCAGCAGGAAGGTTTAGGAACTGTTTTTTAGGGTATTCAGCTGTGCTAGTGACAGGCCACAAGTTTTGTACAGGGTTTGCAAGGCCTCAGAGCTGCGGTCTGGCAGGGCTGCTCTGTCTGAACTTCGCTTGACCTCCACACAGCTTGGTTTTACTTGACTTAGCTATGACAGCATTTTCTCTAAACAACCAGTTATCTATGGACAATCTGTTTTACTTTTGTTATCATTGTATGCTACAATCATAGGTTTATAGAGACAGCAGTAAAAAGCAGTAATTCCATGTAAAAAGGGATTTTTAATGCCTGTAATGCAATGCTATAATGTAGAGAAATACAGCCATGATACATCAGCAGAGGCCGTGAGAACTGGAGACACAGGACGAGGCACACAGGAATACAGAGGATGGGAAGATGTGGGGCACAAGAGACCCCCTAGGCTACAGACAACTCAATGTTCAGTTAAAGAAACGCAGGCTTAGAGATGGACAGAACTGGTTTTAAGGGAAACAGAAAATAAAAAAGTACTATTTAAAATATGTGAAAGGCACCATATATAATAAATTCAGATGTAATGTGGAGCTGCAGATCAGAGACGGAGATAAAAGCATGTCAGCAAACATAAAAAATGATGACAAATGAAACCTAGAATGAAGAAATCAACAAGATCAACCCCATCTAGACTACTAATGAATCTTGAATTAGATCATTAAGATTTAATTTATACTAACAGTACATTCCTGGCTTTATATACAAGGTATGTGTCCTGTTTGCCCATAAACAAGATTTACAGTGCAACAGTTCCACCAACTCCCTCTCACCACTGCAAAATTGCAAACCAAGGCCAGTACTTTACAGGCATCCACTACCCTGAGGATTCCATGTTACGCTTTGTGACTCCCTTCTCAGTCCACACTGAAGCATGGGCACCACAACATGTCACTGCCTGAAGGACACGGATGAAAAATTTCCTCAAACTGCAAAGAGCAGACAAAGGACTAAGACATTCTTTTCCATGCTCACCCTTCCTAATGAAAAATGGAGGATGCCTGGATTTTATTATTTCAAAATGTGTTACAGGTCCCTATAGGATTAAAGTTCAGAACTAATTTTGGGGGTTGAGTGGTGGGAATTAAAGGAAAGTACAGATCTTTTCACATCACAGTCCTCTCCAGATGCCAAGTGAATCCATTTCCCACAAAGTATGTTAAACCAGCCCCTGCAACATCATAATTTACTTCATTAATCTGTCTTAGAGTCATCTTGTTTTGCCTACCAATCAAGCTAATAGCTATGTCATATAAGCTTTGCAGCTGGGACAAATCTGAGGTCTTGGGAACCAGCTGGAGTTGAAAACCAAACACTACAAAATGTTCCTTAGAGTATATGCCTCTATCAGTTTTGTCCTGGAGCTTAAAAAAATGTCCAAAGAGTGAAGAATTTCCATTTTCTCATAATTTCTCCCAGCCCACTACAGATGGTTACTATACGCAGTTGCATTCATCCGACGCTCTTGAGGGGAACAGAGAATTGTGCTTTGGCCATCAGATATTTTCTGGATGGTGATGGTTTATTCCAGTGAGCCACGTAATATTTTTCCCCAGCCCTTTCTGCCTTGGATCAAAGACGAGAGGCAGGAGTTAAGATACCTGTTGAGTAAAGTGTAGAGATATGAAGGTATTTGCCACAATAACATTTTGCTGCGATCTCAGATGCACAAGATGAAAGTCATAATCCATTTAGAGAGTGGAGTGGGAGTGCTGTTGGAGACAACACTAAGCATTTTTTCTATGTGTCTATTCAACAGTATTTTTGTGGTAGCGACTGATTCACATGAACCAACGATACTGCTTTACAGATGTCTACAACGGACACTTGCCCAGTGTTCAAACGAGATGCTGTAGTATCTCTAGTGCATCAATGAGCAGCCAACTCATTGATTAGCTTGGCTCTATCTTCCTCCCTGTCAAAAGTTGTCACATGTTTTTGATCTAAATTAGGTAGGCTTTCTTTCCTAGTGGAGCTGCAGTTATTCAGACAGATAACAGTACTTTGCTGCGTTGCATTGCATTTCATATTTATAATGGCTGAGCAATGTGCAATACAAATATGAAACACAAACAATTTTCTGAGAAATTTCAAAACTACCGAGGTGCTTAAGGATCAGGTTTTTAATCTAGATAAATAAACAAGATTTCTATCTGAATGGGTGTTTTGTATGAGTTTCTGAGAGAAAATATGAAATGAGGCCCTCACTAAAGCTAAGCAGTGGCAAATAATTTTGCCTAGATAATTATTTTCTTTACTGCTTCTTTAAAGCACCTCCCTCTTCGCATTAAAGCATGGTCACGAGGACTTGGGATCCCACTTCTCTTCAGAAATCCTTTTTGCTTCTCTTCAGAGAGTTTTACTTGCTGGGCTTGATGTTGAGAAAGTAGAAACAACCACTTGACATTATGTTTTATGCTGAATCCATAAACCGCCATTAATTTCACCCCATTTGAAATAAAACTCTGGTTTGAAGTTAACATTCATATGCAGGAAAGCACAGATTACTTTGAAAAGTTCATGAACCCTGTTAAAATCTAAAAATCTTTAACTCCTAACAAAACACTAAACAAGCAAGTCTAACAGGGAAGCCTAAAACTTTCCTGATTCACTCATGCTATTTGAAATAGTATGTAGTAATTTTTTATGTAAAATACTCCGCTTATAGTGACCTGATTCAAGGGCACATAAAGGAAGCCACTGCAGCTAGATGACTCTTCAGACACTGTCCAAATTCCACTAACATTTTTATACTTGTTAACATTCATTTATTTCAACAATATTTCCCTATGTTTCTGAACATCAGCTCAATACTTTCAGAACATAAGACTACGAACGTAATAATTACCCGCTGTGTTATCCTATACAGAAATTTCTGCAGTGCACAGGACTAAAGAGAATGGACCTGTAATTCAGCGTACAGAAGACCCAGCTCCTTTCCAAGATCCACTGTGGACAATGGCACAACACTGCATATTTGGAAATCTATCATAGAATCACAGAAAAAAATAGGCTGGACAAGACCTCTTAAGGACAGTTTGTCCAACCTTTTCAAGGCAGGGCTGACTGCAGGCTTAGATCGTTGCCTAGGGTCTTATCCAGTTTCAAAAATTTCCCAGGATGGAGATACCACAACACTGGATGACTGGCTCCAGTGTTAACCACTCTCATTTTGAAGACTGGTGGTTTCTCAGTTGTGTACCAGGACAGGTTTTAACCTACGTTTGACAGTTTATTTAAATCTTTCAGACTTTGGGCTGGTGTTCCTGATTATACAGTCCTCACCAAAGCTATTCTGGAGCTTGGTGTGTGTAGGTCTAGCTACACAGATCGAGGCACTATCCTACCAGAATACAGTCCATTTATACGACACATTTAAAACCAGTTTTCCCCATTACAAAGTGCATTACCACTGCAGTCAGTGGAAACTAGACTGTAGAATTAATTCCAGGGAAAATAACCTTACAAAACATCATCTGGCACCCGCAGCTCAGGTCCCAGGGCCTCAGTTTGAAAGGAACCTTCCCGTCCTTCCCCTAGTGCATGGGTTTCTGCTTCAGCTCCAAATCTCACGCCAAATACACTGAACTGTCTGTGTCTGCATCACATCATTGCTCTGCAGAAAGTCCAAGCAATACACGATAAAAACAACTTTAACTCATGTGCCCTGACTTTCTCTATAAATGTGTACACTGTGCCCCAAGTATTCCTTCTTTTTGCAATAGCCCTGGAATTATACTGATTAAACAGATTGTGTTTGTTTATGCTGGTATCCAGAGCATCAGAAGTACCATGTTGTAAAAAAACTTGTTTTCTGTTCAGTTTGCTGCTCTTGCCAACTCCTGCAACATTCAGACACAAGAACTCTTTTCACTGTTATTTGCAGTTTTGCTCATGAAGAGGTAACTCCACGCAGTTCATCACAAATTAAGGTTTTCACATTATCAGAATTGGTCTGCATGTTGAAAGGAAAGTAATTTGGTTATTTAGTAGATCAGCAGAACTGATGCCACAAAGTCAAGCATTACTAAGTACAACCTTCATCTACACTAAAACAAAATTTCCTAAAAATTTCCTAGACAGCTTACGGACAAGAAAGATACTGCCCATATAGCTGATCTCTACGGGTTGATAAATTCCACCTGATCATAGACCACAGGTGGCTTTCATGTGGAATTTATAAAATCTACTGACTTACAGCTTATGTTCATGCCTTTGATTTTAAACTATTCTGTTTTTCCCGACAACCCTTTTGTTTTAGGTAGAAACCTTAATATGACAATGTGACATGTATTTAAATAAATGACAGATTTAATTAATCCAAAATAGGTTTATGAACAGAGCAGATCACACTTTTTAGCTCTCATTATTTGTTCAGTCAACTTAATCTCAAATGATAACACTGGCAGCTTCTTACTGCATCTCTTTTCATCTTTTTTAACTTTTAATCACAAGCCTTTTGTGTTTTCTATCCTCTTCTGCTAAGAGAATCATAAATATATTGGTGAGTAATTTCAAAACCTTCCTTACCAATCTTTTCTCTCACTGTTCCCATTTTGCCACTGATTTCCTCCTTCCCCTCTAAAAAAACCTCAACAAAATCCAAAACCCACCAACAGAAATTTTTGGTGTTATCAGAAATGAACATTTTTCAGAAGTCTTTCAGAGCAAAATACAGTACGTGTTCTTCACCTTATAAGCCTGCTGGCATGGAGCTGACATCGTACAGAAGTGGGGTTCCTCGCCGAGACTAGCCTCCAGGCAATTCAACAAAATTGCCAGCACAGCTTAAGGACACACCAAGGTCAAAAGAAAGAAAAAAAACCCCAAACAAAATAGTACCTCTGTTCTCTCTCAAAAGATTTAATTGTAGACAAACAATTCTAAAACCTGGACAAAAATAAAATATATGTGGATATTATCAGATGCAGTATGCCCTCTGAGAAAAATTTTTGATGCATAATTATTTAGAATGAAAAAGGCAGTTTAGATAAAGCAGAGCATGACATCACTCATCTAAATCTTTTAATAACATCAGTTTCAACTTTAAAACAACTATCTTTTTAAACAGAACATCCTGGGGATTAAGCTGATGTACTGAATTTATCTCTGAAAATACAGTGGTTGAATTTAAATCTGAATTGTTTATATGTAAATCTGGAAAAAATATCTTAAACAACATTTGCAACTTTAGATGCTAATGAAATTTGCTATCATGTCCCAGCTTTTAGATAGCCCAGAGTTAATGACTGTGCCCTTATGGTTGTGCTGCTTCGTGATCTTACATTGAGATAACAGGATTTA
>Ga0181612_179674_pt1 | contig 16905 bp, 10 predicted proteins | sample HoacroProtozoa21_FD_119630 | JGI IMG/M metagenome (GOLD analysis project Ga0181612, IMG submission 119630) | Hoatzin crop microbial communities from Cojedes, Venezuel. Combined Assembly of Gp0051906, Gp0051904, Gp0051908
AGAGGTAAACACAGAGCAACAGCAGTAAGAAACAGCCCTCTTCAAATGAAGGCTCTTAGTATCCCAATTTTAAGGTTTCAAGTCTAATTCCAAGTTGTGTCACTGAATGGTATTACATAAATATGTTATTGAGTTATACAAAACTAGTTTGATCAGTGACTCAGTGCTGTTTTCAAGGGAAATAACTTTCCTGAATTTAAATGAGAGCATTTCTATTAGTTGTCTACAGAAATAAAACTCCACACATGGAAATGAAACATAAACAATTTAAGCAACTTAAAAGCCATGACCTTTCCAACATATTTGCACATCTATGTCTCCTTAGAAGCCTTTCTGAAAACACATCCTAATATCATCCCTCAGGGACTGTGCATGAAATATAATTTGTAGGTCTGATATTCACAGAAGAGGTCTGGAAGAAGCAAGATGGAAAAAAGCAACAAACTCTCTTTCTAACAGTAGCTTAATCTTCAGGTGAAATTTTGTCATCTCTGGACCAAAGTACCTCACCTAACACCTGCCATAGCATCGGAGACTTTATGAGAGTGCACATGGAGTAATCTGTTCTATCATCAGCTTTGTTTCCGTCTTTGATGTACTAGATAATGTTAATACCAACAAGCAAAACTGCTGGGCTCTGCATACCTCAAAGTCAAAGCATTTCTTCCTCAAAAATACAATCATTTCCACCACAGCAACTGCTGCCATCAGGAACTTCCTTGCAGGTGAGGAGGTAAGAACATTACAATGATAAAACCAGAAACTTTCAAAAGCTGGCTCACTGGGCAGAAAAGGGGGAGCATTTCTATGATTTGTTTACCTGATCCCTGACCTCCTCAGGGCTTATGCACTTTGCAAAAAATCAGAAACTATTGAGGCACAGCATCACAGAGGAAGAAAGAACAAAACTTGTTAATTATTTTAAAAACCCCCATCATATTCCATTTTGCTTTCTAGCTCTCAGTCTTATAACACACACTTCGCTCCTACAGTCAAGATAGACAGGAAAAACCCTGCCTCATGTACAGTCTCCAGTGAGGTTCTGCAGGTTACATCTCCTCTTCTTCTGTAATACCAGAACTGCCACAAGTGGCAGTGAGAATGCTGATCAGCCTGCAAAATCTGGGATAGGCAGCCCAGAATGAAACAAACTCAGCTAAACTAACAGAACACAGCTAAGTTACTTCACAACTTCGGCAGACACTGGTGCTAGTGGGAAAGTAGCATCAAATGAGCAAATGTGAGACAGAAACAAGTGAGAGATTGTGAAAATGGAATGTCACACAATAATTTTTATCAAGGTTTGCTTTTTTTTTTTCATTTTCTGAAATGAGAAGCACAAACGAATGTTCAGAAGGGATGCAAACAGGTCTGGAGAGTGGCAGATGTATGTGGCTGCTGTTCCTTCCTCACTAGCCCCCAGAATATAATCCATTTTTTCCTTTTCCCTCCCAAATAAAAATGAGATACACATTTTATGCACCAAAATCCAGCTGTCAATAGATTTTGGCAGAAGACCCCAAACATTTCCAGAGTTAACAAGAAAGCCTGCTGAACATAGCAGACTTTCCAGAGTTAAGACGAATAGACCCAAAGTGAGCACTGGCCTTGGTGGACAACCAGTACTAGCCTGACTTGCCTAAAGTTTACAGCTCAGTATCCACACTTCAGTGAATAAAAAAATCACAATAAATCATTTTATGATACAGCAAAATCACAATGTGAGTATAACAACTCCTGACAAGTCCAGTGCTAATATAAATGCTACAAACTCCAGAAGAGTGCGTGGATGACAGAAAGAGTGCATCAAATGACAGAAGCAGCTGACAATGAGATGTGCTTCCAGAACACTGCTGGCTGTATTTGGATATGCCTATTAAATATTTATACAACAAACAGTCCAAGCAATCAAATATTGTTGCTTTTGGTGACTCTTACTCAAGTTGACTGCTCCCACATGTTAGTGATCAGGTCACCACTTCCTTTTGATTTTTAAGGCATTAAAAACACTTCTACTGATTTGAAATCGAGAAAATATTTCCTACAATCATTTTTTACACATTAGCAGTTACAACCAGTTTTTAAATGCTGGCGGTCTAGGCTTTCAAAATACAGGGTACTTAAAATATCAACAATTCACTTTGAATAGAAAGAAAAACACCAATTGTTTTTTATCTAATGCCTGTAATTATTTGTTTTCTTTTGCTTAGATGAGTTGCAGTCGTGAGTCCATTAGAGCAGGCAATCATTCCTTTCCCTAAAGAATTCTCTCCCTGCTTAATTCTAATGGGAGTCACAGTTTAATTCTACGATTGAAAGAAATCACTGTGAAATCACTGTTGCATCCAAGCCTGCTGGGACAAATCTGACAGCAGACATTACTGGTCCTGTTCAGTAAATCTGTCCTGCTCTCCTCTGTCTTTCCTCCTTTGTACGGCATACCCTTCCTTTTGCGTTTGGTGGTATCTTCAGTACAGACAGTACGTATTACTTTTAATAGTCAGGAATTACCGGGTTTCTTCTTTCCTCCTTTGCTGGATTTTTAAATGTGTATACATTGTGCTTTAAGGGTGATCTTAATTCTTAGCTGTATCTTGTGACTTCATGTGCATCACTGAACAGTATTACACTTCTCTTCTGTGTTATTAATATGCCTATCCATAAACCAACCAACCAACAACTGCTCCTAGTGGCATAAATACAGCAAAGCATTCCCTTCTGCATCTCAATGATACCAGCACAGTACAAAAAACCTCCGAATATTAATTTCAGTCTCACTTTTCACATGTTACGCAGGATCCCTTTCCATTCTGGAAAGCAGGCTAGCACTTGCAAATTCAGTCTCCTAAACTGGCTGCCTCCGCACCAGTGTATTTCTCCAGCTGCCTTAGGGAGTCAGAGTAAGGAATAATGCCAGCACTAGATGGAGCTCCTGTACAGCAGCATCTCAGGAAAAATCTCTGGGGCTCGTGTGCATGTGGAAAGCGGGGATGGATGTACAGTGCTGGCGGAGCTGAAGGATGCTTTCAGGGTGGTCAGGTACACGGCAGCATCTCCACGCCCACGCCCACACTGTCCTGCAGGATCCCCATCTCCTGCCAGGACTGCTCCTTTGCTTTCCAAACAGGGGGAGATCCCTGGGACCTTCCTTCACGCTGAGCATAAGCACAGATGTAACACGCAGCGCCTAGTCTCAGGGTTTGTCTACATATGGGATGTGGCATCAAGCAAGCTAGAAAGTGAAATTACAGCATATTATCACCTGCCAGCCAGGGAGCTGAGCTTCCACCAGAGCACACCTAGCTAACTTCCCTCCTGCGAGCCTCTGCTTTTTCACTGAATGCATCTGCTCATTTTTAATAACAAAAGTATATTTCTAGAGATTTTTAAATGATACTATAATCTGCTTTTGTCGGCATTTACCATTCCTAGAGATGGAACACAGTAGAAATATTTACTCCTCTGAGTCCAGTTTCTGTCACAAGGTCTAGTGGTCAAATTGTTTTTTATAATAACTAGCTATTAACTGGTCAATAACTCGTCATACCTGCTAATACGAACGCAGTGTCAAAATATGTAGATGAGTCTTTACACTGCCCTTGGGCCAAGAGTTTCTTGTGTAGTTTTACACCCCAACAACTCCACATGTTACAGAGGTGGGATGAAACAGTGGAGGAGCAGACTGTTCTCCTATTTCTATCCAAGATGACTTTGCTGGCTAAAGGATGTGCAGTGAGGAGAAGTGGTATTCTCCATTCCTTAGCCCCTCAGAAAGACCTCAGAAGAGGACATCTTTTGCTACATCCATTAAGAAATGGTTTGTAACTGATGCAGACAGAAATCCTTTGCAGTACATTTCATCCAACCAATGAGTCTAATCTGCAGCACTGGACAGATTGGTGGAAATTGCACTAGAGAATATAGTAGTAGATGTATAAGGAGATATGACATACTGGGACAAGCCAGCATGGCTACCATGGAGGAAAGACATCCCTCATTAATTCATTAGAGGTCCTTGGCAGTGCTATGCAGACAGGGGTAATACAGTCAATAAAGCCTACTTGGTTTTTCAAAAAGCTTTGATTAGCCCAAAGGCTCTTAGGCATAGTAAGCTACCTTGCAATAACAGAGAACTTCACGTGGATAAATAATTGATTAGAGGAAGGAAATAAAGAACAGAAGAGAAAATAATTAGCTATCTCACTGGAAACTGTGACCAGCAAAGTCCCCTATGGATCTGTGCTGGGCCCTGGGTTATTCGACATATTAATAAATGATCTGGAAAGGATGGCAAAGAGTGAAGTTTGCTGATTATACTATGCTGAATAACTCTCAATCAACAAAAGCTGACTGCAAAGTACTGCAGAACAACCGCACGAAACTGAGTCACTGAGCAGAGGAAATGCAATACTGATGTAAACTGCCATATGTGGAGAAAAACAGTCCTAGCTTTAAATACACAGCGATTGCTTCTGACTGACTTACTGCTCTGCAAAGAGAGTTATGATAGACAGCCTTAGGCAAACCACTTCCACTAAGCAGCAATGCTCAGCATTTACAAAAGCAAACATCATGGATTATCAGAAAACGAAAACAGAGAAAAGAAGAGAAAACATGAAAAGGTGGATGGGGGAAGATTATTTAGTATTTCTCATAATACAAGACCTGGGTTTTCAAATGAAATTTTCAGGTTGCAAACTCAGAATTAACAAACAGGAGAAGGTACTTTTCTTTGCGTAGTACATAGTTAATAAGTGGAACTCCTTGACATACTATATTGTGCATACTAAAATTTTTCAGGGTTCCCGAGAGCAAGATACATCAATGAAGACCTATTAGACTTAACAGCACTACTTCAGGGATGAAGTCGCTACACCACAAATCACAAGCTGCTGGGACTGTGTACTGGAAAAATATCATTGGATGCTGAAAGTTATCCTAACTTTAACATGATAGAAGCCTAGCTGGCCAAAATTTTTGAATGGCAAAAACTCAGTATGGATATACACACTCCTTTGCAAGGCACAACTATTATTTAGTTATTTAAATGATAAGAAGAAGAAATTACAGCACAGTAAGAGGCCATTACCTGTTTGTATGTACTATTAATATTTCTTTTCCTAAGGTCTGAGTTCCTGCAACCCCAGAAAAAGTATTAACACTTGCAAAACTCCTACTCATTCTCATCCTCAAATTCCTTGTTAAACACCCCTTGATGCACTAGCCCATAGAGAAAAACTGTTACATGGAGTAAACCAGATGGTGGTATGTCTGCTGCTCTTATCCCAAAGAATATTAAGCTATGGCTTTGTCTTGCCTCATAACCTGCTTTCTACCCATTAGAAAAAAAAAACATTTAAAACCTGACTAGCATATTTATCTGGCTGCCTTTCACCCTCCTCCTCTGATGCAGTCTTTGCCTCTCACAGGATATTAAATAGAAACACACTTTCAGTGTTAAGATCCTTAACACACGCAGTAAAGCCATCCTCAACATCCTCATGCAGCCATTGCTGGACCTCAGCCTTCTTGTGCTGCCATGCCCCCTTTCTCTGAAAACTGAGCAGACCAAGAACAGAGCAAAATTTGGCAGTTTGGATAAATTAACGCAAACTGCTGGGACTTGTTACAAAGACTTGTATGGAGAAGAGCTGCTTTGTGCATGGTAGTCAGTGTACAGAACACACCTATGCTGCCAGAGGTGGAGGGGAAGCCACCGCTCCCGGCCGCCGCACCGGGAGACTCGGCCTTGGGCTGCCCGCCGTGCAGCACGAGCAGCTTGTGTAAGTTCATCGGGGCGATTAAACATGTCAGTGCATAGAGGTCCCCTGGTAACTTCATAAACAGCCTGAACGCAGAACAGAAATTACCCACAAAATGTAAATTTGGCAAACAACAATGCTTCAGTGTGCATATGCATGTAAGAATTAAGTCTAATGCAGACCCAATCATATGCATCCATTGTGTGTTCTAAAGTTTTTATAAGGACAAGTTACAGGGGATTATCTATGCTTTTGTAAAATATTCATCCCATTTCTCAGCTCAAAGCAAATCTTGCCAGATATTAGTGTGGTATCTCCGTACTATCTCAGAGGTCTGTACCAGACTCGGACAACACTTAGACATCAAGCAATAGAACTCCACATATGTGAATTAACTAATGGTTTTGAATCTTGCATTTGCTGCCCACAGATATCAAATGTTCATCCTGCCTGTACCAGTTATGAAAAATTTACAGCAGCCAGAGGTCATTTGGACTTAGTATTTAAACCAAACCAAACCAAAACAAACAACTAACCCAAATCCACAAACCTTCCAGTAACAGAAGGCATTTGGATTACTTAAGTACAGAATTACGTTAACTATGAAATCAACAGAAACAATGTCGCCTGCAAATCAACAGAGGCTGTAATTTATTAACTTATCAGACATTTACTGAATCTCTGGTTTCAGAAACAGTTTCTCAATTAGTGATGATATCTAGAAAAAGACAAGTGTTGTAAAAAGGATAGCTCCACCTTTCGAAGAAAACTTATTTTCCCATGTCAGCACGCTCTTTTAACAAACCGCTGCAAATAAGTTTCTCATCTTAATAGACATTCCTAATTAGAAAATTAGCAAGCACACTAAGAGAAAAAAAAAACAAACAACAACAAACCACACATAGTGATCACTTTAAGTGCAAAGTATTGGCCATGGCTGAGAAAAGGGTGGAAAAATGAAATTGCCAATTATTACTTATTATTGTGTCATCCTTTGGAACTACGCCAATCCCTTTTATCACTGAAAATCCTGCAGTTAACTCATTTGCTTACTCAACTGGAAGACACAGCATCCTGCTTAAATGTTTCCTAAAAAGAAACAGACATAGAAAATTAATATCATTAGTTAAGAAAAAGCCACTAGTTATATAATTTTGATTTAAGTAGCCAGCGATAATATGCTCTCTCTGGTATACTTCAGGGACTATAAGGAAAGTTTAAAAGTTTTCCAAAAAATTACTGAATTGTGTTCAGGTGTGTCAGCAACGCAGATGGTCTTAAGAGTTACTAGAGATTATTAAACACAGTTAAACAGAATGTGATTTAATAGCCTTTCACAAGCAAAGTCCATTGCTCTGTAATACACCTTTCTGGAATGCATATTGCTTATTTAGTGGGCTCTAGTTTATTTCATTTTACCCACTGAGGGACCAGAAAGCCATCTACCTTTTAATAACATATTTCGTCAAATATATGTGGCCTGACTACCAGCACAGCTGGTTTCTGCTTTTTCCTAAAGTAACAGAAAAATCGACATCAGACATAGCATTGCCTGGGTTAATGCTGTGACCCAGGATTAGGGAAAACAGCCTGCAAATGCAAATGATTAAACTTCACTCTGACAGAAATGCTGTTCCATCATCTTGAACACAGCTTGCAGCCATGACCTTTTAGACTCAATTCACTGTCAGGATAATTTTGCACGAAATCCAATGTAGTCTTTGCCGTTAAGCTCCTATTCCAGGCTTCTCTGTAAAGTGATGTTATTTGTGTATTTCCTTGCACAAAGTCCTTAGCATTCTGCAACACATGGCCATAACGTAGAGCGACGTCCCAGAACCAAAAATATGCAACTGAACTGCAAGCATGGCTGCTCAACGAGGAAGCATCAAACACTGGCAGAAATCTGTAGTCACTTGCACATGCACAGAAACAGATTTCAGGCATGGCCAGAACATTTTTTACAGAACGTAAGCTGGCAATATATGGACTGCTAGCTATGCACAAAAAATGCCAAAGAAGTTATCAATCTCCTTACAAAATTCTTCTGTCCCTCTTTCCAGGGACACGTACACGGGCTGCTGTCTACCCTTCACTGCTCGTATCTCTGCCTAGTTTTTGCTGTTTTCTTTTGGTCAGGCATTAGGAAAATAGACGCTAGATTATCGTACAACAACACACAGCAGAAAACATTAAGGATGGCAGCCGAGGTATATGATGGCCCACCCTATGTGTGGCTGCTGGTGCACACTGAGGGCACCTGGGGACCACCGACCTGCTCAGAGCAGGCCCCAGCTCCTGTCTGAGCTACGCGCTTGAGTCTCTGCTGTGCTGCAAGCTGGGAGGGGTGAGGAGGAGGGAAGTGGGGCAGTGCTGGTGCACCCCACAGCCCCACTGCAGCATGGTGTGGAGACAGGGCTTAGCTGGGGCTGCCCAGACCAGGGGAGGGAGAAGCAACCATGCCTGCTAAGACAGACACCGACCGCACACCACAGGATCTGACCTAACACTGTCGGCTTCCATGCCCATGGTCTGCAACGACTTAAAAACACAGGCAAATTGAGTGAAACCTTAGGAGATGCTCTGCCGTAACGATGGCAAAACCTCTTATCCTAAATCTGTGTTAAAGCACCTACCAGAGTGAAGTCTCTGAATTCAGGAATAATGTTCAAATCACAACATTAGGTCTTCCGTTTCCACTTTCTCTAGATGGCATGATTCCTTCTTTATCAGGTTTTCCAAAACTTTTGCCCAGGCTGACTCCCTGCTTCAAGCACTTAAATTGAACACAGAAGACCAACACTTGTTCTCGTACAAATTATCTGTAGGAAGACCAGACAGAGTTTTCCCTACAAGATGAGTGTGAATCTTAAGCTCTGAAAGAGGACTTGGGCACCTCTTCACGGAAACATAACAGGTGTCTTCCAAATACCCAGTCTTGGACAACTATTCCAAGTGATTTCAACATTGTCCAGTGTTTAGTGGCTATAGGAACAAGAAATAAACTAGAAATAAACCCAACATCCAGGGAGAGGACACTGAAGTGGGGTGAGAATTAAAAGCAAAAGTAAGAAAATGACAGAAAGACAACAGAGGCAATAAGCAGCCTATCTGTGAGGGCTGTCTCATGACTCCAGAGAGGTACAGAGGTAACGTCTGCCCCTGAGACTGGGCTTCTTTCATAGCCAGTGGAGATACAGGGGCACTTGTCAGACACAGCTCATATCACCATCTCAAATACGTCAGACAATTTGCATGCTGGCAGTATAAATTTGTTTTTCTATTGATTAATAAAGAAGCCTGGGGGATTGGGAAATGTCTGCTTTTAGTCAGATGATTGCCATCTGTCTCTAAGGGGTTCAGCATTTCATTGTACCATGCAAATATGGCTCTCCGAAGTGTATTTAATAATATACCACTATCTCATTGATTAATTATTTAAATAAAAAGAATAGCAGGCTAACTTCAACTTCCCTAGAGAGGGGATGCCAAAGAGGAATTCAGATTATTTATTTCCTGAATAAATACTTTTGTGTTTCCATTTACTATACAATCTAACGCATATCAGGTTCTTGAAGGTAAGTGGCAAAACTCAGGACAAATCATCAGTTGTAACATTGTATTAAAATAAGTAAAGCCCTCTAGGTAATGACAACATTTCTCCTGTTTTAGGTAAAGGAACTGTAAGCACCTTTGACCTATTCCCATTAGTCAGGCCCCTTTTTCTCCCCCCCCCCCCTTTTTTAACCAGCAGAGTATTTCTGATTCCGAGCAACCAGCTAGGAAAGCTTGCATGGGTCATGTTGACTGCAGGCATAACGGAGTCTACGCACTTCAAACAGAGAGCATTTTCAGGGCCTGCTGCAGAACTACATTTTCTTAAACATCAGTGATTAGCTGTGCTTGCTATCAGCTTTATTTATAGAAATATCACTTCTAATCCCATCCCAAGCCCACTGAAAAATGAGCTATCCTCTTCCAGTGGGCAGGTGAGGAGCTGCTAAGAGTGGTTTTGCACTGAGAGGTGAATACTTGCTGTACCAGGGCTCAGAAAACTTCAGGCTTGAGCTCTTGTAGGATCAAGCCCAGGGAGATTCTGTCTTTACTCCTGGAAATGAATGTATCATCTCACAGAAGGGTCATTCATTTCACCTGAGGTCTCAACTGCATCTTGTAAGCAGAGGGTTTCCAGTATGTTAGAAGTCTGTACTCTAAATTTAAGTACCCTGGTTTAGTGCAGTGAGTCTAAGCCACAGCATGTAAAATCAAGGTAAAAGATTACGGAGAAAATTATTTGTTGAAGGTCACAACGCAACTGAACTTTAAAACAAAGTCATGAGCAGCTCCGTTTCCCATTCAGTGTGTTCTCTCGCAGTTTACAAAGGAATAAATCAATAACTGCTTTAATGTGACTGAAAAGATTATCTACCCATATAGTTGAGTATTCTGGGGTTTCTAAAAAGACTAGTTTTTAAAGTTCTCATTTAGATAGGATCTTGGTTTATCAATGGACATAAAGACACATATACATGTTAAAACACGTTTAAGAACATCGCCCTCTTCTGCGTCCAGGACAGACAGAATGCTGTATGGGAAGACACAGCCTCGAACCACCCAGCTTTCACATGGCATAGGCAACTCTGTGTCCTCTGGCATAGTAATGCTCACTTACACACTGCTAATTTGAATTACTTTTTTAAAACTCAACACTGGAATCAACTTCCCAGGTATACTGCCAGATATTTTAACTACCTTGAAGGCTGAGGAAGATAAAACAAACAGCAGATACCTGAAAACGTGAGCTAAGAGTTCAACAGCCACAGAAACATCCTTGCTAGCGATGTGCCTTGAAACTTTCCTAGTGCTGGATTTCCTGAGCCAGAGAAAGCTTCACCTTTCCCATATGTAGTAATCTATTTAATATTTAATCCTGATATGGCATGCCATAAAGTAGCGATTCTGAAAATATACTCCAGAAGTAATCTGAGCCCAGAATTTGCGTGTCCTACATGTTTGGGGAGTCTACATTAGTGCAAGTATCTTGGGAAAAGATAAAAGTTTTCATCTGCCCAGAGATTTGAAGTGTTTAATAGGGCACCAGAGGGATTACGTGTGAGATGGTGAAAGCTGCATGACAAACTCCATTTTAGGATGGCATATCACTTTATGTATACATGGTCTTTATGGGAGTGTTAATAAATAATGTATTTTTCCTAAATTAGAATCTAATGCTTAATCATTTCATGATATATTTAAAAGTTCTTATTTCAGCTTGCTTGCAAAATTTACTCAGAGCTCTGCTGGGAAAATGCGTTCTGTCCCTGTGTCCCTTTCTATGTTTGCTTAAATGTATAACCATGAGCCTGTCAAACTGTGCCTAAGTGGTGGGTAACGGGAGCAAATTTAGCAAATCCATCCATTTCCCCAACTCAGCAACATGCTGAGTGACCTGTCTGAGAGACCTGCAAACATGCACAAGCACAAGGTAAAATCATTTACACTGGAGAACAGCCCATGCTGTTCCTTCTCTAGCTCCACCCCCAATGCCCCCCCAGACCAAGAGCCAGCAGCTCTTATGCTTCCATAGCAGGTCTCATGATATTTAATGTTCTCCTTTAAATCCCCATTACATGCTCATTGATCAGCAGCTGCACTTCCCGTTAGCTTCTAAACCTTCTGCTTTCCGTGAATGGTTTGAAATCACAAAACAGACGTGTGGTAACCAGCAGGTAAATAAACCAAACCTCTACGCTTTGTCCGTATTTTTTTTCCACTGTGCCCATGGCAACCCCCTGGTGCTGGTTCTTGGGTCACGGTTTTTAAGTGCCTGGGGTAGGCAATGGATTGCCCAGTAAAGAACTTACAACTCAATTCCACAGTAAGCGACATCAGAGTACATTGCACTGTTGGTTTTGCTGGGAGGAGAAGCAGATCTGCTTTCCAGATCGCCTCCCAGGGCAACAGTTCTGTGATTTTTAAAAAGGTAAGACACTTCAGATAAAAAGAGTGACCTATTGCCACACTTTTACATTTAAAGCAAATCTCAGCTTCCTACTTTCACTGGCTTAGGTTTCATCCAGGCCACAGACCTGGGGGATAGCACCTTTACTCCCAGTTCTAGTTTAAACAAGAAGATGGCTTTCATAGCATCACAAAACAAAGTGGAAGGGGAAAAAATTAACCACTAAAATACAGTCCTTCTCAAAAGCCTTTTAAAAATGAAATGCATTTTAAAATATTTTAACAGCTGTAAGTTGCCTTAGGTGTGTTTTACACATCATCAAATACTCACCAAGTCATGAAGATTCGTTGCGCACTTCAAATTTCTTCATGATTTAGGAAAATACTGTAGTTCAAAAAATAAGGTATATATCTTCATTTGGTACAGGAGACCACAATTCAGCTGAAGCCAGTGAATTTACTGTAACATCATCTGAAATCTTGGCCCTATACTGATGTTTATCCTAGGAGGATAGGATCTATCCCATGAGAAAAAAAGGGACAGGTAAGAATAGTGAAGTGTTTATTCGTACAAAGCTTGCTGTTGAACTTCAGTTCTTTTTAATCACATTTCCTGCTACACTTCTCTTTTCTGGACCCCAAGCATTAGGACCATTCCTCTTAGCCTTGATGGGCCAAAATCAGAGGCACAAAGGAGGGTACATTAATTTTTAACTAATAGAAAGGATATAATTTTTTTTAAGAATAGCTAAGGGATTGCAAGAAAGTGTAAACAACACAAAGAAATGTTCTCCTCCCAGCCTATACAGTTTTGCCATTTCTGTGTTCTTACATGCTCCTTTTATACCACAACCTCATATAGTGCTTTGTAGTCTTCATGGCTTGTGCATTTATGTTGATATATCTAATCAGCTTTGCCACATACAAGGCAGTCACAGTGATCAGGCCAAGGGCTGTGATCTAAACTGGACTACTTAGGTGTCAAAAAATCTTCTTGCTGACAAAAAGCTTCCTTATCCTCAGTAGCTACAGAGCACCAATCAGTGAGGTCTTAAGGCGCCAGCTTATGACACAGAATAGACTTGATTTTCCGCCTCTTGAGTTTCTGAATTACTTTGACAAGTTTTACACAATTTTTCCAAAGTCCATAGAAGACAAGGAAAATAATCCTACAATGATTGAAATGCTGTTTGGGTTTTTTTTAGCAACAGTACCTGCAAGACTCAATAAGAAGCTCACAGCTCTCTCGTGTCACTTTCTAACAGCCGTGAAAAAATTAACCATTCTATTCAATGGATCCTTGTTCAGTCTGTGGTGTTTACAGCACACATTGAATGCAAAAAAACCCCCACCATATACCTAGGCATTTTGTTTTCAAGTGCTATGAAGACCTGGAAAAGCCATCAACACACTGCACACCTACAGTAGCTCTTTTTTAGCACATTTTGGAGTACAAAAATTAAAAAAAACTGATGAATAATGGTATTTATTGGCAAATATAATCTGCCCATAAAGACATACAAATGTTATGCAACCTACTATTATTTGCTTTTCCTCATGTTATTTTCCAGTGAACACTTTTTAATTGTAACTCTGCAAGCAAAATTCTTCAGCATGCCCTTTATACACACCAGCAAAAGAAAAAATGTTGTGAGTGCCACAAGACTTTGAGAAAAGAATTGCGAACAAATTTTTTTAACACTGTCACGAAAAGTTTCCACGTGCACAGCTCAGTAACTCCCTGCACCCGAGCTGCCTCAGCCGCACAGGGCACCTTGCTGACAGCACCAATGCCACGTGGAGGAGCTGAGGTCTCCTTTGGCACTCTGGGTTTTGTGGGTTTGTCTGCTTGCTTGTTCCTTGACGATCTAATCAATTTTAAGAATTATACCAGAAACACTCACATGAACACAGCTGTCACTACATCACAGAAATCTGCTCTCCTGCCATCCAGCTGACTTATACAGAAGATTTGATTTAGAAGAATTGTCCTAGAAGCGAGGCATCTCAGCAGAAACTTACCAATTTGCTGGTTTAATTCCACAGTTACTGGGGTGGTAACACACAGGTATCCTGACAGAAGCCAGCTGGCTCAAATGGCACCTTCAACATACTTTTTTCTAATCCCCTAAACACATACCTGCCCCCCCCCCTTCAAATGTTATTTTCCCATCCCACCCTTAAATAATAAAAAGGAGCCTAAATCAAAGGATGGAGAAAAAAACAGTCCCAACCTCTTTCTCCCTGAGAAGTTACTGAAATATTTGAATTCATAAAATTCAGAAAAATGAAAATGAAACACGGAAGAAGACATGTTGTTCTGCTGTTCACAGACCAAAACAAAAGCACCCTGCCAAAACAAGATAAGGTGTTGCTGGTAATGGAGTCTATTTTTGGATGGCCAAAGTCAGTGCTTTTACATTATACAACACTGCTAAGTCCTGAGAGCTCACTTTGGACAATGCAGCAGTTTCCCAGGAGAAGCTGCCAGGCTGAGACAGCTGTCATCAGTGGAGCACAAGCTGAGGAAAGGAAGGGTACACCACTGGAAACAGCAAGAGCTTATAATTCAGGTAAGAAACGTGGGTTTGGATCCACAGCCTGACTCTACATCAATTGCCAAAGTGCCTGCACGAGATGCACCATGACTCCAGGGTGGGAGAGGAGCCAGGGATGCCCTCGGTCCTGTCTTGGTGGCCTGGAGGCACCAAAGCAAGGACTTATGGGAAGTGGGAGCTGTGCCAGGTCCCCCAGTCTGGGTGAGAGAAGGATCACATCTAGATGTGCACACACACGCCAGTTTATGCTTTAGCAGACCTTTTACTGTACGTAGGAATAAATGCAGAAAGGGTCACTGGTCAGTGATGCAGTTCTTAAAGTGACGGGCCACCTCGGAGTGATGAAGGCTGGCCTCTGACTGTGCTTTTTCCTTTTTTTATTTTTAATAACTAAAATAATTTCAGTTGAAACCACAGGAACAGTTTTGTCTGGACAGGAGAAGAATGATGAACACTGTTCTGCTGCGGCTTTGATGCACCCTTGGACTGTTTCCGACAAACCTATTCCTATGACTTAATTTGCTATCGAATCTGCAAGCATGTAATTTTAAAATAAAGATTTTGCTTTAGGGGAAAACAGAAAGCACCTAATGATGAAAACTGTCATTATCTGGGCCATGAGGGAATTCATATAATAGACTGATAGATAATTACAAATGTTAAATGGAGCACTTTCAGGAGGCTTTGTTCATGACAAAAGCAGCACTGAGGGGCCTGTTGATCAGCACTGGCACAGACTGTCCTGAAAAAGAGGGAAGTATTATACATGTTCATAGACTTAGTTAAACTTCTTCCAGTGGCTTGCCTCTTTCTAGATGCCTTTTTTAGCTCTTAAAAACTGGCAATTAAAAAAAAAATGGGACATGTTAGGAAATATTTATCAGATCTGTGCTACTCTTTCATAAAGTCTTTTGTTAAAATGTTTTAAACCATGCATTTCACTTGTGTTTAACCATAACAAGGCAATCAAAGCATCCTTCTGTTTACCACATAGCAGCAGTCACCTAATTCATCGAGTTGCTTCACGCACTGGTGTTAAAAAGATTAGGACAAGAGAATTATCACCAAACTCTTACCGAAGCAGGAATTGACAAAGCCATACCACCTACAACCATGCTCCCCTCCAATCCATTTGCCATGGATGTTAGATGCAAAACTGAGGGTAGTGCCTGAGACACACACTAACATGTCGCTGATACTGATGTTCAGGAGAAGCATGTTGACTGGATTACGGAGGGTTTTAAACTTGCAGAAGAGGATGAGGACAATCAAGTTATTCAAGAAACCAAAAAACAAGATAAATCCAAGAAAAATAGCCACTACTGTGTGCCCATTTCGTGAGACCACTGCCCTTGGCTCCGCAGGTGCACCAAAGCTCAGGTTGTATGTCCAGGAGTGGTTCATTTTGGACCTGCACATGGATGGGTGAGGGTAGAGACGCCAGGTGCCCTGTGCTGAAGTGCTCCAGCAGTTTCCCAGAAGCGTCCCTCCATTACAGGTCAAATCATCTCAGGATGCTTGGGATCTTCACTGAGCTGAGATAATTCTTGGGCAGTTACGCAGGTGTGAAACCCTGTATCGCAGCACAGGAGTGCTTTCCCGCACTGTGCCTTTCCAGTGGTCTGCTCCAGGGCAGCAAAACCAAGCAAACAATCATCTCAAATTCATCGTTGTTATTGGAACCCAGGATCACGTTAGATGGTCTTTTCTGAGGCTCACAATGGAAGATGTCTTAAAAAGGTGCTTCGGCATGGTCTCTTCCTTCAGAGCAACTGGGCAGCCCTTTCACCAACGGGCAGCTGCTACCATTGTTTCTGCTGACAATGGGTGTCTTCCTGAAAACAGAGAAGAAAACAAACAGTAAAAACAAAATAACCCTTTCCATACCAGGACCAAAGTTGGTACACCATTTTATAACAGTTCCTCCCTTTTTGAACTGTAACAAATATTTCTCAATCTTTTTAATTTTCCCTCTGATTTGCAGCAGAAAAATCAGTTTGTTGACATTTCCTTCATTTCCTTGGCTGTTTTAAACAGCTTTTCCCTAGCTCACAGTTTAGCAAGGAGAAGGTTATTTGCACCTTCCTAGCAATGTTCCTCAGGTGAGAAAATGAATGGTAAGACATATCTTCTGCAACAGCTTCCCAGAGGAAGAACTGTACCTTCCTCCATGTTCCTCCACACCAAGCAAAACCTCAGTCTTGGCTAGGCCATAATTAAAATGACAAAAATTTTAGGAGAAGGAGAAAGTATTTCTTTACCCAGAAAGAGTAATTTCAAGCACAGTCCTTGAAGCTCTCATGTGCTTACAAAGGTTGGCAGAGCTGTGGTATCAATTTCACTTCTCCCACATTTACCAGTGGACAGATGTTCTTCTCCATTATTTATAAAGCAGCCAAACACCCAAAGCCTCACATCTCTCTCCCACCACAGACATGAATTTGTATACCCACATGCAGTGACTACAATGTATGTGTGTGTGCGTGTGTGTGTGTGTGTGTCTGTTGTGAAGCAATAGCAGAGTGCTTCATGTGGATACACAACTGCTCAGCCAGCCTTCTGCATGGCTGCAGGCAAATTCTGCAGAGACATTTCTGTTAAAACAGAGATAGATAGATAGATAG
>Ga0181612_119000_pt1 | contig 16904 bp, 4 predicted proteins | sample HoacroProtozoa21_FD_119630 | JGI IMG/M metagenome (GOLD analysis project Ga0181612, IMG submission 119630) | Hoatzin crop microbial communities from Cojedes, Venezuel. Combined Assembly of Gp0051906, Gp0051904, Gp0051908
CAGCCCAGGATATGGTTGGCCTTCTGGGCTGCGAGCACGCATAGGCAGGTCATGTTGAGCTTCTTGGCAACCAGCACCCTCAAATCCTTCTCCTCTGGGCTGGTTTCAATTCATTCTTTGCCCAGCCTGTATTTATGCTTGAGATTGCCCTGACCCAGGTGCAGGGCCTTGCATTTGGGCTTGTTGAACTTCCTGGGGTTCACATGGGCCCAACTCTCAAGCCTGTCAAGGTCCTTCTAGATGGCATCCTTTCCCTCCAGCATGTCGACTGCACCACACAGCTTGGTGTTGTCAACAAACTTGCTGAGGGTGCACTCAATCCCACTGTCCATGTTGCTGACAAAGGTGTTAAACAGCACCAGTCCCAACACTGATCCCTGAGGAACGCCACTCGTCACTAGTCTCCACGGATTTCTTCCGCTTTGTGAAATGGTGGTGGGACTCAGGCATCTTTTTACAGTGCTGTGTTACTAGAACCAAAATCCACATCATCCCTAGCTTTCCAGTGAAGTTTTCTACTGGATGCCATCAACCCATGAAAGCGTTAATTTATCAAGTACTTATTTTGTTACCTTCATAATTAAGAGTTTATGTCCTCACCTCCTCCCATCAATGCAGCAGCTCAAATAAAAGTAAATCTTGAGCTACATCCTGCTTTCTGTGCATGCGTACTGTGCATACTTGATATCAGACCTCAGCAGGACATTCGTAGGGTTGGGCAATGTTAGGACAGGGGTTTGGGGTGAGAAAAGAAAACCATTGTTTTCCATGAATGATTTATTAGACATTCACAACTGCTAAACTCATTGTAAGCCCATAAATTTGCATATATTTTTACTGATGTGACCCAATTACAGAATGAACTGAATTTCACTAAAATGTATATACTGGCTCTCCTTCCAGTAAAATGGTTCTTGTTGGCTGCCTTTTGTATCTTACTGAGGGGGAGGCTTGTTTCAATGAAGTCTGTAGGCTAAAGCATTTTATGTTTAGACTCAGATCTTACCTCTCAGCTCTGTCAATGGTTTTTTCTTCTTTGTAGTCAGCCTAGTTGTATTGCTTTCAAGTACTAAGGGTAATCCCTCTGGCTTTCAAAGGCGTTGTCAGCTTCTTTGATGCGTGATCCACTACAACATGCAAGTGGGTGCTCATTCCAGTGTGAGAAGCTCCACAGTATAGACTTCTTTATCTTCAAGGTGGTGCTGGGGGGTGCACTACCTTTCAACTCCTCTGCATTGTTCCCAAATCTATGGGGTATAGTCCTCTCTTTTTAATACAGAATATGTATCTTTTGATGCTGGTGAGTTTGAAATTGGCAGAAGGATGTTGAATTGAATACCTTGAAGATGAAAGTTCTTTCTTCACAAATGAGGAACAGCTGGAACAGTATACAAGCTCCACAAGCTCTTTATCATAGACCAAATTCATTTCTGTGCAAAGCAGCTACTTAAGTCTTACTTAAGACCTGTTTTTAAAATGTCTTTTGAACATGTGACCTTTAAACTGCTTTTTCTGCCTTACCAGCATAACCCATCCCTGTTAATATATATCCCATGTTGGGGTGGAGAAGATGAAACACAGAGTGTTTCATTTTCTTTTGTTGTATGTATTGAATTGGGCTATTTTAGGGGAGCTGAATGCAAAAGCTGGTGAAACCCCACCAGAGTAGTTCAGTAATTGCTATCTCACAGACACAATGGTGAAGAACGTACACACAGTAGACAACCCAAGGGGAAGACTTGTGTACCAAAAACTTGTCTGCTGTTTTCTACTGTATCAGTTAGTCTGACTGAAGATACTACCACTCAGCATGAAAATTGCCAAACATATCATATGGCAGCCATCTTTAATTCCAGCTGGCTGTGCACACTTTGTTAGAGACCTAATATGCAAGGTTTCATACACCAATAGCATTTGCTGAAGTCATCTGTTGCTCTGTATTCTTCTGTCAAATATGCAGACTGAATCTCATTAACTTTAAATGAAGTAATATGAGGCATTCATCAAGACATGTCTCCCCTTAAGTCTGTGCAGTGAGCTGTGAGAGGGAACACTGTGATTTATATTGCATGTTTTCCTAAGGTAATGTTGCTTTTAAGTGTTATAGATTTAGAATAATGTAAACAGACATTCATACAGTGATGAAAGACATATTATAAAACTCTGAGGCAAATGGACAGAAACAGAATATGTACTTAAAACATGTAGTATCACTTGTTTATATCCCCAGCTGCATTAAAGTGCAACTTAAAACAAGCTTTTCCATCCTTATTTCTGTGTACCAGCAGCATCACCACTTCCATATCTACTAAGCTTGAGAGAGAAAAGTTATCAGTCAGTTTGGATGCCTACTGATAGCTCTTCTCTCTGCAGAGACTAACACTGAATGGCACATCCTGTAAATGAACGCTGATATTTCTAAGCTTTCATAGTGCTGACACGCAGCAGCCTGGTTGCAATCGTGAGGGGCGTGTACCTGTCCTCCAATATTGTTATTGAATGATTTCATTTTTGAATCCTTTCATGTCAGTAAGGGGACCCCTAAAGAGGAAAGTCATTTTTTTATAATCAGAGTAGACTCAATACAGAATGTAGTAGGGCAAGTTGTTTCTATACACTGCGTATCTGTTGTTCATACCTAGGCCTTATCAGGCAGCTGTATTCATTGCTGCTCATTAGTTGGTCTCTTTACCAGAAGTGCCAACAAGGGAGCCAATTAGTGCTGGCCATGACTGTTTGGTTTTTTGTGGAGGCACCTGTTCAACCCTCAGAAAGGCGAAGACCTAGCTGCTCATTTCACTCAGGGCATTGGGCTAGTAGCAGATGATGATGGTAATGATGATTAGCCTCCATTGTCCTGCTCTGTACTTACAGTGAGAATGAAAGCCATAGTATTCAAACCACCTTTACACAGCCTTCAGAATTTATTGCTGGTGCAGAAGTGCCCCTCAGGGCTATGAGCACTTTAATTTATTAACACTAGAAGAAAGATGGCATGAGCAAAGACCATATTACCACCATCCATGTCATCAGTAAGCCTCAATACTGCATGGAAGCGTTGAAAGTGAGAATGCTTTGATCGGAGGTCTTTCATTTTCTGATGCATTTATTTCAGGGTCTTCTGAGATTGTTGGAAAGAGAGCTAATTAGCAGTCACAGTCATGGCATTTCTGTGCTGCTGGACACCTGTCCAAAGAAAATGAGCCTTGACCAAGGAGCTGTTTTTGTGTGAGCCACTGAAATTAGCCATGATTTTACTGTATTTCAATTATTTTCTACAAATATCCTAAGATAGATGTGTCTGTGACAACTAAATGTGAGGCAATCATTCCTACTGTATTTCTTTGTATAGTGTCTTGCACTCATATTTCAGACTTCATTGTTCGATGGAATTTATGCCTCCCCAGAGAGCTGACTGCACTTCTACTAACTTACTCTTGTGGCAAAAGCCATGTCATCACTTTCTGTGCCTGTGACCCTTCTTGTATGCACCAAGTTCTTGAGACATTCCTTTTTGGTTGTTAATGATTTCTGCCATTGGATAGTGTTATAATGGTTGAAGATGACAGGAAATCTTGAAAACTTAAGTGTGAATGGGAGCAGATTTGTTTTCTGAGCTTTCTTATTTCTCAATATTTCACATGTCTAAAAAGAGGGAAGCAGTTCCAAATTGTGGGGGAAAATATATTAACCATGTTTGAACTGCAATTCTTGCAAATAAATCTGAAGTAAACCACATGAACTGAATTGGAGTTGTGTAAGAGTCCATTACAACTTCTCTCCTTCATTTATAGACCATGTTGTATCTGATACACCTTACAAACTATTCTCAGTATTCTCAAATTTCACTACCATTAATTAAAATGTGCAGCAATACAGAATTCTCTGAGATGGAAGATAAGAAAAAGTGACCAATGCTCAGCAGCAATACAAAATCACAGGTTTTGCGTAGGGATTGAAGAATCTGAGAATAGTAAGAAGACCAAAGAATGTAGTCTAGGGTTTTTGTGTAGGCTATACTTTATCTGGAAGCTTAAAGTAACATTATTCTTTGTACACATTAGGATACGATCCACAGTACATCATCTTTCAAGTGTTTTAAGATTTGGTTTCACAACTCTCGATAAGGAATGCTTCCAACAATTCAGTGCTTCTTAAATCCGGTAGCTATACAAGGCAATGTAAAGGACACCACAGATCCCTATTTACATTGCAACTTTAACATTTCCAAAGTTTCAGAAAAAATGACCACTTTGTAAGTGCTATTCTTACTAAAGTATTAATTTTGCACTTTCTTCGGCAACTTTTGGTGTTGGACAACATTAGAGATGGGCTTACTATGTTCCTTTGGCTTCTTTTATTTGTAAGACTGTGGGCAAATCACATTTGCCAAGTGGGCAAATCACATTCTGGGATGCACTGAACACAGTATTACCAGATAGTCAGAAGAGGTGATTATCCCACTGTATTCAGTGGTGGCATGGCCTCACCTTGAGTAGTGTGTGCGGTTCTGGGCCCCACAAGTCAAGAAGCATGTTAAGGTACTTGAATGCATCCGGAGGAGGGCAACAAAGCTGGTGAAAGGGCTGGAAGGAATGTCCCGTGAGGAGCAGCTAAGTACACTGGGCTTGTCTACTTTGGAGAAAAGCAGGCTGAGGGGCAGCCTCATTGCTGTCTACAGGTGCCTGAGGAGGGGGAGCGGAGAGGGAGGTGTTGATCTCTTCTCCCTGGTATCAAGTGATAAGACATATGGGAATGGTTCAAAGCTGTGTCAGGGGAGGTTCGGACTAGACATTAGGAAACATTTATTTACTATGAGGGTAAAGACCATCTCAGGTCCTTTTCAACTCTCCTCTCCTCTCTCTATTTTGGTTTTTTTTGTGAGAAAACGCACAAGGAGTACCATGTTATTTTTGGTTTCATCCATCATATGTACTTTGTGCCAAAGCTAGATCCTCAGTGAACGTAGGAATCAGCCCAGTGAAATGCTCCTCTCTGCCTCCTGGAGGGAGAACTCAGCACAGCCACTCCAGCACTGAGTTGCTGGGAGCATAATATGTTTGCAGCAAAGCAGTCTTTGGTGCATAGAACTTGTCTCAGAGGCAGTTTCAGACTGCCTGTTGGCTGACTGTACTCTCAGAGACCAAACTTCACAGCAAATGAAGTCATCCAGAGCCTTGCCAAGCAGACAGGCTTTCAGGGTAGGTGGGATTCTTTCTGCCCCAAAAGAGGGTTTCTGGTTACTTGCAGTGCTTTCCTCCCTTTCTTCTTCCTTTTTTTTTTTTTTTTTCTTTTCTTATTTTTTTTTCTTTTTGGTTTGGCTGTGAAGTCAGATTTTGGTCTGGAGAGAAATATCAATACCTCAGCTTCATTTTCAGGCAGAAGGGGACGCAATTCAGGTCTGTTACCTAACTGTTGTAGAGTTGTAACTAAATCACACCTGCCTGATATAGCTAGGACAAACTATTGTTTAGCATTTACTTTGCTGACTAGGAGAAAATGATGGCTGGATCAAGGCTTATATTTCAAAGTTTTCCTGGGAGAAGGTAGTGTCACAGATTATGACCGAGCTTTCCTCTGTCTGAAACATGGAAGAGAGATTGTCTGTTAACAGAGCCTCACATTCCCCGCCATCAACTGCAGTCAACCGAAACAGGGTGTCATGGGTTAACCCCACTCTTTCCTTTGCTTCTCTCTTATACAGGTATTCTTTTTTTGTGGTATACTAAACTAAAGAAGACATGAGAACTTTCCTGCCATACAATGTAAAAGAAGAGAAAAACAGAAAGCAGAAGGGAAGAAAAAAACCCTGAGCAAAACCTCGCTTATTAGAATATTTATTTTTTCATTAAATCTTGGCAGCTACTTTAAGAATTAAAATATTACTGGTTTGCAAATTTTACAACTGACTAGCCTGTGAATTTAAAAGCGTTTGGGGAGGGGTGAATAGTTCATTAACTTGTTCCTTCAATTACAATTCCAAATGCTTTCCTTATGGTGACCTCTATTTTAAATTTATGGGAATCACTTAAGTGTCAAGCAAGCTAAGTGGTGCATTTCATTAATGAAAAATTAATGGAGAAGACCTTGGGCTAGTTTGCAGTACTTGTTTACAATACATATAATTCATTAGAAGCACATCAGTCAAGCAAGGACCCTGCATGGCTGCAGAGGTGTTGTAAATTGGACTTTATTCTGTTTTTTCCAGTTAATGAAAGTATGAGGCAGGGAAAAATACACATAAAAGAGATTTAATGAGTCTTTGGAAAAGTGTTAAAATAGGGTACACAAGTCATAAATTTCAATTACTAACTCTACTCCAACGAGGCTTATTAGTGTAGAAACGAGATATCAGTTCATAAAAGGATGAAAGTATTCCTGACAGGCAGGGACTTGCAGAAATTTGAGACTATGGTCCACTGGTTAGAATAAGCAATTGGGGAGAAAGTCTCAATGCTCCCATGTTATCTCTGCCACTGAGGTGACTCATGACATTAAGGCAAGTGAATTCTCCCCAGAAACGGAGCTGCTTCTCAAAAAATCACTTTCTTCAGAAGCTCCCCAGGGACAGCCTTCAGGGAGAATCTTGCTCTGTCCTTCTACATAATGAACAGTATGGGTGACTGAAAAAGCAAAGTCACACTTCCATGCAATGTGAAAGGCATAGTTTATTGTCTCAAATGAAAAGCTGTGCAAAATTGTACAGTTCAAATATATTCTCCAGCTTAAATCAGGCTATAGCTACCCATAGGCTTTGGCTGAGAAATGCAACAAGTCTTCTCTTTAAAACTCTTTTCATCATATAATAGGTGAGAAGTCTTTTAAAGGCACTTCTTTCCAAGCACACTAATGCCAAAACACCATCCTGGATTAAACATAGATACTAATAATACAGCAAGCTTTAACTCTGTTGACATGGTACACTTCTCCCCCTTGTACTGTAGGTAAGTTTATCAGACAAGCAATCAACATTGCACTAGACAGTGAATCCCAAATTGTAAATAGTGTGGTACAGAGCAATTCAGGCCTATGCATTTGTAAACACAAAGTATTCTGGGGCACAGAATTTCTAGGAGGTCAAGGTGGTCCTCTTTCTTCTGCTCCCTGCTTCTGAGCAGCACAAGAAAGTATACAGCTTGGGACAAGCTATATAGTAACGATAAAAATACTTTGTAACCAAGTCCTGGTATTGAATTTACATGTCACTGTGCTGGGCACAGTATTTAGGTTTTTTGAGTGTAGAAAGCTCCTATTGTAGTTCAGACTTGCTACAAAAGACAAGACCAAGAGTATAAGAACACATGCCTCAGTTTCCCTGCCTTTAAAATGAGAATAATGGTATTTGTAAAATTGTTGTACCATGCTGTTGTTTATCCTTGGCACTGCTTACATCCAATCTTTGAACTGTCGTCCCAGTTCTCACTGCAGAGTTATAAACGTCTTCTCTGTTTAGAAGAGTGCTCTCAAATACGCTGAGCACCTGACTACTTTCAGAGTGATCCTGCAGGCCTGCTGGGGCTCGTCAGCTTCCAGTTTTCCAAGGACAGCATTCAGATCAGTCTACATGAAGGAGTAAATGAGGAACGACTATTATGGCTTTTTTGGCTTTCCATCGGCAGTGGATTAATAATGTAAAGTACTCTGCAAGACAAGTTATTTGTTTTTGCTGAGATTAAATGGAATCTCTTGGAATGCTATGTGGGTTTATTACTATAATAACTTTCATACAGTGATAACAAATATGAGCACTGTAATATCACCCAGATATTACACTGGTTAATGGTCACAAGTGCTGTTTAATGTTCTTAAATCAGTTTTGGGATACTGTCTCTGAGGATTATTTTGTTTAATAATACTAATAAAAGCAATAAGAAAATATCCAGATGCTGATTATATTAATCGTAGGGGGAGGAGAAGAGACAGTATATTGAGGCAGAAATGAGCTGATATTTGCAAGGTTTTCCCCAACACAAACCAGTTGACTTAAAAATCTTTTGAAAGAAGCTTTTTCTTCTCTTTTGACAGGCTTCAAAAATTTGTACAGAATGAACCAATATTTGGAAATGGACTAGCATGAGCTGTGCGTGTTGCAAGACTGCAGCTCCCCTGTATTGTGAACAAATTTATTTAGCTATGGCTGTACCTGTGAAAGACTCCGGTATGTCCTGTTCAGAAAATTGGAAACAAAAATGTAAAGAATTCCAATAATAGTGACATCATCATCCTTCTAGAGAAAGCCTATGATTCCCTGATTGCTCATAGGTTTGGCTTAGGACACAGAGGAACCTTCAGCTGACAACAAAACTGATGGTAAAATAGCTTCTGTTTTTTCTTATGAAATCCTTTAATGAGAGAATTGAATGTAACTGAACTTTTCTCTCATGGAGAATGTTTTCTGCATTCTAGAGGAAAAAACAAAAAATCTCCTCCCGGACTGTATTTCCTATGACTATTTTCTCCTTCATTGCATAATAAAGCTCATAATTATTTATCTAAACTCTAGATTTCTCTAAACTTCTAGGTTATTCTAAACTTATCACTGCTATTTCTTCACACTTCCTCTTTTGTTTTTCATATTTGAGTGAGTGCCGTACTGAGATGATGAACAATTCAGACATTTCCCCATTTGTCTTCAGGTATGAAATTTTAGAGTCAGAGACCAGTACACTGTATCTCCTGTATCTCTGAGTATGGCAGTGGAAACAGCTTCCTCAAAATGTCTCACTATTCTAAGTGCAACAAACCCTACAAAATATACACCTTTGTAAAGACACTATTCCTTTCAGTCAAAGAGAAGTTTTCAGAAATGAAAGTATTGTTGATTTTGACCCATTAATTCAGTTCTTAAGTTGTAACATGCTCAATAAAGTACCAAAGCATGACAATCAGTTCAGAATTTTCTTCACTTTGATGGGCCCACCGGGTAACCAACAGACCTTAGGATAAGAAAGGCTGTCAGTTATGTGGACCAGGAAAAAAATCTCTAGATCTTAAAGGCCACTCAGCCACAAGCGATTTTGTCAATATCATACAAGCAAGCCAGCCAATAAAGCCTAGAAGCGAACACTATCGTTATTGAAGAAGACTGGAGATATAGCTGCATCTTTCCTTTATATGCCTGCTACTTGATACCCCCAAGTACTGTAAAGAAACAATACTGTCCGAGTATTTTAAAACTGTATCTGAAAGAGATTATTTGACTGGCCTTTGGCTGATGACTAGTTCAGTTAATAGCTTATGTGTTGTCCTTTTTCTAGGCTTTCCGATTTCTGGCAGAATATCAAAGTCAATTTAGAATCATCTCATTAATCTCTTAAATCAACACACAAAGAAGAACAAAATATTTTAAGACATTATTTTCATTTATATTAATAAAAGACAGGCATTTCACATTAATCCGTTAAATCAAATTAAGCTCTAAAATTTGCAGCCTTTGACTATGATAATTAAAGAATGTTTCTTGAACACTGGGAGTTCCCAGTTCGACACCTAAATAAGTTGTCAAGTGAATGCAGTGTAAAAGTTCAGAAGACCATTATAAAGTGAAAGGAGAAACTATTTTACAATCTCTCGGAGTCAGGATCTGACGTTCTTATGTAGTAAGGTAAACTACTGGTAAAGCAACAGCATTTTTCACTTACTAAGGGTTTAAGAGCCTGGCACAAAAAAAAATCTGAAAGAGATTTCCAGAGTGAATAAAATTGCTTAGAAGTATGGGGACTAATTCTCTCTTATCTGCATTCTGGACTGCTAGAAAATATTTTGTGGAGGTTTTTTTCCCTAGAATTTTCATTAGTTTCAGGAAATACATGAGAAAAAAACACAGAGTGCACCATGAAAACTGTAGGTGGTCTGTGGACATATTTCTTCTTTGTTATTACATTTTGGAATGTTTTGTGAAATAATATTCTTCTTAAGTGGAGAGCATTTATTGAAGAAATCAGCAATGATAAATACTGATATTCTACACGGGGTTTATTCTAATGTGGTTCTCCTTGTTAAGCAGGAACCATATGCTATTTAGACCTCTATGCAGGACTGAAAAAAATCCGATGGTTGGTAGATATGCTAAGGGTGAACATAGGAGAATATGAGACTGCAAAGTGCATTGTGGGTGGAGGGCAGCTTGCAATCCACTGCCATTTCAAGTGTTTATCAACTGCTTCTTATAAGTAGCTTTTTGGTTGTTTTATGGTAGTTCTGTCTTTAATATTGTTCCAGAACCTCATTGTTTTCTCTGATGATTCGTACCCTTATGCCAGCCCACACATTTATTCAGAGAAGAGAGAGAGCTAACGGGTCAAGGACAATTTGTGGAAAGCATAAAGGTTGGATTTGATGTTTTCCACACATAATTGCCCCACTTCATTCTAGTGATTCAACTCTGCTGGCAAACTTTTTCTGTAAAGTGCATTGAGCCAAGGAAGTGACTCTGTAGTTATTTTTGTTCAGTGTGTTTCACAGATACTCTTCAACATAAAAATGTGAAAAAGCACAAAAGAAAATTTTTATTACTTTCAGATAAGGATACAATCGTTGTTCCATTTTTAAACTTCTTCTGGTCTCCTGAGATTAAAACAAGTCTCACCCTAATTTAAACATGTTTTGATCAGTCAGATTTGAGAGGATTAACCTTCACTTGCAGAAAGTTTGTCCTTGTGATCTATTAGGGAATATATTAAATAGTTCAAATTTGATATGACATTTTTCTTTTGAAATTATGAGTTAGCATGACTTATTATCTTCTGTCTAGTGAAGATAAATTCCAGACATGATTTACTGTATATAAACAGTAAAACATTTTGTGTACCTCATTGTCCCCTTGCAGTGTGTTTTATCACTCTTATTTATTAAAATAAAAGTTAGAAATAGAAGCAAAGAAATAATCAAAAAGCTCATACTCCTTCTCATTGATTGTTTTTTCTATTCTGTGTCTTACACAGTGTGGCTCTCCTGAGTGGTAGTGCAAATGACCTAGAAGTCAGTAGATACTAAAGCAATCTCATGATCTCCATTTTGCATTCAAATGTGAGGCACATGAATAACAATTTGGTATGAACAATAGTTCTGCCTTGACAACTCTACCTTGTATCAGTGAATGACAAATCTCTGTGAACTAATGAAAAGGATACTATTGCTTGAACATGTTGAATCCTCTGGCTCCATTCCCTCCCTAAAGGAATGCATTTCATAGAATGATTTGGGTTGGAAGGGAACTTAAAGATCATGTAGGCCCAACCCCCCTCCCATGGGCAGGGACACCTTCCATTAGACCAGGCTGCTCAAAGCCCCACCCAGCCTGGCCTTGAAAACTTCCAGGGATGGGAATTTCAACTTCCTTTTCCCAGCTCTGGACTATAATCTGCTTCTTATAGTCCATTATGTGCGTATGGTTTACATCTGAATCTGAGTGATTACTGAGAAAAGCTTGTGCTGTTGGACAAGATTCTTCTACAACTAAATCACCTTTAATTTCTCTGCAGAATGTCCAGAATCTTCTTCATTAGTTCCAGATGGTCAATAAGACCAGTTTTTATGCTATTTGCAGAAGCATCCAAACTTGACAGTAGGATACAGACTAGAGAAGTTCAGCCACTTTTGCTAATTCTCCTGCAATAAAATTCAAGATGCTATAGGCTGTGAGAATATCTTTAACCTTTGCCTTTGTTCTTAGAGGAGGTACTGCACAGATAACCTAGTCTTCTGCCCTATGGGTAAGTTGCTTCTGGAAGGAAGAGCTGTAAGAGAGAAGGTTCCTGTTGATAAAGATGATATGCATCTTTTGAACTTTAAAGTCACAGATCAATGACACTTTCACATGGAAGCTTTCATATCTATTGTTTTTGCTCATTCATATCTATTGGTTTTACTCGTGTTCTCACCATCGGTGGTGCTCATTGTAATGCATGTCCACCAGGAGCTCTACTCATGGAGGTCTCCAAAGGGCCTTTAGGTGGAAGAGACTTTCAGAAGTAGTGAACTAGAAGAAAAAGTAAAATAGTAAACTTTTTCATGCCTGGACCAAATTTATCTTATAATTAGCCCACAGAAAGTCCACATGTTCTTCTTTTTTTTTCCTACAATGTTGTATTCACTTTCCATTTCAGAAGGGCTAGAAAAGCCCATGATAACTTTCAGTCTGACTGGTGGCATAGTAAAAAGAACTCATCTCTGCTTTCTTTTGTTTCTCTGATTTATGGTTTAGATGATTTTATATAAGTACTTTTCAGTCAAATGAATTTGTCTCTGTTTCTGAGAGAGCTTTTCCTCCAGATAGGAAATCTCAAATTTTTCCCCAGGTGAACAGTGTGATCAATATTACTTAGTACAGGATGGCATAAAACTGCACTGCTACAGCAGGAAGAAATTGCACTAGAACACAATTTACAATAGAAGGGTATGACAATGACACCAAATCACAAAGACATGAATGATATGGAGGAGGTGTGATCAGTTCTAGTCTCTTTTCCAATTGGAACAATGGGAATTTTGAGGTGACCCCTGGTTGAACTAACTTAAATTATGAAGCGCATACTCCAGTACATAACATAAGGAAGTCAATTTTCTGTTACTGGCAGGAAGCATGGAAAAAATCATCTGAAAATGAGCAACTTGGGAACAGACTTTTGGAGAATGTAATTTCATGTAAAAGAGTAATAAACATATGAAAAAGTGTTGAGAAGGGAGGTGACTGAAGCTAGAATCAGTGATACATTCAGAGTAGGACTAGATGAGATTCTTAGCAGAGACACCACAGGAAAAGAAAAAATAGGAAATAGAAATGTGAAAATGAGGGACATAAAATGAAAAAAATGGAAAGGCCTATACTCCTGGATTACCACTGACTTTTTTTCTATCGTTTAATGTTTGTATTATTCTTCTGTGATGACAGAAGTTTGCATTGAAAGAAGTTGCAACAATGTTAACTAGCAATTCTTTCCAGTAGAAGATTAGAAATGAGAAACAAATTAAATAGATTTGTGTAGATTTGCATTGAGACTCAGAGAGAAAGGAGGGGGAGAAATGCCAGTAGGGGTCTTAGAGAATGGAACGTGGGGATGTAGACTAAGTCACTATGTAGTATTTGTTGAGTACCTATGCTATTTCTCTTGCCTCTTGCCAGTTACCCTTTCACATTTCCTTTGGTGGCAGTAGCCATGGCATGTGTCTTTAATCAAGAAATAAGATATATTTTCCAGTAGCTAGAATGGCGGACTAGGAGTCGGAATTGCTTGGTTCCTCTCCTAATTTAGCTACTGACTAACTCTATGTCTTTCTCTCACTTACCATTGCATCTCTGTGCCTTATTTTCCCTGCCTGGAATTGAGGTTGATGATACTTACCTACTTCACAGGGTTTGGTGAACACTAATGTTTGTTTGGAGATACCCTGTCAGAGAGACATGCACAGGTGCAAAATATCATTAAGGAACACTGTCTTCTCTAGCGGATGCCAGTACTGATCTGGAAATGGATAAACTTCTGCTTGGTAGTCCTGCTGGGAAGATGTAGTTGCATCATTTCTACCATAGTGTTATCTTATTGGTGCCTTTGAAGACTCCACCAAGCCCACCAGGTTCCAGCTGCACTGGATGATCTTGCTGCAGGACCCTACCTTAGTAAAAGCTGTTTATTTAAACATTTCATTTTCAGTAACTTGTCTAGTCTACCAGGAATTATTTTAAGCTTCTGTGTCACGGCAACCACATCTAATCCAAGATGAGAAAAAAATATTTACAAGAAGATTTTTTCGAGAAAGGTATTTTTCTAATGATTTCTGTGACTAATGTGATTGCTGTGACTGTTTTCCTGAAATTGGCCATTATTAACATTTTTTTATTTGCCCATAGGCACGTGCAGTGATGTCTTCCAGCAGCTGATTGAAGCAAAAGAAACTGGTAGTAATGGATTCATTCTGTCACTTTGCTAGTGCAGCCCTTTGAGGTTCAGCTGCCAGCTAGAACTTCCCAAACCTTGATTTTTCCTTCTTCTTATGTTCTGTCACAGGTACAGAATTTCTGGCTATCACTTGTTAACATGCACATACCTTGACTGAATGTGAAATCCCTATGGTTTTCAAAAGATAGAACTTCCACTGGTTATGTAGAAGGAAAACAAGACTGAAATATTTATAAAAATCAGTAATGATTAAAACCACTTAGTTACCCATATTGGAAGGAGTTATACATCATGTGGTTTAATACTATTTCAATTTTGCTTTGCTTTAGGTCTTAGTTCCCCAGCTAATCTGATACAATCTAGTCAGTGAAATTCCTGCCTTACTGGTTACTGGACTGAAGCTGATTAATGAGGTACCCATTTTTCTTCATGTCTGTGAAGAAAAGTGAAGGGGACTGCAGCAGATTAATATTATAAAAGAATGTGCCAGGTAATATGTCCGATGAAGGGCTTAGGAAAAAAAGTGAAATATCGCAAACTTGTAGTTGTCTTCTAGAAACACAAACTGCTTTAACCTGAACTCACCTTCTGTCAGAGGAATCTCTAATTCCTCCAGAAATTATTCTGATTATATTCCACACAGAAGAAATCCCAGCTGATTCATTTCCTATCCCTGCCCATTTCAAATCTTGTGATATTAAAAAAAAAGTGGGTAAAGCTCAAAAGCTGTCTAGTGAATAACTTCTTTTTCCACCTTTGTCCTCAGTGGATTCCAAAAGCTTTTCTGCTAAGAGGAGTGAGACTACATATAGGTGAGGAAATGGTTGGAAAATGCTAGTGGAAGCTTTGGAATTGGCTCTATTCTGAATTAAAACTAGCATTTTTTTCCTTGTGTGAGTAGCGTTGGGGCAGCCAACAGCGGAGGTGCTGCAAATAATTAAGCGACTGCCAGAAGACCCAAAAGCAGAAGGAAAAAAATGTCTTTTTCAGTCAGATGAGTCTGCATGTCAAATCCTCTCTCTCACACACCAAAGACCTACTTTGTGTTCTTCAATTATTTGATTAGGTGGATTTAACTATGGACAACAACGCTGTCTTTAGATAAAATACTGTCATTCTGATGTGACTTTAACTGTTCAGAAGAGGCTACCATATGTTAACTTTTGCTTTGCTCTGGGTCTTGCCCTGTCACCCATTACTGCGGCATGTTTTCTTCTAACTTTTTCTAGGTATAGGAGACTGTACGTGATATAAGATAAAGGACAATAGGGGTCTTGGGAAGAAGATTGCATGTAGGAAGGAAAAAATAAAGTTTAAAAAAATCCTTAAATATTCAGTTTAATCCTGTGCATTTACTGATTTGTACAGAATGCAAAAGGAAGCCCTTTTATAGGCAGATTAACATCTACATCCACTGCAGGAAAACATACAAACTTGTGATGGATTCTCATCCTTAATATTGCTGCATATTTCTCATTCAGGCTCAACATATTTGGCTTCTATGAGGATTTTGGTTTTTATCCCTACATGATATTTTTTTTAATCTATGTATTTGCATTACTTGATTTATGATATACAGACCCCAATTTTATGATTGGGATTCAATGCTGTAGCAGCACCATTGGAATCTTCTCATATAATCTTGGTTTTTGATAGAATGATCTTTAACTCCAGCTTTTCACGGTATCATCTTCTTCAGATATGGTTAGATTCAGAATGATTACAATGGAGCAGCAAAGCAAGGGGCTGTAATAACTGGTTCAAGTGTGAGTAACAGAGGGAACATGACATAGTGAGGTACTTATGCTAGTTTAGTAAGAGTGGATTCTATCATTTTAGAGACAAAGTGTTGTTTCAGTAAGAGAACTCTTCACAGCAGGAGTTCTGGTTGTGTACTACTGACTTCTCCAGTGTTTCCACAGACTCTGTGCTTGCACCTTTTGTTGTTCCCTTCTACTCAATGCAAGATGTCAGAGTATGGAAAGGAGACACAGATAAAAATTATTACATAAAGAGTTACAAATATTTCAACTACAAAAATGAATATTCTGAATATACAAGAATCTCTTTTTTTCCCGTTTGTATTGGTCTAAAAAGCAGTAATTAGGTTTATGCCAACAGAAAGCTGATGTAATATTTTGATCATCTCTTTTGCAACTTGACATCACTCAGTATTTTCCTTCTGGTCGTCCAGCTCTTGTCCATATAGCCCTGATTGGGCCATTTACAAAAGCTTGTCCTTTCAGCATTTATGACTTTGGTAAACTTTACACAGACACAGGTCTTCCTAGAATTCATTGCAAACAAGAAACAAGCTTTCTAGACTGCAATAATGCATTTGGGTATGAGAAAGTGGGTGCAGAGGTGCTGCTTTTCCAATTGTTACCTATTGGTCATAACCTACAGTGGTCCATTTCAACCAAAACAAATGATGGCTCATTGCTGGGGTCTTTTCTCCAGCATTTCTGGAAGAGATGCCAAGTTCACGACTGTCCCAACTTACACAAAAAAATGAGGCAATCCAGGCATTGATTCCTAAAGACTTTTGGAATCATGTATGTCAAAAGTAAAAGCAGCACCCTTCAAAACTGCAAAAACCCTTTGCAGGAGTATTGGTTCAATACATGAAATGACTTGCTCTGTAATGCTCATTTTCCTCAGCGCATTTAAAAATGCCTATAATGGCAATAACCTTGGCACAGAACACCGTCTTAATGATAGCTTGGCTTTCTTCAAGCCATCGTCTTTCCAGGTGGTCAGTAATCCACCACTGGTGCTGAAGGCCTTTGACTGCGGCATGTTTAATTCATGGAGGTTACACAGGTTGCTTCCTATGAAGATTTGCAAATGTAAATTCAGGACCAAATTAGCTTCTTTACATTTTTGGAAAGAAATCTCCAGTGTTCTTCATATAGAAGTCTATGAGAAAAAAGACTCCAACTCTGAAGTCTTTGAACACATCTTATTGCAGAAGAAAATAAGAGAGAAGAAGGGAGGGAAAGGGAA